>Ga0265797_10001370_pt1 | contig 42876 bp, 43 predicted proteins | sample P2T30metagenome_FD_192433 | JGI IMG/M metagenome (GOLD analysis project Ga0265797, IMG submission 192433) | Plant litter microbial communities from East Loma Ridge, Irvine, California - P2 T30 | ecosystem: Environmental > Terrestrial > Plant litter > Unclassified | place: USA: California...
AATCCCCGAAACGCGTGAGCTTATCGGGTTGTGAAAAGACAAGGCATTCATGCGCCTTTCCGCCTCCTTCGGAATCGCCTCTGCGCACGGTTACGTCTTCGTCGGCCAACCCAGGCGGCGTGCCGAACACTGAGAGATCAATCTCAGGTCGACCAAGCTTGCAGGAGAGCTCAAAGTGGATGGCATGGGAAGGGTTGCGATCAAACCTTCCCACTTTCTTTGGGCTGAGTGCTTGTCCCTGTCGACATATGCGTACTGCTTCTTGTTGCCGTTCACTCTCGTCTTGGCCTCCATCTTTCTCGTTGCCTTCATTGCCCTCTTCTGAAGTATCGCGATCACTCCTCATCCAAAGTGACATTGGTGCTTCATCTACGAACAAGTTGTTCGAGTCGTCGGCCATGCAGGCAAGCCCCCATTGCACATATGTCCTAGACAAAATAAGCTGATACTCAAAAACAATGTGGCTCCGCTCACTCACCTCTCTTCCACGTTGTGAAGTAGTTTGACATCGGGAAAATGACGTTTCAGGGCAGCCTCGAGTCTTGCGACGAATGTGCGACTGAGTGAAGCCCTTCCAGTGAGTAAGAGCTGGTTGTCTGCGCCCACAACGTAAGTTTTCCTGATGAGCTCTAGAATTAGATCGACCCGTTCCTCATTAAGTCTGTCATCAGCCTTTCTTGCGACACGCATCACTCTTCGCCAGGCAATATCTGTGAAGCCTGTCCGAGCGGGAAAGTCGGTACTCATGTCAGGTTTGACATGCTCGTTGATATACTGCAAGGTGTCCCAGACCCCCTTGTTTGTGTCTTCCTCCTCAGCTTCTTCATTCATGGCGCGCAGCTCGTCCGTGACAGCCATGTCAATGACCGCAGCGCCCCACTCCATGCATTCCCACGATCCGTCGTGAATGACGTAGCGCGGCTCTTCGGGATTCACTGTGACGGCGCAACGTTCCTGTTGACTCTCATCAGCCTAGGTGCATCTTGCAGAAATCTGCGCGAACTGACCATCGTCGAATGACCACAATCCACGTATACAAGATGAACGGGATGTGCGGCTGTCACGGACTCCCTTGACAGAGCACCTACAAGGCTACTGAGACACTCGTTGACACCGTGAACCTCGGCGCCAGGTAGCACTTTCCGAAAGCCACGAACAAGGCGCTGAGCAACCTCATTCGGCCATGTATCGTTGATGTTGAAGAATAATATTACAGGCTCAGCGCCTTCTTCCACAGCTTTGCTTAGTATGTCGTAGAAATACTGGTCTGCCAGATCTTCAATATCCCAGCCTCTTTCGCGTGCCACCTCTCGCTGATTCTTCAGGATCCGCTCGACCTCTTCAGTGGGCGGTTTGTTGATGTAAGCATGCTTCAGATATTCGAAAAAGGTCCAGGACCGGCTGTCGCTGATGCGCGCGTTCAACGCCAAGATACCGTGTCGGACGTCTACAGACTCGTCTTGAGACCTGATCGCAGTCATCGTTGGAACGATGTCCACACCGCCGATGTTACTGGCGCCCACCCCTTTCCCAAGCTTGACATATTCCCAGCCTCCTCCAGGCCGTTTCCTCATGACCGAACTGTGTGATGCACCCATTTCCAGTACAATCTTGCATCGTTCCGGCGGCGTCGGCTCAGGTATTGCGGGTTTGCGAGGTATTTTTGGAAAATTGGGACGTGTGGCACCGGGGGCCTTTGGTTTGGGTATTTGCTTAATTCTCGCCATATGTCGGGTAGTTATGTCGTTGTTAGTATTCGTGACACGGGTGCTCACTCGCGACGCGTCCGCATGTTGCGAAGCTGGCGGGCTGGGGTCTTGCGGACCGCTTTCTTGGCGCCTCAAGCCACTGTCATTCCAAAGTCTTCCCACGCCGCCGCAAGCCGGGCGCTGACAGACTGAACGGTTTTGATATGGTCAGAAGTTTGGAAAAGAAACCTGAGCTCTGTCAGGAAATCGTCACACACGGAAACATGAAACGACAAACCGGCAAACGCCACGCTGAACAGCTTTCGAAGTCTGCGCCGACAGCGCTAGCTACGGGCCTCGAACGTAAGGGCACGCTCAGCGATGTCCTTGAAAGCTGCAGTATGTAGTAAGAGCTATGGCCGGCGAAGTGTGATGTGTCTGACTGTCTGCAGGATCACCGTCTATTGAAAGTTCGCACGACGTCGTTCAATATGCCGGTGGAACCTAGGCTACAGGTATTCGACGACACAATCCTGTGACAAGCGTTGCCCCTCTCGAAGAGCTAGTCGTCCAAGTGGCAGTCGTTATGGGCAACAGCGTTACTCAGCTTCGAGGAGTCATCGGGGATCTGGTAGTACGTGTCATGACCACTAATAGATTTGACAAGGTAAGTTACTGTTTTTTAGTGCGAGTTCTAGGTCGACGGAAAACAACATTCGTTACCTTACGCAGAATACGTATCGCTATAGCTCAGCAGAATTCTTCACATCCATGATGGGACACACACGGCAAAGATCTTCAGCTTGAATCCACTGGTCGTATTTACTCTCGGTAAGCTCGACTTTTGTTCCGAAGCGAAGAAACCCTTACACCACGGACTCGAGATCGTCCCACTTCTCGATAAGATCATAAAGAGATGAACATCACGTGTGCAATTTCTGTCGTTCACTGCGACGACGGCCTTATCATCTCCACCGCCCGAACGATCGCGCCCCACACACGACCAGCTTCAGAAGGACAATTGCCGAGCTCTAGATCGTATGGCCTCCCCATCACATGCACTAGCATTCTCGATGCAGTCCACGTACAACATACGTGGACACTGCTCAAGGTTGGTACAATGATGACGGCTCGGTTTAGTTCAGACAAAGAAACGTAGAGACAGTCGTGCTTCCTAAAGATCTGGCGATCTCGACTTTTACAACTCAGTCAAGTTACCTGCTGACTTCGAGCTGCCCCAGTGTGTCGCTTGCGAGAGTACCACTAATCTACTCTGACTTTGCTGCTGGAACTACTAAGTTTCATGCTGTAACACGCCTTGTTTATGTAGTAGAGGTGTCATGAGCCCGATCGTGGCCAAAGTCGAGCAGCAAAGACTAATCACGGTCATGCTAACTCTTCAGTACGCACTCAAACGCGATAATGTGATCGGTATAGTTTCATGCGCCTTGTACAGCTACAGTACGTCCCAAACATGGACAAAGTCAGTCTGGCCCTGGTACAAAACCTGCTTACCGGCATCCCCAAATCATATCGTGCAGTCGTAGATCATAGCGGAGTCCCCTGCTCAACCTTCCACCATGGCACTTGCGGTCGACAGTTATCGAAGCGAAGGCTCCAGCCCAGCAGTAGCTAGCAAGAGCGCCTCTTGTGACTTCTATGTCAGCCGCGATTGGTTTGGACTGACTTCGATGCTTCAATGATAGGGCCTTTGCGGCTGTCGCGAGTAATCTCATGAGACCCCACCGATAGTACTGTATTATGGGAGAAAGACAGTAACAGAGTTTTAGTACCGCAGCCCTTAAGCGTAGCAGGCAGGTGCTCCCACCGGTGTCCCAGATCTTGATCGTGCTGTCCCAAGACACCAACGCAAGCCGGGTCGAGTCGTGTGAGAAGGTGACTACCAGACCACGTTGCGATGGCCCTCCAGTTCTTGCAAACAGACGCCACTGTCGACGTCTCAGATCTCGTTTGCACCACTGTCAGACACAGACGCGAGCCAGGTCGAGTTGTGTGAGAACACCGCCTAGATGACACGATCACTGTGGCTCTCGAACTTCTGCTGACACGCGTCTCGCCGAGGGCCCGATGACGATAAGATTCTTATACCTTCTGACTCTATGATGTTCTGCTTTAGAGAAAGTGAAAGTGCAAAGACGTAAATTTGGAGAGGAAATCTCTTTGTCGCCAGCTTGCAGTACATAACGGATGATAATGTTTTCGCAACGCCCGGATGCAGGTTAGGTCTGTCTGTAAACCCGTGTCTTACATCGTTCCTGCAAGATCGATGACCGTACATAGCACGCTACAGCCTTGTAGAGGGTGGGCAAAGACTCACCCTCATAGTATGGACGTTTGAGCGACATCTGTTCAGATCACACGTTCACGCTTGCTCGTTCTACTACTGATATAGTTGTGATATAAATAATGTGTAGTATTGTACTTGTTTGACCAGAGATATCAATTTAGAGGCGTAGAAGTCGACGTATTTGGAATATCAATGAGGGACTTCATTACTGTAGTAACGTCAGTCGTGGAAACTTGATGTTTGGAGTCGTGCAAGACACATTGCCTGTACTACTGTACAGTATGACTGTAAAGAGAGCCTTGATTGGGGTTCCACGGCACCCTTGCCGTGTCGCTGCATCAGGAGCTAAAGATAGACTTACATTTTTGTCATCGGATGCAGCCCAAATATAGCACCACCTTTTTTGAATCGCGGGAAATGATAGCGTCGTGGAGCGGCCGACGACGTCTCTTCGAGATGGTTTCCCCACGATCGCACATTCGCACCATAAATCTGAGACAACCATCTTTACACTAGAATCCACTCATCGAACAAGTGATCTTCCTTCGCCGGTCTTGAATGCTCTAGTCAATCTTCATCAATCTCTTACTCCGATATCCGATGAAGCTCCAACCTAAAGCCACCCTTGAGGTGTCACGCTCAGCCGCGAGCGAATCTCATTCAGTCCGACGCAAACAATACCCGCAGCTGGTAGACAAAATTTATCTAGATCATGGTGGAACAACGGTAAGAACATACAGAGCACCAAACCATCCAAAATGTCATCGAATAACGTGGGATAGGTATACGCAGCCACCTTGCTGCATCGGATCACAGCGGACCTTGAACACAACCTCTACGGAAATCCACATTCAGACTCCCTACCTTCACTGCATACCAGCAAGTGTATCGAGTCTGTCAGACTCAAAGCGCTGCATTTCTTCAAAGCCGATCCGAAGGACTTTGACATCGTCTTCACAGCCAATGCAACTTCCGCTATCAAGCTCCTGCTCGAGTGCTTGAAGGACTACACAAAGTCAGAGTGCGAGGACCTATGGTACGGCTATCACCAGGACTCCCATACGTCACTAGTTGGTGGTCGTGAACTGGCGGATATTCACGATTGCTTCGAGGATGACCGCAAAGTGGATGAGTGGGTAGATTGCGGCAGGCGTTCCGAAAACAATGATGCAAAGCTGCATCTCTTAGCATACCCTGGGCAGTCCAACATGACGGGCCGCAGATTGCCTTTACGTTGGTGAGTATAAGAGTCTTCAACAGAAGCCGGCCAGACATAGGATATGCTGATGTTTTCGTGCAAAGGCCAGGTCGGCTCCGTGGCCGTCAGGGGAACGAAAGAGTGCTCACTCTCATGGATGCCGCAAGTCTTGCGAGCACAACAGCGTTGGAACTCTCCCACGCAGACTCCAGCCCCGACTTTGTGACCATCTCATTCTACAAGATATTCGGCCTTCCCGACCTGGGCGCGCTCTTGGTGCAAAAACGACATTTCCCACTCTTACAGCGCCGCAGGTACTTTGGGGGCGGCACTGTAGAGATGGTCACTTCAAAGCCATACGCATGGCACGCCTTGAAACAAGGTCGAATCCACGAAGCATTGGAAGATGGGACGCTGCCTTTTCACTCGATCATTGCCCTTGGTCATGCCATCGATGTGCACAAGGAGATCTATGGTCCCGACCCGATGCAGGTAATCTCCAGGAACACCACGGCCCTTTCCAGTGAGCTTCGAAGATCACTACTCGAACTGAGACACGACAACGGATTGCCTGTTGTGAAGCTATACGGTGACAACGACATTCAGCGCACTCATGGTGACAACCAAGGCGCTGTGCTCGCGCTCAACATATTACGAGCTGATGGCGAGCTTGTTGGTCACAAAGAGGTAGAGCGTTGTGCCAGTGAGCATAGCATTTACGTTCGCAGCGGCTCGCTTTGCAATCCTGGAGGTGTCGCAACGCACCTGGGATGGGACAGCAAAGATTTGCGTCAGGCATACGATGCTGGACATCGATGCAGCAATCCATCGCAATTCGCTTTGGGAAGACCAACGGGAGTCGTACGCGTTAGCCTCGGCGCTGCCAGTACAGTCTCCGACATACATGCATTTGTTCACTTCGTGCAGCAGATGTACGTGAGATCGGAGGACCTGGGGCTCTCGAACCTTGCTGTCCCATCTCTCATATTCTCTGACTTTGATGGAGTGGGTAGCCATGAGTAATCTTACACCACTCCTCATCATCAATCTGCTTTAACTGGTCACTTTTGTATATTAGGTAGAAATGGAGCTTTGTCATGTGTTTGACGCACGTGTTCAGTATTTGACGGGCCACATCGGCGAATCGCACGACACCGCTGACGACCGTCATCCTAAGTCATCGACAGATGACATGCTCGATAGTAATACGACAAGTGCATCACCTGCTGTGTTGTGCCACGTTTAACCAGCATCCCAAGGACTACGTAATTGAACGTCCCTTTGAAGACTTAGTAAGCCCATGCGATGATTAAAACACCTCCAAACATAGTGGATGACCAATATTTGAAGGGCATCCGTCAGCAAGAACACTTACTTTAGTGCAACGGTTCGAGCGATAAACATGTTTTCGGCTGTGACTGGGCAATACTGAAGCCGAACATAGAAGAACATCATGGGTGTAGTCAGACAAACCGATAAGATGTTGACAGACAGTCCCCAACGGCCTACCGACGACCTCCTGGGTGGAAGAGCCGCACCGTAAAGCCGACGCCAGATAAAACATGACACTGATGGTATAGGAGAAGAGAACTTGAAACAGTTCCGAACGAGTCGAAGGCGTTGAAGGCAGTTGTAGAAGCTCTTGCACAGCATAAAAATCAGCTTCATATCATCCTTTACAAAACGTGAATGTATGCAACCCGATATTGATGATTTTCGTATTGGCTACGGCAGTCTCGCCGAACTATGCGTCTTTCATTACTTTCCGCACACTGCAAGGATTTGTCAACACACCGCCGCAAGTCATTGGATTGAGCATAGTCCATGGTCTCGGCGACTACGGCAGTCTCGGCTTACTGCCTTGATAGCTTCTCGAATCATGCTTCGCTCGTTGCAGCAACTAGAAACTTGTGGCGGCAAGATGATATGGTACTGTGTCATCTCGACGAAATTGCGCTGACCCACTCACTCTAGTACGACTGGTGGATTCTGCGTGATCTATTTCCAGCTGAAATGGATTCGGACGACCAGCCCTGGTGTGAACTTCGGCTGTCAGGCGATGGTGCTGGCAATAGCCTTCATCGCCGGTGTAGTGACAACCAAATATTGGGGAAGAAGATGGCGATGTGCGTACTGTACCCGGCTCCGGTGATAGTAGGAAATTGAGCGAAACTCGATCCATGGTGGAATTTTATCTTCTTGTATTCGGTAATCATAATGCATGGAAGCTGTCTGGTTCACAACGTCCCCTAGCTATTTACTAGAAGACTTCTTGTTCCCACTTATGCACTTGCTTCGTCCTATCCTTCATGCTCCTGCTTGCCGTCTCGACATTTTCTAGCCGCCGCAGCTTTCGGGCTCAATGCGTTCCTACTGTTCTATCTTTGTTTTGTTGCACTTCCATCCGCCACCTCGTACCACTCCCTCTCCACCCGTCCTATCGTCCTCTCGTGCCTGTTGGGGCGGCCCACTTCCCATTCTTCTGTAGTTCTTGGTTTCTTATTCTCCTTCCCCTTTTCCATCGTTGTGTAGTCAGGGAATCGGAGCACTGCTTCTGCGGCGCTTTCGCCGATAAAGTAGTTGAATGTCTAACGTGTCTTTTCGCATTGAAATTCCGATCTCCTTATGATGCATATCTTTTAGCACTCCATCATGATTGCTTCTCATTTTTGGCCGGGCTCCGCGATGAGCAAGCGGATGGAGAGGATCTAACCAATGGAATTGATGATAATCTCTGTCAACTAAGCGCTTAATGAATGCTCATCATCATCAGTTGGTATGTAACACAATACTAATCAACTAAGCGCTTGATCAGGGCTTGATTTGGTGTTGTTTTGGATAATGGCGTAAAATGATGTAGGCAATAGAGCAACCCCAACCTCAACCCTAACCCTGGAGATTTAAATCAATGCGACAAACTCGCAGAAGCAAGCGCACGATCAACTCGGTAGCGCCTAGGTCTACTTTTCCGAGCAGATCATCTCCAATGTATAAGGAGTGAAACTACAAAGTCTAGCAAAGTACACTCCCCTTTGCGCCGTCATAACTTAGCCAGGTCTCGGCTCCTCAACGGCGGCGATCATCAACGCCAACCACTAGTCTGTTCTACAATATAAAGGATGCCTTTGAGGCTCCGGAGCTTGCAAGACACGATCTCATGGCATTACAACGCGATGATTGAGCGCCAAGACTCTCATACCATGACAATGTCATCAAGACTCAATCAAGCCGCTTGATTGATAATACTAGGGCCTTATCAACCAAAATCTGGCATGAGTGAAGGAGATCATCTTCAATCAAGATCTTGCTTATTACGGAGACTGCTTCCAACACTCTGTCGGTAAGTGTGGGACAGCCTGTCTGCTGTCGTTGCGCCACCAGTAACGTGGATCTTGTGCCTGCTCGGTTCTCAGTATATATAATCCGGTTACGGCATGTCCTGATTCGAGCTGTAGATATTTTGCCGTCACTGAACTCTTGCCATTACTGTCGGCTTTGCTGATCTTCGATAAAAGCCCGCCTTCGGGCCCTGTGTCACTGCAAGCCTTACTGCAGCCTTCACGGGTTCCATCCGTTCTACACCATCATCTGCAAGCAGCTGCGAGACTGTTACCTGGTAGCACCGTTCTTTGATGAGTACGATCTGGAGTTTGATGTCTTGAATCACCAGCGTGGTTCAGTAGCTTACTTTGCATATGGCAGACAAGGCCTAATAAGCGCGACAGCATCTCAGCACGTCGCGTTGCGGTTTCTGGCAGTGAGGACTGGCATATATGAACAGCCATGCGGATCGTGTATAACTCAGTGTCAAGCATCGCGAGGTGTTTGCCAAGCGCGCCCGACTCGCCTTGTTTCTGTTCCTTGCACCCCAGCCGACAGCCACTCCCAAGCTGGTGTCGTTGGCTGGGCACACAAAAAGGTGGTCTTGCCGGGGTCGTAGCGGTATTCACCTGATGGTGTTTGCGGCAATCCACCAACAACAATTTCGACCGCGGTGCTTGCTGTTTCGACTCACTCAAAAAGGCCGAAACCGTGTTTTGTATCGTATGTTACATGTTTTGACGCTTGTTGGGTCGGTCCACCTCCGGAACAATGGTGCATCTTGTCCAACCTGGTCCGGCCAACATTTGATAGAAGCCCAGCCGGTGCCTTGTGCCAACACACCTCGCGGAAGCGGAAGTTAGCAGGCAATAGCTGGTGCGTAGGGTGGCCTTAGGCTGCGCTGAGCGTACGCACCATGAAGCGCGATTGCGTCTGGTCCAAAAGATTCACGGCGCATGGTAAGCACGTCGTTCGCTGATTGACATATTGTTCCAATGTCAAAGTCTGAAACTCTAGAGCTCCGAACCTTACAACCTGACGACGGTGCCCATCAGTCCGCCGAACCAATACAAGATCATAGCGGGTGGCTCGCTACGAGAATACCGGGGGACGCTCCAAACCTGAGATAGACTAAACATTTCGCATGCTGTACAGTATGAATGGAAGGGTGATAAGAGTCTGTCAATCACTGCCGACCACTGCCAGATCACTGCCAGATCACTGCCATTACTACCAACCATCATGGTCGTGAAACATGCATCCTGCTTACTACGTGCTGCAGAAAGTCAACGTCATGCGGTTCCCCTGCCACGGCGATGAAGTGGCAGTCAGACACAGCTCCAACAGCTTGTTCTGTGGTCGTTGCCATCTTTACCGAGGTTCCTGTGATTATAGTCACACACAACCCATTTGACAATAACCTGTACCTCCGCGCTCCGATGCCTTTCACAGTGGTAGCTTATCCACTGAGGTGAAGTCTTGGTTGCAGCACAACTGCAGTGACTTCCTTGGAATTGCAGCGCAGAAAATTGGTAGAATCTCTAACGGCATTGCAATAATACCAGAATCATGTTCATTTTCCTTGGTTCGGCCAGCCAGCTTATGTTCTTCCCTACACTCCTGCCCCACGCAGTTCCAGATGAGTGCCCGCTCTCCTGACCGCCCGCCTTGGCCAAGCTGAAACATGCGGAGCTCTCAACCGGATGGCACGTACGTATACGCGAAGCGACGCCTAGCGATCAGCGAAGCCCACCACAAAGAGCACCAAGAGCGGAAAACATACTGGGGCACTCCAACGAACACGCCTCCTCATCGTACATCTGTGTTAGGGAGCCTTACTTGCGGCCCGTCAGTCGTAAGTCAGCGCTCCTGATGTGCACTTTGCGCCGCCTAATCACCTCACGCCGACGATACTCGATCCAGCTCTTGCCCATCCAAGATCCACAGCCGCACATTCAGGCATAGCCAAGAAGCCGACGTCAAGCTTTTCATCCCTAGGGCGCGCGACTGAGGCGATCGCACAATTTTCGGGCTTGGGGCGCCCTTGAGACCATAGCCGGACGAGAAGGAGCAAGGCGGAGAAGCTTGCAACAACATTTCGCCCATGCCTTCGCCACTCGAAAGGCTGCCGGCCGAGATCCTGCACCGGATAATGGAGGACGAGGTGCAGACTACTCACGCTATCATACAAGATCAAGGCGGATGCATAGAATTCAAGTTGAACCCTTCGGTACTGCTGACGTCCAAAACGGTGTTCGACAAGTGCGTTGAGCCTTGGAGATGCAATCGACTGATCAGGGTAACGTATAGAGGCGATGCACGTTACAGACCAACTGCTTTTGTGCCGGTCGCTGCAAACAATGCGTACAGAATCCTGACAATGTCGCCTGAACTAGTGGGCACTACTTTTACCGCCGACTTGAATGTATACAGCGAGCCGTTTAGCGACGAAGTCAGTAGCGCAATCCCGACGGAGAATGTTTGCGTTATCACAGTGGACGCTGCCTGCACATGGTTAGCGATCTTGGGCTGTCAACAATTTGCTGAACATCTTTACCATGAAAGACCACCGGCGTTCAGAATCGAACTGATCGTGCATAAGAGCAGCAAGATCTCTAGTCCCATAGGCGGTGATCTATATCATGTCATGGCGTTGATGCTTCAGAGCGCCACTGATCTAAACGCCAACGCGGTGGCAAACATAAGCAGTGAAGTGCCTCAACGACAAGAAAGAATCTGGTCTTCGCGATTCCATGCGATGGTGGCTAGTGGCTTCATCTACAGCACATGGGTGGCATCTTTGAAGACCTATGACAGTGCACTCCCTGCATTGCGAAGTTACGAAGCCCGACTCGATTACTGCGCGTGCGTCTGCAAACAACTTATCGGCATCAACCGCCTCGAGCCCAGACCCGATGTGGGAAGTCTTCAGCCGTTCGAGAGGTCACTCATCGCTCAGCACTCGTGTGCAGCGCTTCTGAACTGGACTTACGAGTATCACCGTCATCCCCGGGACGAAGGGTCACTCGGAAGACTTAGGGAAAGCTGGAAAAACGATGACAACAATACTTGTGACATACAAGGCTGCCCTTGCCTACTATGGACTGGACTGGACCTCGGGAGTGGGAGAGTAGTACCGCGTGATGATGCCGAGGGGAATGGAATCCATTTCTTACCGTGGCTCGAGGTCCATCGCTGGACTGTTGCGCTCCATTGTCGGAGGCGTATGGCTGAGGGAGACTATGACGGGTTAGTGGATGCAAGGAACCAAATGCTGGAAATCAAGGCGTACCTGCAGCCTGGAGAGCTGCAAAGCGATTTCGACCAAGATTTGGAATCGTTTCAAATTGCTGCGAATATGGGCATCCGCAGTCTGGCAAATCACCGCGAAATCGCGATGGTGGATGAAGACGACGACGCTCAGATTGATGGGTTGCGGCACAGCTTGAGGTTGGAAAGAGAACGAATTGCTAGGCCAATGAAGTGGCGGGTTCGAGAACGCGATATCGTGTTGGAGGCTGCTGAAAGTACTCCATCTCACAGAGTTTTTGAGGGTGACATCGTCCCAACACAGTTGCTGGCCTCCCTTTTTGACGTCGAGAGGAAGTGAGACTGTATGTCCTCATCAGCTGGGCACTGAAACAGTTGGTGCGCTTCTGATCGGAGATCCACGGGCAGACCGGCGTCGTGTAGATATTTGAGGTAGTGGTCATAGATTGCATGGGCGAAAACTAGCGCAACTAGGAGGTTGTGAATCGGTCACTTGAAGTCCCACTAAGCATCCTGTAGCACATGCTCTACTGCAGATGAAAGATCTTCGCGGTCCCGTATTCAAGTTACGATGAAGTGATCTAACGCAGGTAGGTTTCGGGTGATTGGGACCGAGTGAAGCCGCGTCTGTGACCACAATCCATGTATACAGGATGAATACGCTCTGCAGACGTCGCTATCTCCATTGACATCGCGTCTATCAGGCTGCTACGACACTCGCTGACCCCGTGAACTTCGGCACCAGGCAGGACTTTCTGGTAACCGCAAATAAGCCGCTGAGCGACTTTGTTCGGCCATACATCACCTGTGTTAGTGAAAAGTATCTGAGATCCTGCAGCTCGCAGCCGTCGTAGGCCACGCCAGAGCTGAAGATGAAAGACTTTCGGATGGTTTGATTGTACGTGTCGTCATAGCCTGAACGGCTTGACAGTGAGCTGACATCTCCAGGGCGAGTTTTGGGTAGACGATACACACCATCCATCGCCCCGTGCGGAAGATGTGCTGCGATGGCTGTGCAGCATCAACCAAGCTCATTGCGATACGGGTCTGGCAAAGGTTCTGAATTTGAGTCCACACGTCGTTTTCCAGCGCAGTAGACTCGAAGCGTATCTCGAAGCAAAGAGGCTCTTACTCTATCGACTTAACAGTGGAGGCAGCGTTGCAAACTCCGTTCGATAACAGCCGTCAATTTATGCGGGAATTTTGGAACGAGAGCGCTTACAATATACCAACACTTCGCCGGAACAAACCTGCATACGACCGTCTCATCAATATACTTCGACTGTAAGAGGGTTTGTTGCCCTGCGAAGCGAATTCATGAAGATGTTCGGGCAGCGAGCGCACACTTCGACAGCTTGCTTAGTGCGAGCGGCCACGTATGTAGGGGGATAGATCGTGCTTAAGGGCAGCTAGAAAAATGATAGGCCATACGACAGTCTCACAAGGGCATCACTCGGTATCACCTACGTCGAGGAGGTCCAACATGGCCGAGATGCACGCCCACCTTGCTGTCCAGCTTTAAGAGAAACTTTCAACGCACCTTTCGCACATTTCGGACAGATCGTATCGCGCTCCAGTCGATCATCAGTCTCTCCCTGAGTGTTCACGACTGCTCGAATGTAACATGGATCGGCATTCGCGGGATCCTCTTCCACAATGCTGAGGCCATCGCTGTGACCAGGCCCCCCTCAACTCGCCCAACCCGATAAACATTCTGAAGGCTCGCCCGACTCAGCTGCCGCCATCTCCACCTTTTCCAAAACTACCAATGCATAACTCCATTCCTCTCGCTTTGCGGGCCGCCACACTCGTAACGCCCATAGACACAGCTGATCTGCGCAGATTGTCACGGTATCCGTGGGATCTTACACATGTCAGCAGATAGTAGACGAGCAGACTAAGCGCGTGCTGAACTGGGATTTTCCTGCTGCGCAAAACCTAAAATGCGGAAGGACGGAGTTTGTGATGGCTCGGGAAGGGCTAGATGCGAGTGGTGGTAGCAGAAGGCTCAAAAGACGGAGGGTAGGAGAGGCACAGATGAACCTTACTAACGAGTTCGGCTTACCGAGCAGCACCAGCACCAGAGTGCGAAAGAGAATAAGAACTCACAATGACAGCTGCGCTGTTATGTAAATGGATGATGTCTGCCCTCTTATCTAAGGACTGATCTCCTGGCTTCGAGATATCCGGCGAGCGCCTGCTCTTATCTTCCTTGCCTGAATGTCTTACGTCCGTGGAGAAGTTTGCAGATCAGTCGCTGAGCCGCAAAGATTCCACAGGGATGGAGGGCCCTTCTTTTGGGAAGCTTTTACCCTCCATGTCGTTCATAGGCGGCTTATAGGCTTGGACGTCACCTCGTCGTACGACCGCAAAGGTACAAATATGGGTTGGCGGTGGAATGGCTGCCATGGATACGGCACGGCGTTCGATCACTACACTCGGTTACGTACATCATTGAGTGAACACCGAATGTACGAGCTTCTAGAGAAAGGAATCAATCTACGATGCTCTCAAAAGACACTGTATTGTCATCTTCGATTATCCACTTTGGAGTGTTTTGAAAACTTCGCGTAGAGGTTATTCGATTGTCCTGGTCAGAGTTCTGGAACGCTTTTCGCACAGGAACCTGCTAAGTGATTAGAGGTGCCACGTTGACGGGATTCGCTGCGCCTTGTCTCTTTCGACTCCATCAAGTTGTGCTGCGTTTGGTCTCGGTAACACATTCCGTTGGCTGTCCATTATCATGATGGATAGATCTGGATCATGCCTCTGTACTGATGTCACCGCTCGGACTACTGTAATATTTGGAGGGTGCCTTACGTCTGGGTCAAGTTCAATAATCCAAGAGAAACACCCAGCATTCAACTTCTTCCTGCCAAACACATGCCCGGTCCTCTGACTAGTACCACAGTTTGAGTTAGCGATCACGCAACAGAGTTCAACTACAGGCCTAAGTTCTTACTAAGTATCAATGATAGGTGATATGACGCGTTTACAGTCATCTTTTGACAGCTCCATGGGTGGTGCGCACTCGTCACCACCCACATGATCAAATCTCACAATAATTGAATACGCAGAACAAAAGCGACAATCACCCGAAGAACCCCGGTAGGGGCTTGTAAACTGCGTTGCCCAGCGTCCGTCTCCCCAAACCTACCCACTGAACTACTCGCATGCCATATCGACCGTTTTCCTAAGCACTTCGTGAGAATAAGCGAGGCCTTTCCGGTAGCATTCGAGATTCGGGTCGATTTCAGTGCGTTTCATGAAAGACATAGAAACCCGCAGCGATGATATGGTGGCGATAGAGCACAGGCCATGGAGTGCAGAAAAAAACAAGAATCCCATGTCGCTGCTGAAGCGTTGGCAAGAGAGAAGCGGTGTGAGCGATGCCAGAAGACGGTCCTTCTGTGTGTCTTATCATATCTGAAGTTTGGGAGACAAATTGGTCATCGTTCACTGCAGAAAGACCGTGATCTCCATTCCTATCGCTTTTTGTTACCACTAGTGCGGCTCAGCAGTTGAAGAGAAACATCCAGCGTCAGACTCCCAGCCACCAAACACGTTTCTATTTTCCTGGCTAGTACTTTACTCTTATTTAGCCAAGATGGAAAAGAGTTCAGATACAGTTACTGTAACAGTACTGTATATTCTATATCCAGTGGCGATAGAGAGCTGACTGGAACCATCAACATAGCATTTGATGATGGTGACAAGTCTAGAACTTCAACTAAATTGACGCGGAAAGTTTGACAGATCGTCGATACCGAGATTAGCACGATTCGCTCCCGTGAGTTTCTATCAGCAGGGCTTGTCAAAGTCGAAGCATTTGAGTCTGCTTTTTTTCTGCTGGCATGTCGCATGCCCCTTCGAAGTGAACCCGAGACAGGTTGAGTGACGAATAGGGGCGAAGTTCTCGCCAGCCTTGTTCCATATAATCGAAGGGGGCTTTGAATCCGCAGGCGGAAAAGCCAGCTCAGTTTTCACCAGTGTTTTGAAGGCAGCGGAAGAGTTAGGGAGTGATGTCCAATCGGCCCCCCTTTTTCCTCGATCTCTACTTTCCTTGTCTTTCTCTTCCCCAGAGTTGCAACACCGCTGACACTGTCACCTCTGGTAAGTCAGTCTTATTCGTGCGAGAAGAGGTGCTCACAGCAGCAGGAGACTGTCTTCCAGAACGTGTAGAGGTTTTCTTTTGAGCAAAAGAGTCTCTGATGGCTTGAGAAGAAGTGTCCGTGACTTGAGGTTCTTTGTGGACGAAGCTCCGGCTGAGCCGCTCTGGAGTAATCTCATCAACACCAGCTTTATCGAAAATCTCGCGTGATGTCTTGTTGTCGCCTTCTACCGTTGACTCGATATTTGGATCAATATATGGTGGAGAAGATGTCATCACACCAAGAGAAGAAGAGGCGTTGACTGCAGAAGTAGGTGTCGGGATGGCGGAAAGGTCAATGGGGTGGTCCCGAAGTATGTTATCTTGATAAGCTTGTTCACGCCTGAATCTATTCGAGCGGGGATCTTCAGGATCGTCTTCATCGACCTGGGCATCTGCTGCAGCCTTTTCTTCCTCGTAGATAGCTTTTCGATCAAGGATGAGTCGTCTAGGTGCGCGCCCTCCGGTGGTAATGCGCTGGCGTTGTCTCCTGGGTAGTGGCGAGCCAACTAACTCTTCTTCAGACTGATTTCCAAGATTACCTCGCCATTGGGAAACGGCGTTCTGGTCATTGGGCTCGTCGCGTTCGTGCCGTTCCACATGATGGGACTCCTGGGTATCAAGTTTCCTTTTGGTGTAGTAATCGATAGATTGACTTGTACATTCGCGCTCACTTTGAAAAGTGTAGCATGGCGGTGGCGACGTCGGTAAACGCCACGGCGATGACATCCTACGTGCGCATCTGCACAGAGGCTTGCGTTGATGTGTACTTATACAGAGTGATTACCGCCGGCGCAAAGAGACCGTGCTGTGGTAAGGGCGATGGTGGGGAGATGTACTGGCTACGATAGTCTGGAAACGCGGGTGGTTTGTTGAGTTCATTCCAACCGCCTCTTTCTGAGAGGCCGCTATCCGAAATCTTGGCAGCTGACCTTGGCCTGACCGCGTCTGTTGACATCGCTTGCAGCGACCTGCTTGCAAGAGGCCCATACGGGCACGACTTCGGCGAACCGAGTAAGCGAGAGGCTGTGCTGCCCAAAAACCGGCGATGGTATTCCAACGCTTCGAATGTAAGGTTGAGCTCGCCAAGCGATAGATCGTTTAACCAGCCGGAAACCTACTAATGGCAGGAGCGACAAATCAGCGCTCCTGTTTTGCGACACTTGCAACAATTATGTATAAACTGCTGCGTAGTCACTGTAGACAAATACCAGCGAGCTGGTGTTGTACTGTGTGATACTGGCAGTTCATGTCCCATCTGCAACATTCGACAAGACACCCCTTGGCACTGCAATCGTCTTACTGGCAAAGGCCTGGATTAGAGTATGATCTCGCGGTGGTGTGGATACGAGCACAGCCTCTCTATTTTTGCATTGTGAATGCAGCTATGAAGAATTTGTGCGACTGAATCTCGGTGGTCATGTTTTTGATTTGATCCTTGATTCCTCCAATCCCATTGTCTGAGATCTTGGTTAAACTGAATTCCACCGTCGGCGGAGCTCTTCCACGAGCATTGCATCAAGCCTTTAGATATGTACTTTGCAAAAGATCCCTCGTAGCCGCATTTGCATCACCGGTAAGACTCGATAGCACCTCACTGATGACCACCTCACTATGGAGGACTTTCCAATCGAGTCGCAGTACAGTAATGCCGCATGCAATGATGCCTTTGTCTCATTTTCGAGATCCTGACTGTTATTTGCATCCTCCTCCTGTCTATTATAGACAATGTTGAGACTATCACGACCGGCTTGACAAAAGTCTAGGCATTCAAATGGAGACAGAAGGATAGATCGCGCTTAAGCGCAGCTAGAAAAATGAAAGGCCACACGACAGTCTCGCAAAGGCATCACATGATATCGCCTACATCGAGAAGGTCCAACATGGCCAAGGTGCCCGCCCACCTAGCTGTCCAGCTTTAGAAGCATCTTTCCACGCACCCCCCTCTGATTTTGACCTCGACGCGTTGAAAACGATGCCATGGACGGAGCGGAAGACTACGAATAGTTTCTGTTTAACGCAGTATCATCGATAACTTGGCAAAACATGTCGGTGTCGTCGTAGAATGTAATGCGCTATAAGAGAGCTCATGAACCGATGAGCATAGTTCAACAAGTCGACGTCTCGTGATCAGAAGCAGGTAAATCGACACTGACACGAAACAAATTCTGAGCCAAAACCTATCTACTGTGACATTGAGAAAGGATCATTCAAATGACCTGAGTGTCCTTCTCTCGAACTGATGCGCCTCTGCTCTTTATCGTCACGAGTGTGTGGACGGACGCCTGGCTATATCTCCAGACGCGTCGTATGTGTTTTTGGACAAGAACATCGTACGCACAAGCCATTAGAGCAGCCTTCCCTCCCGTAGTCCTAATCCACCAACTGTCTTGTGGAAATGAGATACTACTCCGGCTTCTTCGCTCTGCGATAAGTGTCAGCTGGGGAACATAGACAAGGTTTTAGGACTGGCTCTGATGACTTACGGATATCGAGTACAGGTGTCGCATTTTTGATGACCACATCCTTGACAGTTGTTCCCCTTCAATACCGAGCGACAATTGCCGCAATACCATCGAATTCTCTGGCGGAGAGGTTTGTAGACTCGCGGTTGTCTTACTGCCTTGTTTCTGATGTAGCTCTTATCAAGATTTTGATTTGAAGAGCCGTTGGAGACCACACGTCCACAAAGCTTCTCGTCGCACCCGAGAGCGACTGAGTTGGCTGGGGAGCGCGATCCGTTGAAGCTTGAGGAGGTCATTGTCGTTGTGTGAGCCCGTTACGCTCCAATGATGCAGGTCGAGACTCGACAAGCAGTGGTCGGCTGTTGTGGCGCGGACAAAATTTCATGAATGGGTAGTCGGTGCACAAAAGAGTTGAGAACGGTGGGAATGGAGTTTACATTGCATATGTCGCCCTCAGTTCATCACTTTATATTGCCGCAGGCCTTCCCATTAACAGGGCTGATTTTCTCTTCTCGTGACATGCCTGACGTACATAAAGTATGTGATACATTTTTGTGGTGTATTCGATCGCTTCGAGATCTTTTGCTTCTGAAGGTATTTGGAATCTGTATCCGAACGCGTAGCAAGTGCGGGCTGGATGTGTAAGTGTGCTGTGAAGCGAACGTATCGGAAAGTTCCTAATCATACATATACAGCACTACTGCAAGAACGAAACCGCAAGAACTAGCAACCACACAGGTCCCGGGAAGGAATACTAAGCGAGACCAAACAGGCACCATGCAGCGCCCAGGGAACTGTGATCGTAGTTCTAATTCACTGGAAGTCCATGAGCCCTGACCATTCGATACATGGTGTGCTGTATATCGGTTGCTTCCCCGAAAAAAGCGCAGACCCGGGCGGACCAAACATGCTGTGGATGATCGTGCCAGAGGCCAGGCGCTTCTTCCAGCCCAGCTATCATGTGTTTTCTTTATGCATACCATATTTAAGTGACTCCGCCGGGAAATTGATTACTGGGATGCCCGCATGGCCGGTCTTTCCATGTTTTGTTCGAAATGCCAGCAGCGGCATAGGTGTTGTGCAAACAAACAATGTAGCCGGCGTCGTCTCAAAATCCTCAGAACCACCCAGCTGGGCCAAGTGAGAACTAAGACCCACAGAACCGGGATCCCGGCTTTTCCTATGAAGGAGGTTGATAAAGGATTCGATACGCCTGGTGGTAAAGCCCTGGTTGATTCAAGGATTTATCTAGGCCATGAGCCTTTTCGACCGGTCTCAGATGCAGTGCGTATGTGCGCTCCTCTCACTAGTGTGAAACAGCGTCTGCGCACCATACAATTCTGACAAGCACTATGCGATCTCGACAGGCACTATCGAAGCATGCTGACGCCGGCGGCTCGTAATACAATCTCACAGCCCACGAGTGCTAAAGCAGCAGTCGCTCAACCGCAGCCACTTCTTCAACACCGTCTGCGAGTACAGGACTAGCGTTCACACAACTGCAGAGATGGCTCCAGCGCCGCATCAAGCGAGGCAGTATTTGATTTAATTGTGGCAGGGATTAGAAAGGCTGGTGTCCGGCTCACGCAGGGATAACTCCCGACAGCATGGTCTGAAATCCTGCAGGATTGTAGCGCGGTCAGCACGATGCGCCGAAACCCAGGTAACGCTACTGAATGTCGTTACTGCACAGCTGGAATTCGACGCTTATGTCACGACACGTCACACTTCACTGGCACTAATGCATCGTGCTTACGAAGACCGAGATCCAGAATTGAAAAGCAATGCCTTCACAATATAGGTTGACGGCTGGCCACCAACAAGAAGCGGCGCATGGTTCTTAGTCTTGGCAGGTCTCGATTTCGGAACGCGGCTAAGTGTCACGGCAGGGCTAGTTCGCCTTGAATCCGAAGCGCCGGAAGCAGGGCATGTCCGGTAGTGGGTGGTGTAGTAGATGTTTCGCAAGGTATAGTATGGAAGGAATAGTAATAACGCAGCATGTGACAAGCAGACGAGCAGATGGAAGGTTTGTCTCGGCGTCGTTCCCAGGATGTTTGATCAAATGAGTGTCCAGACTTTGCCGAATTTGTCGAGGGTACAGAGGCATCCAGTCGCCAGACCGTATGGCGTGTGCGGCTAATCCCAGTCATGCAGTGCTGGTCTTCGAGCAAGGTGCAGAGTCACACATCCCGCACGAATGGGCTGCCTTTGTGGCGTGCATGCCGAGCGAATGTAGGGCTTCACATTTGGTTCTGTAGATTATTGTGACTTGGACTCGTTTCAAGATGTCAGTATGCCTGCTTTGCTGGCAACGCTTCGCATGCGTGCGTCTGTTAGTGTACGATCCCTCTCGACCCCGCTACTCGCGTACGCTGCGGCCAGGAACATCAGCCTCGCATGGTATTGTCGGCCGATACTCGCGTACGCTGCGGCCAGGAACATCAGCCTCGCATGGTATTGTCGGCCGACACTCGCGTACGCTGCGTGAAGGAACATCAGCCTCGCATGGCATTGTCGGCCGATACTCACGTACGCTGCGGCCAGGAACATCAGCCTCGCATGGTATTGTCGGCCGACACTCGCGTACGCTGCGTGAAGGAACATTAGCCTCGCATGGCATTGTCGGCCGACACGACCGAGTGCATTTCATAGTCATGGAAATGACAAATCCTGACATCTAGCGAATCATTGCAGCTTTACATGCGAAGTCCGAGAATAACAAACTGGTATTTACGATTTCGTCTAGGGGATGCCAAAATGGGCAGTGTTCTATATATGGTGTCTCGAGAGAACAGTAATTTATAATCGCAATCTCACAGGAGGTGCTCAAGACTCGTACAGTGTGTAGGCGGCAGCACAACGCTCCGCTTGGCTCGCGTGACCTCTATCAAGGAGATGCCAGTAAGCTGAGCTAGGATGCGCGAGTTCTCGTGTGCGCCAAATCCTGCGGTGACATCCAGGTTGTCTAAGTCGGAGCGGCTTCCGCACCACTCACGTTCGCGTAGGGTAGCGAAGATGCGCTGTAAGTTCGCAAGCGCAGTCTTACTTGACAGTTCGGCTCGTCTATGTCCCCAACATCTTGCCATTGTCGCACACACAGGGAGCTATTTCCGAACCGCGCATTCGTGAGCTTGACCTCAATCCGCGCCCAGCTCAAAGCAGACACCGTCGCCGACTGCCTACAGTTTCTTCGCGAAGCCGGCGTAACTTAAGTGATGCAAGCCAAGCCTACTGGGCATGATTAGCACGTCTGTGATCACGTGGTCATACAACCTGGAGCTTGTCAGCTAGGTGAATGTTACGAACCGTGCTGACCGGACCGACAACTACGCGTTCAGGCGTAAAGGACGGAACGATCAGTGAGTGTTGGGAAGACAACCTCACTGAGCACGCACGAGTCACGTGACACTGATCAGTTGATCAGTACGCTCAGCGGACTGATCACACTGATCACACTGATCACTGTGTCTACAATACGAATCTCGTTAGTATATAGGGAGACAAGAATGCTTCTGTATTCTTGTGTTCAACTCATTGTTCATAGTGACTGCTTGGTATCCGATAATACCAAACCTTTGCTCTTACACTTCACATTGCCTGTGCCCTCTCCACCGAGTACAAACCCGACCTCTTAGTCACCTGACTTTACACTCACGTGACGGTAGTCACTTAGGACAAGGTCCTAACAGTGAGACCCTTGGAAGAGTTGAGTCTGAACTCATCTTTCGAGCTGATGCTTCGAAGTGTGTATGTACGATTTCCCCAAAGACTGACAAAAAGCTGTGCTCTTATCTTTTGCCGCTGAAAACAAATGACGACTTCGAAGTCGGCACTTCTGTGGGTAGCATCCGAAGATTACTAAAAGCCTGCAATTGGTCAAAGGAAAAAAGCTGGCGACTGGCGCGTGACAGAGATCCAGAAGTGCGCGATGCCTGCCTTAGAGTTATGTGCCATCGGAGTACAAATATTTTCAACTGGATTTCGTGGACAAGACTGGTACGATACACTGGCTAGTGTGAAGTGCACAGAATGGGCGGATCGCGGGATGCCTGACGGCGTATACCCAAGATAGTATGACATATACCGAGATCTTCCGGACTGTGACGGGTGGAACACAGATTCATTGACTATACGACAACTGATAAGAATCCACTCCCGGACTGACCTCAGGTATAGGCATGAAAGATGACCTGGGCAGAGTAACTTAAGATGTACCTCAGTACATCGAGAACACAGAAGTTGTTAAGAAGCTGCCAGATGATACGAACAAGCGTGACTCGTGGGACATCGAGCGGCTCGATCGAGATGGTGAAAGGAAGACAACTGGGGATGAATGTTGGTGGGTGGGACATGAGACATCACAACGACAAGAATATATGAGGGCGTAGAGCCCAAAACCTGTATCGGCTTGTCAAAGTCGGGATAGCGAGCAGGACTATATGGTAAAGGGTTGAAGCGAGAGCACAATTGGAAGCTAGAGAAGTCGTCTGGAAGATAGCTAGGCTTGTGATTAGCTGTGTAGCTTGAATACAGTACGGTCTTTATAAAAAAAAGAAAAAAGAATAGCTTAACTTCACGTAGTGCCTAAGAGAGGACCATTGGAGAGGGACTAAGGATCATGGGGAGGTAGAAGATAGGTAGACATGTTTCAAGCCATGTAGTTCGAGTCAAATGCATTTCCTCCGGAGAGGAAGTAGCGAGGAGGCCTTCCTCATAACGAGTATATAGTACAGCCGTACGAGAAACTTGAACGGAAGAAAATGCTCTATACAAGGCTGTCTTGTGTGCCACTGCAACGAAGCGATCGTATGTTCGTATCACAACGTTGGACTCTTGCAAGTGACCATGCGATGGCAACGTTGGGCATCGTCAATCTGCCAGGTATCCCATCTTGCGAAGAGGTCACAGGCCATTTTCACTTCTTGGCGCTGACAAGAATGTCAGTCGCGATGCATCAACGACACCTGTGAATTGGTGACAGCAACTTGCGGACTCCCAATGCAGCCTTCACACTTTTGATGACCACACCCTGGGCAATTACCTTCTATCGGGAACGCCGATCCGCACTCGCCGTACGTCCACCGTATCTTCTGTCATGTACCAGTGTAGACTCGCCGTCTTGGAGGTCTGTTACAGAGCTCGTACCCTGTCTCCCGTCGCACCTGGACCGGAGTCTCTCTGTGTGCTTCAAACGATTCGGCAGAGGTCGAATTGGCCATGGTTTTCGTGTAAGCCCGTCGCGTGGTGTCGACACAGATACAGATCCTGCGAATCAGTAGTGGTACTTGGCGGCTATGGTGTTCGGGGATATCACTATACGGACTTCTAGTATACGCATAATCAGAGAAGAGCTGCGATGAATCTTATAATAGCGAATGCTGGTCTCCTTCTAATACTTGGTACAGCCGACGTACTTCGTCGTTCAAGAGATTGCATCCCTTTCGTCGCAGAGCTATTCGGGTGCATGCAGCATGTGATGCATGTCCGCAGCTCATTACCTCGCTTCGATACGCTTTTCGCTGCAGAGTATTCGGCATTTTTTGGTGAGTATCTGTAACAAGTGTGTGTTAGCACTAGGTTGAGTTTACTAGCATGGTTAAAGTGTCCATATCAGAGAACCACTTACTGGAAGCATTGAACACTGCTGCACCAGCGAGGCTGCGAAGTTCAGAATGACAATAAGGTGAGACCTCGTCACTATATTCACGAGGCGCGTTACAAGTCCTCGAACCTAATGGGGAGCAGCAGCCGTGCAACTCCCCGGATCTCCAAGCAAAGGATAAGCGAGAAATATTGTGCAACAGTTGACGCCAGGGCCCTTCCGATCCTGCTCCATATCAACGGGTACGTCTGCGGCCGCATTGGACGGTGGGACAGTGGCCGTTCTTCGCCACGACTTTGTTAACGAACTCAAGGCATGCTTCTCATCGGATGGATCCCCGAACGGCATGTAGGACTAATCTATACGGTTCGGATGCGCTCCGGGCAATCATGGTGAGAAGATGGGGTAGAGTCATATGGTAATTAGTCGCTCATCGACTTCTCCTATACCTACCAAATCTCAATATCCGTTACCCACATTTCGATTACCAGAACTCCAGTGCAATCAACACCTCGAGTATCGTATTTGTAGCGGTAAGAGTTGCTGTGCAGACTTGCACTGCGGCTAGCACCGCCTCCGGGTAACCAAGGCCGCTCAGCGGAGCTAATAAGCATGCAAGACCCACGAACCCGAGAGTCCGAAGAACCGACACTCTGTCTGAGCAAATTATGAACGATCTGTCAGTATACCCGGTCGAACCCTGCCGTCCGTCTTTTGCAGCGCGCCGTACCTGTGTGGACCACCGTCCCGGTCCCAGACGACCTCCTCGCACTACGCAGTTTTGATCCGCAATAACGCAGCACGCTAATATCGGCGGCCTTGGATGAGAGATCTATGATTTGTGGATGTGGAGTCTGCATCTGCGCCACTGCACGCATGGTTACCACGCCGCATTAAACGAGCCGACATCTGACGTTGCGACGAGCCGCGTTGTGGCTCGGGTGCGCAAGTTTCTGCTTCGAACAGGGAAACTTTTTGGTGGTGGAGCTCTGGATCCTGTAGGATCTAGCGCGGGCGGCAAACTGCGCCGGAGACTCAAGGAGGCCCTGAACACAACGACCGTTAGTCAAAAATGTTTGATACGCATTAGGGGAACAAACGTTAGCACGCAAGAAGTTGACCCTAGTCGGACTTTGTCCATCAGAGACCCTTGCTTTCTACGTCTCAACTGATGCCTGTCTTCACGCTAAACCGTCGGTTCCGTGCCGAAGCCGCTTCGATAGCCGCAAGCGTCATTCAGCTTCATCCAGCGTCCGTATACAGTAGCGAAGCTTCTTGAAAATACACAACACTACTACAGCAGCGAGAGCACGAAGATTGGGAAGGTAAGGAAAACGATATCATCGACCACAAGGCGAGGTAAGGATGTTCCAAACTATGAGAAAGCAGCAGGACTGCAAACACACAGCTACCTAAACAGAGGCTAAGCGAAGGCACTCATGCGTCAGGATGTGCTTGGGGCTTCCCGAACTTGATTCAACATCGGTGCGCACGTTTGGAGCCTTGCCGGATGATGAGAGTGGCTGTGTCCCACTTTGCCTTAGTAGATAAGGGCGCAGAATACTTCATGTCGGACAGTTCCCCGGAGAGATCGACGGGGCCACGCGCGTAGGATGTGCCTTAAGCGGTTCTGCCAGGAACCAGTCTGTTACCACGACTAGACACTCGTTGTTCCTCCTATGCTAGCTAGACCTCGATGTTCGTTACTGAAAGTTTCCTTGGTAGGATGCCAGTGCAATCGATCCCGTCGCCTTCATTTCGGAATATCAGCAGCGGAGATTTTTGCTATGCAGACGCTTGCCGTGCTTCGCAACGCCTTAACGTACCAGAACCGTCCAGCTGGGCCGACAGACATGAAAGATGCACAAGCTCGAGAACCCGATACTCCATTTGGCAAGGCGCGGACGAACTGCCAATAAACTCAAACCATGAACCTGTCAATCGCCCCTTGCAAAGCATAGTACCTGTATGGTCCGCCATCCCCGGTATCAGGAGACCTCCGAGCGCCACACGGTGATGACACACTGATGTAGTACGCTAAAGCTGGCGGCCTATGATAACAATTTATAATCTCGTGTGCGGATCTTCCATATACTTCACTGCATGCATGGCCACCTAGTCGCGTCAACCGAGCCGACAGCTGACGTTACAGTGGGCAGGGTGCGGTTGAGCTAGCATGTGCACTAGCTAGGGTGGGTTCTTAGTCGTAGGGCTTTAGTTCCTGTAGGACCTAGTGCGGCACGAGGTTATGACCTCTCAGCGAGACAAAATTTAGGCCGATAGATTATTGTTCTTGCTTGAGCGTGCGGCCCGGTGCACCGGGCCTTTCTATCTAGGGTCTTAGCAAGCCTGTCCCGCGATCTGCGACTTAGATCTTTAGAGTGCCCTGACCTGCGACATTCAGCGCCTCTGACCCGTGGAACCACTGTTGGGGGAGTCAACGTATGTCCTGATGAACTACTTTGTTGCGGGACGTGGTCAATGATACGCCGTACCAGCGTCATTCGTTCATCCGTCCTGGACACAACAACGATGCAGTCCGATTTGTAACCACTAAGCCCATTTGTAACAACATCGTCTTCATCACTTCTAAGTTCCAGACTGATACAGCGCTGTTGCGGCTATCGGTAATTCTTGTTGATGGAGACCTCCGCTTCAGCATCTTGTGCTTTTGCGGGCAATTCTTGAATGCTATACACGATCCGGCCTCACCTTCACTCGCATACTCCTTCCATGATACTTGCATCTTCGCACAAGCTTTTGGTGTTCGACAGATTCGTTCCGGACAAAAACGAGTTCGTTCCATGTAGTCTCAAGCCTTTGGATCATGTGTTTTGCACAACATACCGCTGAAGAAGAAACATCTGTAGCCTCATGAACCCGAGCACTGAACAAAGTGTCTGCATGTCTGAACTCTCACAAGCTGTACACCTTCAATGTGCTGGAGACATGCACTATTCGCAGAGATCATTCCCCCTCCTGGTGTACCATCTCACCCCTGGTTCTCCAATTCTTGCTCATCCGCAACGTAACGCCCTGTTGCCAGTACCACGAGGGTACCATGGTGGTTCGATTACCTTGCCTGCAGTCGCGCACCAAGTTTTGTCTTGCTATGGAACATGAACGCCCGACACTACCGTCGGGCGATGTCAATGGTGCTATGGAAGGACGACCTTTGATGGGACCACCACGATGGCTCATCGCTCTTTTGAAATGGATACGGTTTCACTATATAGCGGGCAATCGGACCTCACGCGTATCTTTCCGCTTGACCGGGATTGGGATTGAAATCTACTTTAACAAAAAGCGAAAATCACTTCGACAGGAAACAGGATCTCCTGTTTAAAAGTAATCATGTCAACTATCGAGCAGTGGCCCAAAAACGGAGTCTGTACTGCGATGCTTGGGCCGACTGTACGTTCAGACAAGCGGCATACAGTCGGGGGTCGGATCGATAAAATAATTGCAGCCACCATAGGCAAGTCGCCGTGAATCGCGCCAGTGTCTAGGTACAAATGCACAGAACGAAAGCATGGTCAATATCGCAACCTTTGATAACTTCGACATGCGGGACCTCAATGGCCCGAAACATCGTCTACCCGGGAATCACCACATGTAATGCTCTTGCACATGTGGGTGGCTACCAGACTCAGGCGCCTGCACCTTCGTCGTGTCGTATTCAAACTTGATAGTATTCGTCCTGAGCATACCCTTCCCTAAGCCAAGATCGCCTTCTGCTTCCGCCTGGCGTAGATTAAGGGTTTGGGCTGGGTTTGTGGGCGGCTTCGGATTGGTAACCGACTAGACCAATACGAACCAGACCGTGAAACCCACTAATAGAGAAGGGGACACCGCCGTCGACGGGCATTGGGAGGCTCTAGAGGTTACAGACATAGAGATCCCAAAGATTAGCCCCGTGCTTTGGTTCAAGAGGACGTAATGGGCGGCCATTCTAGGGGGATGCAACCTCAAACGTTCGACTCGAGCGAACGACCGCCCGATCGTTAATAGAGAGTAGTCCAAAGTACAGCGGAGCTGTACCATGTCTGAATTGTTGGTGGATTTGACAGGGGTTGATTATGAGACTTCAAGGTGTGGTGTTGACTTGACCCATGTGTAAGATGTGAGTGACCTGGGTAGGGAGACTTGTAGATCGGATAAACCAAAAGCTTTGTGTGGAACGCAGATATCGACCGACTTAGATAGTTGATAGAACGTCAGGCGTAGTCGAGGAGGTCGGCGCCCGCGCACTATGTCTGTCGCGCTTTGCGGCGTTTCGCCTGATCAGTGAACGAATACACAAAGCAACAACTGCGTTGTTCTTTGTAGCAATCTCCGATCAGACATGTTCTACCCAGTAAGCGAAGCTGCACCTTTGGCATCGTAGGAGAAGGACTCCGGAAGAGCTGAGAGTTCAAGCGTAGGTTCAACTGTAGGATCAGTGAAGGCCACTAATACCATTGAGACGTTGACGTCTCAGCTGCAGACCTGCAGTCCCCCAAAGGCAGTGGCAAGCAACACCAAAAAGCGACAGTACCGTCCGCTCGAAGACAGGTATACAGATTTTTACTGGCGCCAGCAGCAACACTGAACATTCTGCATCCTCGCAGGAGAGGCCACTTACGCTTACCAAATCTAGTGAAGTGACCAACGTGTACAATGTCTGATCATAGTGTTTGGTAGAAATATCACAGCACTGTCCGTCGCCCCATTGTTCGTACACACTACTATGCTTGAGTGTGCCATGTATTCTTGACAGTCGTGAATAGCACTAGGTCCTGAGCAGGTTCCCACGATGCCAAGCAAACATGTCGTCTTGGAGTGTTTGGTTTTTGGTATTGATTTCATTGCAGAATTACCAGCCAGCTGCAGTCCTACATCTCCCTCGCCCTACATCTTGCATTTCAATGTCGTCGCCGGCAAAATGTTCTTCGACGCGGAAAGTCCGTTCCTGTACAATACCTAAGGTGAGGTTGCAGGTACTACTTTCCGTATCTAAACTATCTCTTGGATGAGACGCGCCTTCTGCCCTGCAATTAGAATCGATTCGTGTTCTTGTTTTTCCGCGCCTGCTGGTGTCGTGGACGGTTGGGTTCGAGAGACTGTTGGAGAGCAACGTTTCGGCGGTGACAAGGTCACTTCGCAAGTTGTATATCGCTGCCATGGCTGGCTGGAGAATGGTGCAAATGCACAGCCAGCTCACCTGAATACACTGCAACGCCGCAAAGCTGGCCTGGTTGGCGGAAGTGTCGTCAACGGAAGGAGAAGAATAGAATGCGTGGAATTGAAGAGCCATAGGAACGATAGCACTACGCGCGTAAGCTCGGGTAACCATAGGGAGAAGGAAGGCATTATACATACAAAAGACGCAGCACGTGTGGGACCAATACTTGGATGACCGTCGATCGGCGCTTCTGCCACTGAAGGTACTGAGCTGAGTTCGACTCTTTGTGCCTTCGCTTCGAATCAGGTGTCAGCTGCCGGAAATGTCCGTCGAAGGATTGAAGGTATTCGTAGCAGAAAGCTGTACCCCAAAGCGCGTATCCAACGTCGAGCAAGCTACCAACCAGGTGCGCTATACAATTTGGACAGACCTTGAGAAATCATTCAGCACTATGAGCATTTTATCAATTTGGTGACTTACCGAGTGGTTGCACTCGCTGCTGAGGAAATCGAGCCGAGCGCTCGCGCAGGTAGACGGAAGTAGGGCAACGGCCGCACCGCCCCATGCAATGCACAAACCAAAGAAAACGTCGGCTGTTTTAGATAGCCCACGGGACTCGGTATTAGCCACATAGAGGCGGCCAAAGGCCCACGCCAGAGCCCTGGAAGTGGACAATAGGACAAGAGAGAGAAGATTCAGGACGAAAAACCACTAAGCGCATAGGGTTTAGTATGTGTACCGCCCGCAAAGAAAGGGAAACGCATTCATACCGTCTGTTCTTCGTCTCGGGATGCCTGCGATGACAAAACATCATAAGACGTACCCATTTCGCCCCTACATGTTGCATGCAGAGTGAGCCCTAGGTAAACCGTGGCAAGTAACTGAAGCGAAAGGTTAGCTCCCAGCGGGCACAAGAGGGACTTAGGAAAACGTGCTGCGATCGTGAAATTCCCAACAAAGATCCATCGGAGTGAGCGTGCCTTGCTCTTCCAGGTTTGAGTAAATTTCCATAGCAGGCATGAAGAGGCCAATAAAAGAATCGGGAGTAAGGTGGCGGCTAGACCCACGACAGGGCCAGCGTGTCTCTGTGCACTCGGTGCGTAATGGGGAGGAGACCACGTTGATCTTGGTGTAGTATACTGCGATGCCATGTTCGAGACGGCCCGGAGAAAGAGAGTGGAGCGATGTTGAAGCGTGGAGCGGTACCTGATCGAATTTATTGCGGCCAACGCTCCCCAGCCTTCACGAGGCACAGCATGGGGTGATTCAAGCTCTCTAGCAATTTGTATATCATCCCGCCTCTAGAATTGTTACTCTATCTCGGCTCTGCTAATAATCTTACGGATTATTGTTTCCGCCTATCCTAGCGACATGCATGCTGGACGTGCACGGCGGAAGGAACCGGTATGCCTTCGCCTGTCTCGCTGGACCGAGGACGTATGGTTCGCTTACTCTCTGACGATAGGTGGGTTCCTGCAGGGATGCATTCGCCCAGTGCGAAGGTGCGCTTTTTGGCACTCTCGGATAGAGAGTCTTAGTGCTTTCCTTAGCTCGTGATTGAAAGAGCCGAAGGATTCATGGGCCGTTGCCTTTGAGCAAGTCAACGCGTAGATCTTTACTTGGCGACAGGGCTACCGACTCACTATGTGCTCCTTAAGCAGCCCGCTCGCAATGCAATCCGGCTCGTTTTCCACCAGTTTTTCCTCGTGCACGTCATTTTCTCATCCTTGACTCCTCTACCCACAATGGGTCTCCCTCCTGGCTTTCGACGATGGCTTGACATTTCACAGCAAACCAACCCCGACCCTCACCCTTCGGACCTGGGTGCAACACCCGCTGATGTCCAGGCGATGTCGAGAATCGGCCGACCGCAGAAGTTGGTTCGCCAGTTCAAGGGGTTCAGCATGTGGTCCTTTGTTAACACAGTGATGGTATCGTATGTTACCTTCACCCTGCTACAAACCACTGTATTCCCGCTTGGAGGCCCACCGCTTCTGATTTGGTCTTTTTTCGTCGGTGCCGTCCTCTTCGCCATTATCTACTACGTTATGGCTGGTCTCGTTGCACAGTACGCAGGCCTCTACAACGCATCGCTTCAGCTTTTTGCTAATCACTACGTGCTTTAGGAATCCTCAGGCTGGAGGTACGACTTGAGCGCAGCTTCTCCCATGCAGCCCTCTCTTACTTATGCGGAACGCGCTGACAGAGTTTTCGGTGTAGGCCAGATGTCTTGGGTACTTCAGTATGGCCCAGAGTCATGGCGGCACTATCTCGCCTACACTCAAGGTACTGCCAATTCCATGGACAACTCGTGATTATACTGACTGGGTTGACAGGCTGGATTTTGGTTCTGGGGTGGCACACTTACCCAGCACTTGTATGCGTGACATTCACCTACGTCGTCAACTCGGCCCTTCTCGTTGGAGGAATGGCTGAACCTCTGAGCGCCGGTGCCCAAACGGGCGTCAGCATAGTTGCCGCTTGCTTGGCCGGCCTTATCAATACGAAATTTCTACGAGTACTGGGCCATCTCGAGATCCTTTTCGGCGTTGTCTATGTGCTCCTGGCGATTCTGATCACGTTCCCTGTGTTCGCACTGGCCCCGCGCCGGTCGGCAAGCGACATGTTCGTCAACTTTCATGTCTTCAGCACCTATGCCGGCGATACCATTCCAATCATGCAGGGAGGGGCCATCGCTCTTTCCATGCATATCGGATATGACTGCGTGGTTCACATGGGTAAGTTGCATCATGTCACACAGAGTCGGCGCTTCTGACCAGCCTACAGTCGAAGAAATCAAGGACGCCGAGACGACTGCTCCCATAGCATTGGGTGCCTCCTACGCTTTCAATCTCGTCTTACTACTTCTGGTAACCCTAGCTATCGCTATGTGTGCCCCAGACTACGATCCCGAAGATCCTGACTTATGGATGGGATACGATCCGCTCACAGCAGTATGGATAACAATCGATCATAGATACGCCCTGGGAGCCCTCTGGTCAATGGCTGCAGTGTTGTTCTTTGCCTTGGTCAACGAGCTCGCTTGCGCCACTCGTATGACATGGGCCAGCGCACGGGACGGAGTTATGCCGTTCTCCCCGTACCTAGCTCATACGGTCGACGGAATACCCATCTTTGCCGCGCTCTCGACTGTACTCTCTACCAGTGGCCTGATGACGATGCAGCTTTACAGCACTACGGCCCTTGCTGTAATTAACTCTCTTGGAGCTTTTGCAGTTCTTTACACGTACGTCGTAGTGCTTAGCTGTGTGGCGTACCACCGGTTTCTGTTTCCAGACGGCAAAATCAAAGGGCGTCTCCTGGCAAGCTATCTCTACCTTTTCCCCGGCATCGGTGCAGTAGGTGCTGCGCTCATGGCGATTCTTCTTGCTCTCCCTCTGGAAACACCCGTCACTGCAGAGAATATGTACGACTCCACGCTTTTTCTGTCCCCGTTGTCATAAACTAATGTTGCGAGTTAGGAATTACTCCTGGGCAATCTTTGCCGGTGTCGTCATCTTAGCCAGCGTTTGGTATTTAGTTTCTGGGAGAGACGCTTTTCGAGAACGGCTGAGACATCGCGATGAAGCATGCCTGCAAGCGGGTCGTGACCCACTGACATACGATGGATCCCTTGCGTCGGTGAAGGAGACGAGTGGGCACACCCACAGCCGAGAGGAAGCTGCGTAAGCGAGGTTTGAGGGATGACGGGCGTTTGTCAGACACATTGTCACCCAGAGGCCACTTTTTTTTAAGCCTGAGCATGCTTCTATGGTCTGCGTCGGCGTTATCCATCGAATTGTTGTGCCAATTAAAGCTCGTTGATACCCGTCTCTCCCGAACACGGATAGCAGCCCGGTGAGATAAAAGCGCCTGCGGAAGGCCATTTTCATCTATCGATCTGTCATAGTTCATAGATGCATATCGGAGATGAGGTCGCCTCAAGCGAGCGCATGGATCCGCTCTTCACGGCCTTCTCCGCCTCAAATAGCCGATGCGCTGTGGCCTGTCCCTTGAGACAAAACGTTGAGCTCAGTCTCCAAACCCTCGTGACTCTGATCTTCCAGCTTCTGGTACTCCGCTCTTACACTATGTTCATATTGCTAGCAGCGCTTGCCTGCCTCACGTGCGTGTATATCTTGTACGCCTCCATCGGGCCTCGGTCCTCTGGAAAACGACTGCGAAATGCTTTTCGCGGCGCAGACAGCACGCAATGCCCCTACCAGGAAGCGTGGAACAAACAGACGGTTGTCTGGGATATCTACGCCGCTCACAGCCCTGCCCGCGATGGTTACAGACACGATATCGTACGCCTCGCACCCAATCATTACAGCATCAGCGATCCCCGGCTCGTGCGGCTCGTCTTTGCATCTGCGTCAAAGACTGATTTCTACACCAACAATTTCTCACATGCGCCTCTACCTCCAATAGCCTTCGAGATGGTCCACGCGGATGACGTGCAGCGACGAAAGACACACACCGGCGGCTTCCTCCGACTACAGGTGGAGGAATGGAGCCGTTTTGAGAATGCTGCGGGCGATGTGTGCCAGAGGCTGTCCACTGGACTTGATGTGTTGCGAGAAAAGTCAACAACGATCGATATCTACGACCACATTGGCGCTGCGTGTATGGAATTGGGACTAAGGGCCATGATTGGAGAACGATCTCCCTCGCTTGTACCATTGAATGCCCAGGGAAGGAATTTCACAGCTGAGACTAGCACAAGCTACAACAACATTGGGTGCTCACGGACAGAGCAATCTGGCTCAAGTACAATCGATGCATGGTGTCTGAGAATCTTCCAAAAGGCGTGCAAGACTGGCGAAGAAGGACCCCGGATCCTTGAGAGTCTTCGCAGGTTTTCTGGCGAGCTCGGTTCTGAAGAAGTTGCAAACATTGCGGCTGCAGAAGTATCTGATGATGCTACAGCCTCTCATCTTTGCGGAATCCTGAGCGCGACCCTTTTGCAACACCTAGCTGAGAATCGTGATTGGCAGCGCCAAGTTCACGAATCACTGTTCGATCGCGTGGCCAGCGAGCCTCCCGAGCGCTGGCTGCGCAGATCGGTATTGTCCTCATGCAAAACGCTCGGCGCAGTGTTTTGGGAAACGCTTCGTCTTTCACCTCCCGTGGCCGGGCCACAGCCTCGTGTAGTAACGATTGAGAACGATTTATTACACGATTGGGGTATCGAACCTGGCTCCATCGTCACCGCGTCTGCGTTTGTAGTCAACCGAAGCAGCATGTTCGGGAACGAACCAGATATCTGGAATCCACAGCGATGGCTGGAGGCTTCAGACGAGACGGCCAGAAGATGGCAGCGGGAGATGTTCACGTTCGGTTCCGGACCGCGAGCTTGTGAAGGACGCGAACTAGCCAAGTTCATCTGCCTGGCCATTACAGCATGGGTCGTTATGCGATACAATTTGACCACTGACTCCTATGGGATGGAAGCATCCGGAGGCTTTATAGCTCATCCTCACGCGAAGGATAACGGAGAAGTGCTTCCAATCAGGTTGGAAGACCGCGTTTGAGTACAACGCATCATGCGACGGAAACGCAAAGGGGAAGAAGATTCGACCTGCCGGCCCATCTTTCATCTGGACCGAGCACAACGTAGAGGAAGTGGCTTTCTGCGGGTGTCTCTCATGGGCTAAATGAGACTCGGCTCGCATAAACTGAAAGGGATCAAATGACTACACCAAGTTTTTAGCCAAATGTTCTTTCAAACTAGCAATCGTAGCATAATCAGCTCCATCGGCTATGTATTGCTCTCTAACGGGGCAGGGCATCAATCAGACTCGAATCTTACCTCTATTGCGTTTCTTTGACCTTCAAAACGCACTGTCTGAATTTAGGAACCTACGTCTTCTGCTTCCGCGAATCAACATGCAAGCATCCGATCTTATTGGTAGCCGCAACAATCCTCATTTACCTACTCCTCGTCTTCTCGCCCAGCGCTTGGAACGCACTGAGCTCTCTCTTGACCATCACGCTCTACGTCTCCTACTCCATGCCCATTCTCTTCGCCTCTCTCCAAAGACGCAAGACTGGATGGTCAGACGTTCAGCTGGCAGTTACCGAAGTTATTGCTGTTGTATGATGTGTTTTTGTCATTTGCTTATTGTGCGTACCATCAGTCCTGCCTAAGCTCGATCCCATGGTCTAGGCCGATTACGGGAATGGTGGTTGTACTGGCGCTGGAAGACTGGACGGTCAGAGGTCACAGGGAATATGACCCTGTGGACACGCACAAGGATTAAGGCCTCACTGTACTATGCAAAGAGGGGAAGGGAATTCATCTTGCCTGTCGCGAGAACCTAGACTAGTAGAGGGCAACAACCTGTCTTGATCACAGAGCTTTCATCTATCGCAGTGGATTAGACGATGACATCGGGCTGGCGGACAGTGGTATAGGGTAGATCAAGTGCAGCCTCAGACGTGACTTCATTGCGGTAAGCGTATGGACATTCTAGCCGAGCGGTGAGGCAGTATCATCAGCAGGGGGGAAGCTTCAGTGATGAACGCCCGCCGCTTCTATTCCGCACGGAAGATCCACTATTGCGTGATGATAGGGGACTAGACTGTCCGTCTCTCACCATGGCTGAAGGAGACGATATCGAGCTCCCACGATACGCAGTAATATACCGATGTCATCGAACTGATTCAATGCAGATGACTAGATCTCAAAGACCAGAGTTGTGATCAACATCCGCACGCAGAGTACTACTGTGCTGTACAAGCCCTGTACCGCATGCGAAACGAGTTCCAGTGTCGGACGCAGGGTCCAAACTAAGCAGGGATGTGATTGCGGTGCGCGGCAAGGAACAAGGATCAGGAGCAAGGTAACCTGCAAGTCCAAGGCTAGGTCTGTTCCTTACTACGGCAGGCGTTCGCTGTACATAGTGGCATCCCACCCCACGCAAGATACCCAGCTGCCGTGCCCCACTAGCCCATGTTTGTCTCAAGCTTGAGTTCGCCTCAGCGGCCGAAGTCGCGCTCGAGTCATGATATGCGGCCGACAAAAGCGGGCCTGTCGGCGCGATTTATCCGGCAGCATCCAGAAAATGCGCCGACAACGAGGTCAACAAGATCGCCTGCAGTACAGGCAACAGTGCAGGAGTGCGTGGCTGAAATTGTCAGGTGACAGGCAAACGCTCTGTCATTAGACGTGTACCACCGCCGGGCTACTGTAAGGGCATTCTCTGAAACCGAATGCCCTCTGGAAATGCACGACACAAGCCTGTCCGGCGTTCTCTCCACGCGACAACAGATCTCCATGGACCTCAGTGCCATCTCTGCCAGTGTCATGCTATCACTCGCACAATCAATGAACTCGAATTTCGCTTCGCCACTCTTCACCGCGACCAGCGCCAATCTATCTCCGTGAGGAGTGGCTCTCGCGAGGACCTAAACGCAAATGGTCGCAATTAGGAAGCATCACCTCTGCCACAGGCCTGGTGTCGTGGGAACTAAAATGCGCTCCATCTGGCTCAATCCGATGATGGCATTGATTCGATTTTTTTATCTTTGTAGTAACGTTACGTGACGCCATATGATAGGATAGTATTGAGCGATGAGAACTAGGTGGCATGAGACATCGAGATGCAAGGCCTCACCTCTAACACGATGCAACATAGAGAAAATGAGCTGACCTCTGTTCCCATGCGACTCTCCAGTCGTATTGCGGGGCGCCAAAGCGTATTTGCTGCGAGGCGAGATGACCTACACTATATGGTTTGTAATCACATCCAGGCGGTCAACGTGCATAGTCGGCCGAGCAGAACTGTGGATTCATCAATGGGCTGAATGCGTACAATTAAACACAGAAGGCGCCCGCAAAGTGCTTTGGTTGTACGAGCGCTTTGGTTGTACTGGGCTATAACGTCCTCATCGCTGGGTTGCGCCAGGAATCCGAGTCGCGTCGTCTAGAGGGCCGTGTGTGCCCGTCCCACCAGTGCGTATTTCTTCGGAACTTCTTCTTTACCCCCTTCCAAATGGATCTTGGTCTGCTTACCAACTGTTGTTCGCGTTGCAATCCACATCGGCCGCATCCGTTATTTGCCTTCTCGCAAGGCTTTGGATAGAAACAGTATAGTGCCGAGGGATCTCCACTCCTTTCTATCTCCTCTTTCGGTTTGCAGTCTGTTGCGTGTGTTGTCAGTGTCTTGAAAGACCTGGAACATGTTGTAAGATACTCACGTGTGCAAGGAATGCTCTTTGAGTGCGGTCTCGTGTCGCTTTTGGTTTGTCCAGGATAGCCACCATCACATCTTTTCTTCTGAAACTGGCACATGAGACACGCATGTAACCTCGGATTCAGATGTTCGATTTTCGAATTTGCTGCTCTGGCGACTTTCTCACATGTCGGAGATGGTTGTGACATAGCCAGAGGCGAGTCCTGGGCGGCGAAGTTGATTGGAGACCGGTGTAGGTCTGCTGACATCTCAACGGATGGGCTTGGCGGGGTTGACTGCATCCGAGGGTCTTCATGTTGATCTATCATTTCCAATCGTCAGATGGTAGAACGGTCTGTTTGCCCGGAATCGTATCTTCACTTACCACCACTCGCTGTATTCGAAATTCCTGTACAACTCGGTCCGGGGAAGCTAGGAAAACCGTGGACACTTTCTGTACTGTGCCCGACTCTAAGCTGTGGTGGATCAAGGATGGCCGTCGCAGTATGCGTCACTGGTCGCATAGCAGATCCCGTTGCATCTATTGCAGAGTTAATTGCTGGCATATACTCAATCTCGTCTGGGACAGGTATGATCGGGTATCCTGGAAAGAACCCGAACTGTTTTGTGTTCGGTAAGCCCATGGTGCACCCTTGGCTTGATGGTCCAGAAAAGCAGCATGAGGAGCAGACGGAGGGCGTACAGTAGAGTCCTGATATACTGGCAGGCGCGTTACCCTGCCGTGTCTGAAGCGTTGGTTGTAACGCCGTCGTGACTTGGTCATCGCGGTCCGACACTGGTATGTCACCACGAGAGTTTGGGTTCCCATTCCGACTGTTCAAGTAGACATTGCTCGTCTGTTTCGTAAACTCTTGTTCCTCCGGTGATGTATGCCTGGGCGCTACGGGAACGGTAGGATGGGGAATGGAAGGTCTCTTGATGCTGGATATGGAGGGTACGCTGAAGCCGGGTATGAAGGGCACCACCCCAATGCTGGATATGAAGGGCACGCTAATGCTGGGTGGGAAGCGCGTTGTGGTCATGCGCCCATGTTGGAGATCGAGAGTAGGAAAAAAAACGCCCGAGGGTACAACTGGCTGTTCGGTAGACAGATCACAAGCGTCGTGAGAAACCGCCCCAAGAGACATAGTGGTCGAAATTGTTGTAGGACGTACGTTTCATGGGTGCCCTCTTAACCGTAGGCTTTACTATCATCCCAAGCGCAGTGCTGCAGATCCTTGCAAACGATATGCAAGGAAGCAAGCGCGTAACAAGAGCGTTGTATGTGGTCAATTAGCACGGTCATCGTAGCGATGTTGGTATGAATTTATGATTGGTGGAACCATTGATCGCTTGCAAATTGTAGGCCAACGTAAACCAACAGGAAGGCACACTACCTGCGGTCGATGAGCACGCCCTAAGAGGGTGTTGGGAAATTGACTACTCCAAATTTGAGTCGCTGTCTTTGGCAGCGATATCTCGCTAAGGTGCGTTGTTCGAGAACACTCACTATCTGCGGCGGCATACTCCCCGTCGAAGGCGGCGATCTAATTGCTAGCATTCGCGCAAAGCCGCTGCTGCGACAACAATAACAACAAACGAGAAGCAGAGATTAGACTGCTCGCCCCTGCAATGGCCATTCCTCATGTCCACAGGCCCACGAGAGTTCGGGCCAGATATCTGAATAAGCGTAGCTGTAGGATGCGTCACATGACTGTCACTTCCTGCACGGGCGCGGCTGGGGGTTCACCGGCGCGGCAAATGTTATCTCGATCCTCGTTTGTCATGACCATAATCTTGAGCCCATCCCTGCAGATGGATTGCACTTGTCACGAGGGTACGAGGGCTCATCTAAGCACGCTGATAGCGTTCCAGATCTGGTATACATCTGTCGATGTTCGACAATTGTCACAGCACGAGTATGCCGCTGTGAACTTTCAGGGCCTGTATCTTGGGATCCTCCAGAATCCAGATCCATTTAAGCCGCTCGTCGTAGTCATTTGGCTCAGGGACCAGACTGTCACGGTCCCGGACGCTGACCAGGTCTACTGGCTACATGAGTCAGGCAAGACGTTGTGAAGCCATGAAGCATAGTGCAGCGGCCTTCCAAGCGGCGCGCCCAGCCGATACCCCTGTAGACGCAGAAGGTTTGCCCCACGCGTGTCGCACGTGGAGACTCATTGCCGCCCAACGTTCAGGGTTGGATGCTGACCTGCGAGGACCCTGCTTTGCTTTGCCCGCCGTGATCCTTTTACAAACTTGCCGCAGGGCAGAAATAGCCTCTGATGACTTGATTGGTTGCGCTCTGTACGATCGCAGTGAGGGGTGTAGCAGCTCAATGCAAAAAAGTATCGGGGCTTTTTGGAATCGATCTGCGAACAGGCCACTTGTCACGGATGACCGGTTGGGGTTCGACAGAGTATCCAGTGCCGCAAGCCCCAGTACGCCGTGCCATCTTCGATCGCATAATGCCAGATTTAGCCTTCCTCAAGGAGGCGTCCCCCCTGCCGCAATGTGCACTAATCCGGCATACATACAGGAAGGCTACGGCTTGCTTGCCCTGCCTTTTCTGTATTTCGCAATACCAACGACTTTCCAATGGGAATGTCCAAAGGCTGCCCTCTATCGATCGGACGGTCTCGGCCGCGCCGACAGGCTAGCTCCATCGCGTGGGTTGCCATGGCGCCAGTCCGACCGGCTGAAGGATCTGAAACCTTGAACCTTGTCTACGTGATGACGAGCCGCTCCTGCAGGCTTGCAGGATGGTGTAGAGAGCCCTACCTGACAAGCAGATCGAAGGTAGGGGTATGCGTTGCCCACCCGCACGTGGCATCGCCCCCGCTGAATTCTTGATGCCGAGCCTATCATCTGTCATTTCAAAAGCACTGTGCGATCAGTTGCACAGGCTTGTCGATCTGACGACCGGCCCGTGCAATTCTAGTGCTGCACGGTAAGCACACAGCACCGGTAGACTTCGGCTCGCGTTCTGGCTTCGTCGATAAGTATGCAATGTTGTCGAGCAATCGCAAAGTCAGATATCCGGGGTAGAGTCTTCGGAAATGCCTAATCATATGCAATGCTTTTTTGTTTGAGAGATTGCAATATAACAGCTGGCAAGCAAGCATCGGACTCAAGTGCTCAAATAAGATCATCTCTTCTGGCTTGGAAGAAGCGTATTCTAATTCAACCAGCGTCCACTTTGTGTGTTCCGGCCTACTGGGATCAGACTGGACTATCGAACTAGAAGAAATTCTCCTTCAAAGTAGGTGCATATCTGGTCAGACGTACATCCACGCCTTTCGAAGCAGTGCGCGGTTTTCTCAAATGGCGAGGCCCAATCATGGCTTTGTCTTCACAAATCTCACACGCTCTCGATTGCCTCTTTCCAATGTAGTCTCCATGTGATGTGCAAAAGATCACCATCTCCGTCGCCATCGTTGTCGCTGTCACCATCGTGGTGAGTATGAAAGGGTTCGTAAGACGCCATTTCTTCGATCAAGGGTTTTGATCCCAAGAAGCTTGAGTTTAACAAAGACCGATGCACAACACAAGGCGAGTAGCACTGCGCCACGAAACCATCGGCAACCTTTTTAACGACTTTCTGCTGAAATCTGGGATCGTGGCTCATGTTACCCAGGCGATCAATCCAGTCCTCCACAGGCTCCCAGGTCGGATACCATGTGACTTGGGATAAGCCGTCACTTAGAACTTTGATGTGCTTTGCGTGTTCTCGTAGCCCTTTTCCGTGCAGCACGCCATGGCTAAGCTCTTTACCGGAGAGAATGTTGTCCATCCATGAGACCTGGCACCTTTCGCCTTTTACACGTATGATCTGGTGGAAGGTCCAGAAATTGTCGTCATGTACAGTCTTGTGGCCGGGATCCAGTTCGCGCTTGTCAACGTATGCGTTGCTTAATCGGAGAATCGGTGGACTCGGAGGGTGAGAAGGGCCATAGTGATCGTTGGCATCTGGCTTGACATTGTTACTAGAAGTTGACGGGTGGCGGTATGGTCTGCTGCTGTGGTTTCGATCGTGGAGGTTGCGCTTGAGCTTAGGCATGATAACTTCAGCGAGAGAGTGATTGTGGAGGTTGCGGCAAGTATGGAGCGAACAGAGAGGGATGAATCCAGAGGTTGATACCGTTATGTATGTTTCGTTGTTGCCAAGCAGGCCTCCTGCAGCATCCTTCCTTAGGCAGATGCGGACAAAGCCACGGGATGTGTCGGATATCACCTCACGTTATCCATTTAGGTGCACGGACTAGCATTGAGGACATTTGCACGTTGCAAAATGACGGGGATTTGCAGATTGAGCCACATTATCCTTGCCAGAGAAGTAGGCCATATGTTCTGTTTGCTAGTCTAACCTCGCGAACACTTTTCCACGATGCCGGCGAGAGGGTAAAACATCACTACAAAGGCACAGTGTCCTGATATGAGCTTAGAAGGGTGAATTGCCGCTGGAGTCTACTCACATGGATGCCTCTCGCTACAAACTCGATGAAGATGTCATATATATGCTCGAGGACTGTACTTGGTCGCAAATCTTTGCTACCGACGTCAGAGTACCTAGCTGAGTTAGTAGTTGCATAACTGTAATAGGGGTGATTGCTACTGGGTTGATTTCAGGTCAAGCCGAGAGCTGGTTCAGGCGAGTAAAGAAGGGACTGGAACAATGAACACGGTTCGTTGTAAACACTGACTCTGATATGTGAGCTGAGCATGAGGTTTCTTTGAAACACGGAAACGATAAAGGAAGCTCGTCGCGGTCAAATCGACTTGTGTAACACCAGGCCACTGGCCGCACCAGGAAAGACTTGAGCGTGAAGGAAGTCACCTATAATAGCCTAATCAGAAGATTCTATAGCTATGGCAGCAAAATCGAGAGTAAGGCTTGTTACTGTACTATACTGTAGTAAATGAAGAAGGTCTATCACTGCTTGAACGCTTTGCTAATGATGCCAGCGTAAATGTTCGCCGCTAACAGCGTGTGCCATGTGAACTTTTGCAGACGGTCGTTTACGGTGTTCATAGCTCAGATTTGGAGCTACTATACTAGCCTCCAAATCGATGCTCGTAGGGCGTATCGTCATTTCCGTTCGAGTTTGAACTTTAATTCCAGCTTTGTACGCCGAGCCTTGCTGTGTCATCTTCCATCAAACGGCAGATGATGGTTCAGCCCATCTCCATAGATCCTGTTTTGCCATCAGAACACAAGATGTGAAGTGGCACTTGAGTTTCAGGTGAACATGTTCCCTAACTTACCCAATTGTGTTTGATCATGTCTCGTGGCTTGGGAGCTCGAGACACGCTGCCCAGCGGCGGCCTGGACTGAATGGCTCGAGGATACCGTCATGCGGAGACTCTGGTGCCAAAGGCCTTTAGTGAATTTCGGAGAAGTCTTGCACAGGGTGGCCACTAACCAACCAACCACCAATCCGGCCCTTGAGGTTGGTTGGTTGGCTCGGTGAAGTCGGATTGGTTGGTTGGTTGGCTCGTTGAAGTCGGATTGGTTGGTTGGATTGTGATAGGG
>Ga0265797_10001371_pt1 | contig 42858 bp, 42 predicted proteins | sample P2T30metagenome_FD_192433 | JGI IMG/M metagenome (GOLD analysis project Ga0265797, IMG submission 192433) | Plant litter microbial communities from East Loma Ridge, Irvine, California - P2 T30 | ecosystem: Environmental > Terrestrial > Plant litter > Unclassified | place: USA: California...
TTCTTCTTTCGCTTCTTCGTACATTCTTGAGGAATATCAAAAGAACTTTTTTGGGACCCTTGTTCGAGGGCGAGCATCAGCCGTGAATTATTGATTTTATCATGGTCTACTTGAGTAATAATATTTTTTACTACCGAAAGTAAGTGCACTCGTGTGGCATCATCCATGCACTCTCGTCGGTCACGCGCGGCGTGCTGTGGTATACTTGTCCACATGAACGCGGGTACTTGCAAATTGGCAGATTGATTCTTGCATACGAGGTCTTCTACTCGTCTTGCTGAGTGACGAGACGAGACAAGTACATAGTACAGTCATCCATCGAGCGTAGACATCCACGTCTATCGCGCGCGCGCACGCGATGCAGAGTCCAGACATCCATGGATGGTGGTACAGAGCACTTTCGTGCGAAGACTGATGGCGAAGACAAATCGCAACTAGACACAAATGCAGTCACGAGAAATTCAATTCAAAAACCAAAAGAAAAACATCTCTTCCAAGAAGAGAATGTTCGTCCTGTATTAGTCCTTCCGATTCCCTATGAAGGAGGGAGGAAGGGTGGAGAAGACGCGGGTCTGCTAAAATCCGTACCCAGTTAAGGGAGTTTTTCTTCCACTGATACGTAAATTAAGTACGCTGCCTGGCTATGTTTGGGAGCCAGGTCGCAAGCATAAAATCGTGGTGATTTGGTAGTTTTGGTTGACTGTGTTCATCGATCGAGACAGAATCGAAGATCGCGCAGTGCACACGACTGACTTACCTGGGACAGGCAAGCAGGCGAGGCGAGATCTTGCTGCTGCTTTTCGGCATCATTTATGCTTTGAAGCAGGCGTAGTGACCGCGCTGTTGCTGCTGCCATGTGTGTGCAGGTGTATGAAGAAGAGAAGACGAAAGGAAGCACAGCGCATTAGGAAAATCTAATGTAGTACTTTGCCAGATCTTGGCACTCCCGCGGCAAGCCTTCCGCAGCCTGGGCCAGCAGAGACACAAAATCAATTCTCGCGTTCACGCGCGGGCTTCTGCTTCTTCCTTTTCTCTACACACATTCATAACTATAAGGACCGCATAATCAACCACTAGATCCATAATTCAATGAACTGGATGGTCATATTGGCGAGCCAGAACGAATCCCAGCGGCGTCTATTAGGCCCCCTTGCCGAGTTTCCCTCTTAACAGGGGATTCCGTGGCGAGGGCGGTCACCTGCGTTTTTGCCTCACATCTCTTTCTTTTCGTCTTGATTCTTGCATACATGTACTTGGATGATTGTCGAGATGTTCCGATGAGGAGCATGCTTCATTACTCGCGAGGTCTCTTGATTACCTATCGACGTCTGTTCGTTGGTGGGCGACTACCTCGGCATGATACCTTATGGATAGACGTTCGTAACGTGTACCATCCAGATGTGAACGCGACGTGGCTTGATTTGATAGCTTCCATGTTATACGTTACACATGTACCTGCATGCTCACACATGGACTGCAGTGTCTTGACATGTGACCTGTGATGAGGTTGTATACTCGCACAACACATGGACGGCGAGTGACATGTAACTTCCCATGTGATGTTGACGAGATCTCCAGTCAAACCTGACTAACAAGAATACGAGACTCGCCCAATCAACGATTACGTGAATGCCGCGACTAAGCGACGACGACGGCACATGACTATCAACAATCTTGTTGATATAAGTCATACGAATTCCCCTATAAGCAGGCTGAACCATCCTCCTCGCTCCTAAGCGCAGGAATAGCCAGACGCCTTGTTCCCTAAGTGCAGGTACAGCCAAATCGACTTCCATTGGTCCAACAACGTGTCTTGGTGGGTCTTCTCTATCTTTCCCCTCCTGGCGTGAGGTTTGTTTGCCTTTGGATATAAGATCAGCAAGCATTCCGTCTGTGACTCTGCCTTTTTTATTTTTTGTTACTCTGCGCTACGTTCAATCTTATATCCATAACTATACCATTGCCGGTACCAGTCCTTTGTCTCTGCCATTCCCACTGTTCTGACGGTTGTAACGAACAACACACTACCCCACCCCACTACTAGACTACTATCCACGACCGTTCACTCCCCCAACATCAAGATGGCTCCCATGGCTGTTGAAACACAGGCCGACAGCAACCTCAATGCCAAAGCCGCCACCTTCACCCCACCAACCCAGTCGTCCGCATACCATGCCTCGTCGTCCAAGGAGGCAATGTCCACCGAGGCCTCGTTCGCCGCCCACAACTACCACCCTCTGCCCATAGTCTTCGCCAAAGCCCAGGGCTGCAGTGTATGGGACCCAGAGGGGAAGCATTACCTTGACTTCCTGTCCGCCTACTCCGCCGTCAACCAGGGACACTGTCACCCCAAACTCATACAGGCACTCGTCGACCAGGCCAGCCGCCTGACCCTCAGCAGCAGGGCCTTCTACAACGATGTTTTCCCCAAGTTCGCCGAGAAGATCACGAGCATGACGGGCTTTGACATGGTGCTGCCCATGAACACTGGCGCCGAAGCCGTGGAGACGGCCGTCAAGATTGCGCGCAAGTGGGGCTACAAGACCAAGGGCATTCCCAAGGACAAGGCGCTGGTGTTCAGCGTGCAGGAGAACTTCCACGGCAGGACTTTCGCGGCCATCACAATGTCCACCGACCCGGAAAGCAGGGAGAACTATGGCCCTTACTTGCCAGGCATTGGCTCAGTTTGCCCTTCGACCGGCAAGCCTATTCCCTACAACGATATCCACGCGCTGGAGGCTGCGTTTGAGGCGCACGGCAAGGAGGTCGCTGGCTTCCTCGTCGAGCCGATTCAAGGCGAAGCTGGTATTGTGGTGCCCGACGACGACTACCTCCGCCGCGTACGGGAGCTTTGTGACAAGCACAATGTTCTCATGATGGTCGACGAGATCCAGACTGGTATCGCGAGAACAGGCAAGCTGCTTTGCCATGAGTGGGCTGGCATCAAGCCTGATATTGTACTCCTCGGCAAGGCCATCAGCGGTGGCATGTACCCTGTTTCTTGTGTTCTCGGCAGAAAAGATGTCATGCTCACCGTTGAGCCGGGCACCCACGGTTCCACTTACGGCGGCAACCCGCTCGGATCAGCAGTTGCCATCAAGGCGCTTGAGATTGTTGAGGAGGAGCAGCTCACGGAGCGCGCGGAGCGTCTTGGTGAGATCTTCCGCCAGGGTCTTAGGGACATCCAAAAGGAGGACCCCATGATCACTACAATTCGTGGCAAGGGTCTGCTCAACGCCATCATCATTGATGAGTCCAAGACTGGTGGTCACAGTGCATGGGATCTGTGCATGTTGATGAAGACCAAGGGACTTCTGGTAGGCCGCGCCCTGAAAATAGCCCACCTCAAGTCATCTTCTGCCCCAGCCACCGCCCCGGCAGCGACCAAGTTGCCCGCATGTCCATCGTCTGGATCCGGAAAACCTGGTGGCTCTGGTTCGGGCGCTGAGACGAAGATGACAACATCGAACACCTTCGACCGACCCAACGCTAACACTTCTCTTCTCCCCACGCAGGCCAAACCAACCCACCAGAACATCATCCGCCTCGCGCCACCTCTCGTGATCTCCGAAGACGAGATCAAGACCGCCCTCAAGATCATCGCCGAAGCAGTCAAGGAGTTGCCCAACTTGAAAGGCCAGAAGGAAGACGAGGTGCTGCCAACCGGCGAAAAGCACCTGGAGCCTGTGCTCGACAACTGAGTAGACATACAAGTCATTAGGACGTTTTCGGCGCATCAGAGCTAGCGCTCAACGGCATGGCATTTGGAGAGGGAAAAGCTTGCTTACACTTTGTTATCGCTAGACGCGCCTTTATCGGCATAGACGGAGAGGTCTACTTCGGCCTTGTGTGCGGAGGCTTGATTTTACAGCAATGTTTTGATGCGATACGATGCAATACGACACGAGAAAAAAGAAAGTTCTTTGGCTGCCAGGTCTCATTTCAAATGCTTAGAGGATCTTCTCATCGACCTTCGAACCTTTCAAGATCAATGGATTGATGCCAGTAAAAACCTGGAGAGGCGAAACCTTCTCGCTTCTACTCGACATGCCATGAGTACCATCACGATTCAGCCATGCTTTGCTCAGACACATTGGATGATACTTTTCAAGACGCCGTAACAAGACGCCGTAACAACAACTGCAGGTTTGAGTGTGACATTAACGGGAACATTCCATAGACTCTCCAGGCTCGGCAACCACACGTCACACGGGTAACGGGTCCAGAGTCCCCGATGTCAGTGAACAAATGCACATCGGGTGACACAGTAACTGCAGCACTTTTTCTCACCGGTCCTGACCAATGCCATTCACCATCGGGAAACTCATCTTACAAACGGAATCAGAGTCTCAACACCCCACGCCGCGTCACCCACCATACCCTCCTTCGTCTTCTCCTCTCACGGCAAACGCAGAAAAACGCTCCCCAACTCCCCTAGTTAACAGCCGCACTCGTCTCTTCCGTCCTACCATTGACCGTCCCAGCACTCGTCACGCAAAGAAGATGCAAATCTCCTTTCGCCACAGCACCGATTACGCACATCGCATCGTCCTCGATCTCCTGTCTTCACTACAGATGCGCGCAATGTCCGCGCGACTACTTAAACGATTCTCCCGTCGTCCCTCCCTCCTTCCCACCGCACAACCACCGCTCCTTCTCTCGCAGACGCGTTGCGACACTCACCTTCCGCAACATTTCTTTCCTTTCGCGCAGGTCGAGAGCAACAGGTTCAGTCACACAAACGACAGACGCTACCGTCCCCAATAACCAAAACATCCTACTCACGGCATCAGCATAAACATCCACTCGCAGCGCCTACTGTGCATCTACTACCACATCCCATCCCGTCTCATCCACAAGCAGAAGTATGTCAACTCCAGACGGCGGCGACAAGCCGCTGCACACAGAGTACACCGGCTCGTCCAAGAAAAAGCGCCCCGCGCAGCATCCTTTGCGCGACATCGGCGTCGAGCGGTTTAGAAGACCCGGTGGGACGCTTGTGGACGAGGGTCATGTCAGACAGGGGTCTGCGTTTGAGATGTTGGGGAGGAAGAAGACGGACCTCGAGAAGAGAGCCAGGGAGAAGTTCGATGTGGCGCGAGACGAGGGTGACGAGAAGACTCGTGCTGGGCGCAAGGCCAATCTGGATGGTAAGACTGGCGTCAAAGACAAGACGAATGGCCCTACCGATGCGCCAAACACTGGACGCGACACAACGGCGGAGGCGAATGCAGTGACAGGCTTGGACGAGACGCAAAAGCAAAAGCAAAAGCAAAAGCAAGACAAGTCTATCAATGCGCTCCAGCAGCAGGAGTCCGGGCAAGAGGACAGCAAGAGAGTCTTGCAGACTCTACGCCCTAACGTGGTCAGGCCTACTCCCGCCCACCGCGTCATCAAAGCCAAACCAGGCGCCTGGGGCACCAGAATGTTGATGAAACCAGCGAAACACATCGTCACGACACCCGCCTACCCCGTCGCCAACAAGGCCGACTCCACTGCGCGCGAAGTCCCTGCCGTGAAGAACAAGCCAGATGGAAAAGGCCCTCAAGGAACGGCACTCCAACACAACAAAAAGTCTGTCGTCAAGACTACTAAGCGCCAGGTACCCGTCGACAGCCCAAGCCCGCCGCAGAAGCTGTCTCCTCGGAAGAACAAAAAGAGGAGAAAGGTGAGTTCCGCTCCTCTTTTCAGTTCGGGCGAAGAGGATGACCTTGAAAAGGATGAACTTGACAACGCTCCCATCGTCCGCCGTCACGATCGTCGCCGTGCTCAGCATGTATCGCCTCCCTGTGTTCACGATAGTCCGAACCAATCGGCCGCTTCACCTCTCTTAGTCGATGATCAGGATGAAGATGAGGAAGAGGACGATCGCGAAGACACTCCTGTAGTCCAACCCAACCGCCGCCGCCGTGCAGGAGCCGCATTGCCTCTCCAAATCCGCGACAGCCCAGAACAAGCTCCAGTACCCTCGCCATCCTCCTCGGTGATTGACGCAGCCAACACTCTCATGGAAATCAGAGCTGCTCCATCCGTTGAGATTGGGGACGACGATGAGGACCAGGACGATCTCGAAGCCACCCCTATCGTCCAACCCACACGTCGCCGCCGCGCAAAGCCAGCCACACCGCCTTGCCAATTCAGCGACAGCCCAGACCAAACATCGGCTCCCTCGCAGCCCCTCTCAGACAACGCCGCAGTCGACAGACTCCTGCAACTCGGCGCTCCTCCCTCCGGCCAGGCTCCGGGGGTTTCTTCTTCTTCCATACCCACGGCAAGATTCCCCACTGCAGTCACCGCCATCACGTCGCGCTTCACGCCCATCAACACACCTCAACGCCAGGCCCGGTCCCAGTCCCAGTCGCAGCCGCCGCCGGAACCGAAACCCCAAGCTCCTCCCCAGAAAGTCATCCCGCACCCTCGCGAACCTCCCGGGCCAAAGAAGAAAAAGATGATCTTCGAAGACCAGCCTGTCGCCGGTCTTCCCAGAGCTGCCGTTCCTGCCAAGCCGAAAACAACCAGGAGGGCAACTGCAGCTCCGAGGAAGAAACCTGCTCCAAAGCCCAAGAAGACCGCTGCCGCTACTGCTGCTGCCGCGGATCCTGACGCTCCTGAGAAGAGAGGCGCGGCTGCTATAGCTGGTAAGAAAGGTCAGGCGACTAAGCCGATGGTCAAGAATAAGAAGAGGGCTGGCTTCTTTGTCGAGGAGGTTGACGATGATTCTGGTTCTGAGGAGTGAGATGGCGGAAGGTGTGGGGTCTCTCTTTGTTGGACTTAGGGGGAGTATTCTTCCTCTTCCTCTTCTTCTTGTTATTGCTGTTTTCTTACTCTTTGGTCACAACATGATTGGTTTGGATTGGGTGGGTTTGGATGAAACAAAAACCACAGTGCGATGCGATGAAACGCGATGGAGTACGACGAAATACGACCCGACACGGCGCATCTCTCATCACCGCAACTTGTTTCTCGATTTTTATTATTTTTTTTGGCGACTATGGCGAATGGAAGGACAGAGCTAGCTTTGCCTCAATTGGAGAAAGCCAGGCAGGCAGGAACGACAGGGCAGTCGCACTGTCATTGTTAACTTTGTCATCGTTCTCTGTGTTGGATTGGCGCATTAATTACCTTTGTAGTAGTAGTGATGGCAGCAGCAGCAGCAGCAGCAGTAATAGTAGTTAGTGTTTGGCAGCAAAAAAAACCTTTGATTCAACAGCTGTTTCCAGGCCTAGGGAGGAACGACAAGCCTTCTACCCATTGGTAGCGGTACAGTCATCATGTCACCACGTGCTGTCGTTGTATGTGCCTTACCCGTAACCGCGTCGTTGTCTTTCCCTTGGCGTCGCTTGTACCGTACCTTAGGACTTGCAGCGGACTTGGTCATATCGTCTGCTGCTGCCTGTGTATTTGCCTTTTTGGTTTTTGGTCTTGGTTCGATTTCGATTGGAGACGGCAGTTGCTCCATCGTCACCCATTAATTCATGCGTCCACTTACCCACCTGCTCGAACGCACAACAAGACTTGACGTCCGAAACGAAGAGAAAAAGACATGGGGTTGTGGTCAATCCGATCCAGGACAACAAGAGAGCACGAGGATCGGCCCACCAGCTTACGCTCGTGCTTCAGCGTGCCCATGTTCTTGTTAGTAAGAGCCATACCGATAGCACCTTGCTCGCCTGTCAAACATCCGCCGATTAGATGCACAGCTGCCGCGATACTTCCACTCTTGACATTTCGTTCCGCGATCTCTCGCAGCAGTGGAGTGAAATCCTCTAAGCGAACAAGGCGAAACACCCGGCGGTCAGGCAGCGTAAAGGCGTGATTCCGATGTCGACAGCGGTGTGTTGACACGTGGATCGATGCAAGAAGAAAATGCTCTGGCGCAAGGTCCTGCCACCTGTGGAGTACAATGGGGACCTGTCAAGTGGATCGAATCCATCAGGATTACCGTACGAGTGGTTCCGTTACCCACTTCGTGTCTTGTCGTCGGAGTTTTCTCACTCAGTTGGAGCCTTGGAGGATGTCCATGTGACATGCACAGGGGTTTCGTGGGTGTTTGTCGTCTAGGAGCTTGAGGTTTTTGCTGCTGTGGAGTAATATGTAGTGGTAGTGAAGGACATGGGTGTCTTTTTGCCTTTTGCCCTTTCTGCTGTGTTGCTTGATGCGAAGCCGGGTAAACGGGAAGTTCCAGAGTAGCAGTGAAGCTCTGATAGGAAGAAGTCCCTTGGTCACAAGTCGCGATGATGAAGCCCCCCGGAACGCCTTTTCAGAAGAACCCGCGCGCGTTCGTAGTGTGCCGGCCGGCTGCGCGTTCTTTTGGCTGTGCCTGGGCTCGGTTTCGGCATGGCATTGAAAAATCTTTCGGGAGAACAAGTGCCGGATCCGACTCAGTTGTTGCTGTTGGATTATTATGCATGTCTTGGCTCGGTGACACCGTAGCATGCCGTCCTCGTAAGAGGGAGATGACTGTTATTATTGACACCGACACCGGCTAAAAAAGGTCTCGACCTTCAATGGCGTGAGCAGTTTGTACTGCATTCGTTGTTATTGCCGTCGCGGGCTCAACTCCGGCGATGTATTGATGCATTCTGATTGGTATCAGCTAGGTACGTCTGCATTCACTCCTAGTAGTCTAGCTGTCAAACACTGTAGCAGCCGTTGACAGAGACATGGCTGCTGCACGAGCTGCTGCCCGGCACACTGCACGTTAGGCCAGCTAGTATTGAGTTGCAACCCAAAGGCCATAGACAATAATGTGTTGTTGTCTGCTTTCAAAGCATTGCCCGAGCTCGGAGAGAATGGAGGGCAGAGGAGCGTTACACGTCAGCAGCGACAGATGGTAGTCTAGGCCACGTGCGCATCAGATGAAAAGAACGGTACACGTAGGGCACCGCACAGGTGCGAAGGCAGGGCGTTTCGAGTTGATGGGACTCGGCCTCCCCGCCTCGAGGTCCGTAGTGGGTTCGCGGTAGCGTAACAAGTGTACCAGAAGTTGGGAAGGGCGGTGGAAGGGATCGAAGTAGTGAGGTGTCATCGCTGGACTTTCACAAGTGAAATGAATTGCAAAACGCCGTCTCCCCGAATAATCAAATCATCGAAACATCCCGGAGTTTAGACCGGCCGTTCGACTGTCTTTTGACTCGATGATATGCCGGACGGGAAGGTTTAGCCACCTAACCGTTCGGCCGTCTGCTAATTTATCGTCCGATGTCTTCTTGCGGCGTAGCACAAGGCTCTATAGTCTGGCATGTCTAGGCAGTGCAACGTCGACCGTGCCTTCAATTGTGTATGCGCAGTATCGAACTTTGAGCTCACGAGAAGCGAATGCCGGCGACTTTAGCCACAGTCCATTGGCGTATGGGCTTCTGATGTCTCAAGATTAGCCTTGCCAGTGCACGGTATAGCTGCATTTTAAATTCAGGAGACCGCTCTCGACAGCGAACCATCGGCGGCAAGCCAAGCAGCCTGATAACGACTCTTGACAAGCCGTAGTTGGACATATTGAGGCCACCTTCCAGAGCTAATTGGGCCGTTCGGACGTCCATAGGGCGAGAGAATCCTACACCATGGTGTCTTCTCGGAGAGGGAAGATTCGGGAGATCTTGGGCGTGCTTTCGCACGTAAGCTGTCCCGGGTTTTCTTCGTTGTCTAGGAGGAAGCGTCATGTAAACAAAATATAGGAGAAAGGCAAGCAAAGGAGGATTGGAAGCCAGGGTACTGTGCAGATCATCATGGTTCACGTCAGCCGGCGGGAAGGTTTGGAGGAGATCAACAACCATTATTGGCCCGACGGCTGAGACCCAAGCTCCAAGACCTGCACAGCTCTCTGACCGGGCCGACGCTCTAGACTAGCCAGAGGTGGGACGTCGCCTCTCTCTAACTTTAGTCCCGCAACACCTCAACACCGACACAGTGGGCATTGGTCGCCAGCACGGGCAGGCAACGATAAGGCTAGACCAGGGTGTAAGATGGTCACGTTGTTGTCTGCCATCCACAAATCCACCATGGAGAACACCCGGAGCTCGGGATCCCGACACTGTGGTATACGAGAAAAGTGTCGGTCAGTCGGTCGAAAGCCAAAAAAAAAAGAAGAGAGGAAAGCCCGATCCATTCCTCTAGCACGCCTAGTTTCAGGACAGACTGTTTTGCTACCAAGGCCACCGGCCTTCAACTGTTTCTGCTTCTCCACAGACAAATGCGTAGGAACGTCGGTGGTCGATTCGACCTCGGTACATGGTGCAAACCGAACGTCACAAATTCGTATTATTGTCTCTCACCATCATCTCGCATCGTGATGAGATTGTTAGGAGAAAGAGATAGAAAACTCAACAGAAGCGTCTATGCGCGCTTATCAAGCAAAAAACCCAACGATAGGGCGTCCAAGGCATGATTGTAGGAAAACCAGAACCACGTCAAACGCCAAACAGATCCCTGCCTGTCGTTCCTTGTAGCCGCCTTACCGGGACTTGGAAGCACAGCTGCACGGGCGATCACAAGGAACAGCTATCGATTCCTTCGCGCAGGAGAGCGAAGGGATGAGAGCAAGGATTGTATGCGTCAGAGATCATTTCCAGGGGGGAGGCATCGAAGACCCCAGCAGCACAGTACTCTGTGCCGCTTTTCTGCGTACTACACTTGAGATGAGGCACAGCAATGTTAGGGCGTGAAGAAGGCTTCGCTGATGGCTTCCAGCTTCAGCTTCAGCTTCCAGCCTCGGGCTCTGCTGCTCTGCTACACTTTTTGCGGTTGCGGGTCGGCAATTTGGACTCTTCACACGAAGATTAGGTTCAGGGTTGATTGAAGCTCATCCCAGAAAAATCATCATCGAGAAGAAAAGGGTAGTAGTGATCTTAGTATTATGTTTATTTGGTGAAGTAGTCTGCATGTGCAGGGCAGCGTCCAGCGTTGCCACTTCTGCAGCTGAGAAAAGTTGCTGATGATAAAAGTATGTGCTCCTAAGTGGTATAGTAGTGCCGACAACGTTCCAATGATGACAAGTGGTTCCTGTCTTAAACTCCAGGGAGAATTGGTCTCCCATTTTTACCATGCAACATTAGTTGATTTTTGTTTTGTTTCGTCCAGAGAGTAAGTCGTATGCTTAAATGAGAATGCGCACTTGTTGAGAAAAGGCGTTGGGCGCGTGCGTAGAGCGGGCGTGGGGACGTCGTCAGCTTGACGGGAATTATCGCGACGAGCCACCTGCTGCGAATCGGGTGGGGTTGGGTGGTGGGTGGGTGACTGAGGGTGACGAGGGAGGGAAAGCGCTCCTGTCGAAATACAATCGAGTCCCGGTGATGTGGGACGTGTTGGAGTCAATCCAGAGTATCAGTCGTTCCAGGAAGCCGTCGAGGCCCAGAGCAGGCAGGCCTCCGCGGAGACTGACCATGCGGGTCAGTCCCTGCATGTGAGTGTTGCATATCGTCCGGTCGCCGTAGAGGGCTTCGTAGGATGCCATTTTGGCGACGGCGGCGATAAGTTGGTCCGAGGTCCCGCGAATCTCGTCTCGCAGTGCTCGGTTGATTTCGCTGATGGCCATGCCTCTGAGCTGGAGCAAGTCGATGGCGTGTAATTTAGATCCTCTCGCTCGACCGTAGTGTGACGCTGAAAACAACATGAATGCATGCACTGAAGCTGGATCGGAGAGTATGAAGGGCAAATAGTGTGTTCGCATCAGTCCTGTCGCATCGGGTCCGTCCAGTTCTGGCGTATCAGTTGCCATGTTTTGAATGTAATGATCCTGAAGAGGTCAGCACGATGAAGCTCATCAAATACTCATTGATCAAACTCACCAAGATCCGAGGTACGTATGGATGCCATTCCTCGGGGTAGATATCGCTGAGATCAACAGGATGCGGCGGACTTTGCGTTGTCGGAGATGGACTAGCTGAAGGCGACAGAGACTCTGTTTTCACGAGTGATTCTGTGTTCACAAAAGGTGCAACATGATCTCCGAGCTCTGCAAGATGGGGACGGTTGGAAGGTGTAGTCGACGCGTGTGTTCGCTGTGGTGGTAGTTGACTCTCGGATTCCATGCCGTGTGAATAGCTTTGCGACCTCTTGGCTGCAGTGATTGCCTGTTCGCGTTGGTGTTGTTGTTTGGTGACATGGCTGCGAACTTTCTTGCGATGTTGTGATGTTTTCGCCTCCGATGGGTGCGTGAAGTTTAGGAACTGCCAGGCAACCTTTGTTGTCTCCACAGGTGAAGACGCTTTACTGCCTGCAAGAAGTCAGAGTTGTCTTCAAGTGAGTCGAGTCAATGCTCGACGGGATCGTTGAGATGACTTACTGCTACTGGCCTCGGATCGTGAGGTAGGCGAATGAGCAGACCCAGACACATCCTTTTGTAGGTTTGCGGTCCTCTTGTTTGCCATGTCGGAGTGATGGTCGATGGAGAATACTGAGATCGGTGTGGCCAGGAACATGGTCGGAACGGACATTGACATGTTATATGTTCGTGATGTGTCTCCGATTTTGCAGGGTTCTCTTTGAGCTCGCTTCGTCGTCGATGCACGATGCAGGCATGCAATGTAGCGCAATGCAAAGTGCCTGAAAGGCGCGAGTGATGTCTTCTATTGGAAGGCTTGTGGCGACCAGTCAATGTCGGTAGTGGATGCCACAGGGTATGAAAAGTGATTAAGAAGCGTCTTACGCTCCACCGTCCTGGGCAATCAAAGGGATCATGGCGCCTGTCGGTATGCAGCGATGGGAGGAGCCACTTGCGGGCTCGTTCCGAGACAGTGCTTGAGTGCTACTATTGGCCTACATGACGGATTGGCTCAAGCTAGATCAGCTGCCGAAAGGTGGATGCGTCTGGCGAACTGTCTGCTCGGAGGTATGGGCTGGGGAGCCCCCGGCCCACCGTCCCTAGAGGCACTACCGAAACAGCGGTCCATCAGCCGCGTAAAGGTCTGGGGACTTTGGACCTAGTCACCTAGCAGTTACAGTAGGTGAGCTCGCTTCGTAGTGTGCGGTCCAAAAGCTGAGTTGATCTTCGCTTTAGGTCTTCTGGAGTGCATTCACGCACGACCCGCATGGGTCTTTCAAGTATAGGCAGGCGTTGCCATTGGCTGCAGAGGATTCGCAAGCACTCTCGCATCGACGAAGTCGTGCCGCTTGGCCTGCCTGCACGTTTAGTGGCAGACGTATGCCGCTGTCATCTCTTGAAGCCCCAGTCTGTCGCTTCTGGGACGTGAGTACACACAGCCTCGCCAGATTCGGCGATAACCGACAAGCGGATGTGCGCAGATCAGGTTGCACGGTGCCGCACCCGCGCACCTGGTGAAGCGAGGCGCGAGCCGGCCCTGATGTGAGGACTAGGATTTGCATGCGGCGGCTCGCGCAGCCATGCGCAACACGCATTGCAGGTGTTGCAGGTGTACCCTCAAATAACCTCTCGAGTACTGTGATGATACACAAGCCGCGTGTAGGTAGCCGGAGTGGTCCAACGTCGCCCCAGTCGTTTGTGCTGATGAGCGTGAACGTGGGAATCCTGCCGGCGTGGTAAGTTCATCGCAAGGGCCACGACTGTGCTCCCACGCGAGAAACGGTGACAACTAATAGCACTTCTGTCACTACTTAGCACTCTTTGAGGTGAAAACAGCGCTTGACCCGAAATGGGCAGTCGATCTGACCTCTGATCTTCGACGACCTCTTCTCGAGTTAGCGCGCAGTCGCCAGTGAGTGGCCTCAGCAGTCCTCTCGACGCACGTATTGCGTATTGCGCAACCCCACCCGCCCAGGCCAATAATAACGATAGAATGCCGCCGCACGGGCTGCACCAGGTAGTCAAGTCACCAAGTAGTAGTTCGCTGCCGTGACGGCCACAAAAGGCAAGGCGACAGTTGGTGGCCGACGCCTTCCAGGGGCGAATGCGATAGTAGAAGAGGGTGCGATGCCGCCCATTGTGGCAAGAGGCTGAAGAAGAGTTGCTTGTTTTGGCCGCCATGGCAGCCGGCCACTCTGAGACTTGAATAGGTACAGTACACGCGCGGCACTCTTCGGGTTTGCATTCCGCCGCCAGCCGAGCACAGCCCCCAATCGTCAAAGATGACCGCATCGACGGATGGAAAACATCTGGTATTATTATCATTGCACCTTCTAGATTGATGGATATGTGCTTGGGCAAGACGCTTCATACCGACTAGAGTGCCTCGCTCCAAATGAAGCCATCTCAAGAAAGGCCCCTGTCGTCAGGTCGCGACTCGGCAGGGTCACACGGCGTCCGGCGACACACCAGGAACAAGAAATCCGATCCATTTTTGGAGCTGTCAAACGACATCACCACCACCGAGCAGCCAAATCCGCGGAGTCCGAAGGGCGAAGATGGCCGTGACGACGACCAGAGAGGCTCGCTTCTCGTGGATGTACGCGAACTCCTCGCCTCGCCTATGCCGACCGACATACGTGGAATGTGTAGCTGACTGCGGCAGCTTGTACTCACGCCCCTGAACATGGTGACCTTCATCATCAGCCTCGTCTTGGTCGATCAGCAGCAAGCCAGATGGCGTCTGTCACAGCGCGCCTCGACCACGCCTGCCTGGCGATCAAACTGGCCTTATTTCCATGCAGAACCCTACCAGGATTCAGGCACTTCGGCTTGGGGTCACAAAAAAAGCGACAGCTCATCGGGTCGACCTGCCGCGCAGCGAACTACCTCGTACCAAGGCTGGTATGCTCGCAAGAAGAAGGGCGCCCTGGCTAAGCTCGAGATCGGCGATGCCTGGGAGATGCGAGGCCGTGTTCTAGTGGCGCTGATTGCATGGACCGTTTTGGGCGGTTTGGCGGTTTTCTACGCGGCGCGCCGTGTGTATAGTTGGATGGCAGTCTGAGCGATGCGGCCTGACGACAACAATGCGTCGGACGGTATGACAAAAGTATTTGAATTGGCCTGCGTGCTTTGTTGGGGAGTTCGCCACGCGAGACACTGATGATTGAACGACCTCGGAAATGGCACGCACAGGGAGATGAAGTAATGCACACGTGAGTCGCACGAAAATGAGAGACAGAACAGGCAGACAGCGACACAAGGCGTCAGTCCCGCGGCTTGAAAGGATAAGATGAGGTCTTCTAAGCTTGGCGGTCGTCCTAAGGAAGGCGCGACCGAGGGTAACAAGGGAATGACATGTAACGGCCACTGCTATCACGCCCAGGAACGGCCCAATGATTGTGAGCTTCAAGGCGATTGTACGACTCGAATGTGAATTCGACTTCATGATGATCTATGGGTACCTGCAGGTGTGAATCTCCTGCTAAACACTTCCAGCAAACGCCCCGTTCTATTTCTGTTCATTATGCATAGTGATTTCCTGACTCAACGCTCCCAAAGGGAAGTGCACTTCTGTATGCGTTACTCGTCGTCGATAAACTCCACCATCACCGTGCCGTTCTTGAGACTGGCGTCCGCAATCGGCACGTCGAGCATCTCGATGAGGTTCTTGCCCATGCTGATGAGCTCGAAGCTCTTGTCCTCCTTGCCTTCGAACGGAGCAGCCTTGAGCCACTCGTAGATGCGCGAGACAGGGTCGGCCAGAGCGAAGCGACGCACGATGCGGCCACCTGAGTAGCGGAACTGGATGCGTGTGGTCTCTTTCGGATCGGTAGACGTGGGCTCTTCATGCGGTGAAGTGGAAGAGATGCGCCCAAATGGCGTGTCAGCGTTAGTTGCCGGTACGGTGGAGCCACTGGGCGCAACAGGGCCCATGTCAGCTGTGTCGAGCGCTGCAGGAACAGGCGCGCTTCCCTGACCATTGGCTGCTGCGTTCTTCGTGAGCGCATCGGGATCTTCATCACGGTCCTTGCTGCCGCCATTTGCAAGGCTGTTCTGCATGGCCATTTCCAGCATCTCTTCTTCACTCATTTGGCCAACGTCCTTCTTCCTCTCCTTCCTCTGGGTCTGTACCGGGTTTTTCGAGTGCATGCTCAAGCTGTAACGGTCGAGGAACTCGTGCAAGTCCATAAGGAAGTCGGATGCTTTGGGTCCAGGCGAGCCAGACCATGTCTTCACTTGCTCGCCAGTCCTGGGATCGACGATAGCGATGTGCGGGTAGGAGTCTTCATTGTCGCGATGCATGCTGAAATAATAGTTCACGTACTCCTGGCCGCGAGGATCGTCTTTGTTATACTGCAGGAAGATGAAGTGCTCTTTGACAGTGTCTCTGATAGACTCGTTCTTCCAAATGTCACGGTTCAATACCTGGCAGTCGAAGATCGAGGGATCCTGCACATTTACCAGAATCCACTTCTCGGTCTCCTTGCCTTCGTCGCGCGCTTGGGAAATGGGGATTGAGTTGATGAGGTCGAAAGGAGGGCGGAAGAGGTCGGCGAGGAGGTTTGACTTGGATGTTGCGTCAGATGCACCACCCGTAGCCCTCGAGAGAACACGGCGGTGCGCTTCTGGATCCGCAGGGTTGTCTTCAGACCAGATGGAAGCCTCGTTGCGCTGGTTGAAGATGCCGGCACGTTGGCGGTGCCTGAGACGAGCATCCATCTGCTCGCCAATAGCAGCTTGCATCGCGTTTGGGTCATCTCTCCAGTCGCTACCTGGGCCCACCAGGGTCTCTGTTGTGCGAGCCATTGGCGCCCTGACGCCCTCCTCGTCCACGTCGCCAAAGCCAGCTCCGGCATTGCCACCAGCTCCATACATCTCTTGCTGCAGCCGGCGGGCCATGGCCTCGTCGTCCTCTGTGGCGTGACCGCCCGGTGCGTCTACGACCTGGACGTCGTCGTCATCGTCTACGTTTATGGGAGCTTCTCGTGTCGAAGCGGGAGGTGGCGCCGCCGCCGAGGCAGCGAGATCAGGACTGTTGAAAAACAGCTCGATGGCTTGCTCGACGTTGCCATCACTGAACTGCAGATATTGCTGCGCCTGTGTCGGAGTTGTGCCTGTGATCGCGCAGAAGGTCGACACCGATTCGTCGTCCATGGTGGCGTTTTGTCGCGCTGGCGTATGAGCTGGACGTTGTGGGAGAGCGGAGATGATTTCGCGAGGTGTAAGTGGTGCTGTGGTGGGCGCGCTGGCGGAGGCGAATGCTGAACACCGGTGGATAGAAACTCGGTCTGGAAGGTTCTGAACAAAGAGGCGAGGCGTCTGGCTCCGTCGGTGGGGTTGGCGAGGCGGGGATGTTGTTTGTTTGTGTTTGTGGTAGGGTGTATGGAGGATGCAAGCGGTGAGGTTCAAGTAGACGGTTCTTTTGTGGTTGGTAGAGGGGCCACGGGTCGTGTATTAATCACAAGGTTGTTTGATTGCTCACTACTGTTTGGCTTGTGTGGTGCAGGTGCGACCGGCACGTCATCGCAGAGCTGCCTGAAGCTGAAGCCGAAGTCACTGGCAGCTTTGCCGACGTTTCACATGCCAATCATGCTCTCACTGGGGCCACATGCAATGTTACTTGGCGCATGGTGAAGTGTGAAACGCACGGAGATACTGTATATACATGCGAGATTCTAGTCATCCATATGGTTGACTCGATATGTACGCGTCTTGCCACTTTGTACGCAACAAATTCTCTCTCAGCAAGACCACCTTGATGGCCATTGCTGTAAAGCATTTGGAAGATCGTCTACAGCGACTCTTTGTAGGAAGGTTTCTCAGAGACCTTCTCTCCAAGTGCATGCAGGATCAATCTTTGATACCCATCTACAGCACCGTTCAGCTCCTTCTCGCTGAGCGCCTCATGGTCAGAGTGAGCCACCAAAATCGAGCCTGGGCCGTATAGATATCTCTTCTGGTCGTCCACAGTCTTCTCGAGGTTGGGGATATCAGTGCCGTAGTTAACAATCATGGACTCGAATCCAGGAACATCGGCGTCGATGTCAACCGGGCTGTAGCCTTCGCCGGTGAACGCGATGTCGAGGATATCGGCTGGTTCCTGAGAATCCTTCAAGAATTTGGAGATTGCGGTGTTGATAGCATGTGTGGTTTCGTTTCTCATAAATGCAGGAGTTCCCAGTGCGATTCTGACGGCTATGAGTGCCTCTGCAGATTCAGCCACTACGTTGTGCGCCACACCACCCTGGATCTTGCCCAAGTTGATGGTCGTCAAGCCAAATTTGTCGTCCTCGGGCAGATTTTGGCCAAGCTCCATCAAGGCTGCCAGAGCAGTGACAAGAACCTCGTTCGCACTCAGACCGAGCCAAGGATAGCCAGAGTGAGCGGCCTTACCCTTTGCAGTGAGTTTGAAACTGAGCATGCCCTTGTGACCCGAAGCAAGCTTGCCTTCGGTGGGCTCGCCAAAGATGATGCTCTTGGGCTTAAGCTTCAGATCGTTTGCAGCGCGCATCCCATCGCCACCGGTCTCTTCACCAACGACGTACAAGAAGGCGACATCATCAGGATGAATACGCTTGTCGGCGAGAAGACTGTTGGCGGCAATGATTTGCGTTGCGACGCTGCCCTTGGCGTCTACTGAGCCACGTCCTGAAATGATCTTGTCCTTGTGGTGTTCATAATTGTAAAACGGCGGCACCTATTTCTGTTTAGACGTGCGAGAATGCATGGAGTATCGTCTGACTCACGGTATCAATATGGCTTGAAATCAGAACCTCAGCATCCCGTTTGCTACCTGGCCAAGCGAGGACGTTGAACCTAAGAGGATCTTCGGAGAGGACTTGCTTCTCGACATGAAAGCCCTGTGAGGCGAGGCTTTCGGACAGCCACTGGCCGACCTCCTTTTCGTTGCCTGAAATGGACTCGATCTGGGTAAGGTTCTTGTGGAAGCCCAACAGGTCGTGAGTCAAATCGAGATGTTTGTAGGCAGCATCGTCACGCAGCACTTCCTTGGACAGCAGAGCATGAGAGGCAGCGACGGTAGAGGCTAGAGCGCCGAGCAGAGAGGCATTGGAAGACAAACGCATTGTTATAGGCGGGTGTCGAAGTGTGATGTTTCAAGTTGGGTCCGACATGCATGGACGAGTCGAGCACAGAGGATCGAGTTCCCCGCCGCAACGCGCTAAGGGCGTCGAGGGCATTGCTTGCGTACGGGCGTCAAAACAACAAATAATGCCCGTCATGTGCAACGCCTTTTGTTTTTGTTGTTTCATACCCCGACCATTGTTGTGTGGTGGACGCACTACTGCTGCCCATAGCACTAATCATTGCTTCTCCTTTCCTTTCACATCAGGCGTCATGCCGTGATTGCTACCTTACCTTACCTTGTCTCATCACCTATACCTGCCGACTGCCTTCACTTGCCGTACCTGCCTCTCACCCACCGCCCATGACAATTGGCTAGCACTCCTCGCCAACAGCTAAACGAACGATTCAATTACGACTACACGACCACATCAATACGATCCACCACACACTACCCAGCATTCAGCATTCCCGGCCAGCACACAACCTCCCACGCTCATGGCCGGCACCATGAACACCGGACACGCCGACCCGGAGGCTCTATACACGAAGCAAAACTGCATTGGAGGAGGAAGCTTTGGCAAGGTCTACAAGGGCGTCGACAAGCGGACAGGACAATCAGTGGCTATCAAGATCATCGACGTGGAGAATGCAGACGATGAGGTCGACGACATTATCCAGGAGATCTCCATCCTGTCCGGCCTAAACTCTCCCTATGTCACCAAGTACTACGGATCATATCTCAAAGGCTCCGACTTGTGGATCATCATGGAGTTTTGCTCGGGAGGCAGCTGTGGTGATCTGTTGAAGCCAGGCCTCGTACCCGAAGATTACATTTGTATTATTGTACGCGAGCTGCTCATGGGTCTTGAATATCTACACAACGATGGCAAGCTACATCGCGATATTAAAGCTGCGAACATACTTCTTGGAGCCAACGGACAAGTCAAACTTGCCGACTTTGGCGTCTCAGGTCAACTCACGGCCACGATGACCAAGAAGAATACATTCGTCGGCACACCTTTCTGGATGGCGCCCGAGGTGATAAAGCAATCCGGCTACGATCACAAGGCCGATATCTGGTCTCTCGGTATCACTGCACTGGAGCTGGCTCTGGGAGAGCCTCCGTACTCCGACATTCATCCGATGAAAGTACTATTCCTCATCCCCAAAAATCCAGCACCAATGCTGGAAGGGCAATTCAGCAAGGAATTCAAGGACTTCGTCCACCGGTGCCTGCAAAAGGAGCCGCAGAAGAGACCAAGCGCCAGAGAACTGCTCCGCCACCCTTGGGTAAGAAAGGCAAAACGCACAGCCTACCTGACAGAGCTCATTGAAAGGCTTGAGAGATGGCAAGCCACCCACCACGAGGATGGCAGTCAGGACGAGGACGACAGATACGAAGACACATCAGCGCGGAACAGCGACGAGGAAGACCTCTGGGACTTTGGCACTGTACGACCTGTTGGAGGCCGAGCAAGAGGCAACAACGGCGCACTGAAGCCTATGAACGAGAGCGGCATGAATTCTCGGAGCTCTCACATCCAGTCTTCACAAGGCAGACGCTCGGTGTCGAACAAGGAGAACGCACCTTCTGAAGATGTCGAGAACTCGACCCGCGGAACGATAAGAGGCAGCATGCTTCCCCCACCTCTTCCCAGAACGCCTTCACCCAGCAAGCATCCACAGGTCTTCCAGTCCCCAGGTGTGGCTGCAAAAGTGCCATTGCCTGTTTCTCCAGTGCGCAAGCCAGTGCCGGCGCTCGAAACACCTCAACCATCTCCAGAGAACAAGATGCCAGCGTCGCCCAGACCTCCCGCAACACCCCAATCCCCACGCCACTTGAACGACGATTTCCTGCAACAAAGTATCGCCAGCGACATGTCTGTATACATGAAAGGGCTATCGATCAAAGAAGAGCAACCACCAACCACGGTCGCCGCCTCGCAAGCATCGCTTGTCAATCGATCAAGTCCAAACCGCCTAGACCCAAGACCAGCACCACCAGTCAGGACGCCCTCAAACGACTTGTTCGAGAAGCCTGTACCATCGCTAGCACCTAGCCCTTCGAAAAATCACCCTCATCCCCAATACGACACGCCACCAACCTCCTCAGAAACAGGCCTCCGCTCCAAAACCGGCAACTCAAACGATTCCTCCTCAAGCTGCCTCACCCAACCAAACCAAACCGCCCAACAACTAGACCCTCAAGTCACCGCCCTCACATCCGTCGTGATCCCCGCCCTGGAATCTGCCATGCACCGCCGCAGCTACCAGCTCTCCCTCCTGACAAAGCAACATAACGCCTCGCTCCCGACCCTCTCCACGACGGCCGCGGCGCAGGCAGATCGCGAACTCGCCGAGCGCCGCGCCCAGCACGATTTGATCAAGAAATACATGGTCAAGGCGTGCAAGCTCTTCAAGGATATCGATTACTTGGACGGCGTGGCTCCTGTGGGTATGGGTGATGGGGTGGAAGGGTTGCTTGAAGGGTTTTTGGAGGAGGTGCTTTGTAGGGTTGAGGCTGAGGATGTTTGATGATGGGCTTGCTTGTGTTGTGGATGGACGTCTCGAGATTGTTGCATCCGGTTGCTTTGAGGTGCATTGTGATTTCTGTGCTCCACGCATGAATGGATGGTGTTTGGAGGTCGGTTGGATTTTGTGAGAATGGCGTTCACGATACTAAAGTTCGACTGCATGAGTTAGGTAGGATAGGAATTGTTCATGATTTTTCTTTGTTTCTATGTTCATGCTCTACTCCTCCTCTGTATTTTGCGATCTTTTTGCTGTTTTGCTCCTGGCTAATGTATATCTTGATGCCGATGCTGTCCTGTTCTGTCCCGCCAGATAATGACACTATTGCTAATAACGATGATGATGATGATGATGATGTGCAAGCAATTCTTCGCCGGGCAACGACGACTTCCCTCCTCTCCTCCCCGCCGCTCACTCACCAACTGAAATCAGAATCGAAAAATCAAAGCCCACAATTAACAACACTCATCCCCCTCTCCCTCCCCCACCTCAACCACTCCACCCCCTCCAACCCCCTCCCACTCTCCGTCCCCCTCCTCTGCTCCTCACAAACCCCCACAAGCAACTTCCTCACAACCCCCGAATTCTGCCCAATTCCATACCCCTCAAAAGCCCTCAGCAAAGAAACAAAAACGCCCTTGGTGCGGTGGTCCGCCGTCGCGAAACCGGCCATGAAGCAGGGGAAAACGACTTCGCGGCGCGCCAGGTCCCCGATTTCGAGGATGTGCTGAGCTAGGATCAGGATGTGAGATACGCGGGTTTCGGTGTCGGCCGCCAGGGCGGTCTTGTTGGCTGAGGGGAGGGTGCGTTGGGAGGGGAACATGGAGGTGCGGGCGTAGAGGGTTGTGGCGTTGTGGAGGAGGAAGGCCTGGGAGGGGAGGGGGTGGTGTCAGTTTTCTTTTCTTTTCTTTCTTTTGCTCTCTTTCGAAGTCGATGGACATTGATTTGATGTTTTGGGGGCGATTCTTATTCTTTTCTTCTTACGTACATGTTCGAAAACGTATCGCATCCGCGGATCGAGGCTTTGACCGGCGGTTGGCGAGTCCTTCTCTAGGAAATCGGGATACGCTTGTAGCCAGAAATTGTTGAGGTCGTTTTGCAGTTGGAAGACTTGGGCTTGCCAGCGCGCACAACGCCCCGGAGAGACGCTTGCTCGCTCGGCGGCTTCGGCGCGGAATTTCTGGGCTGCCTGGGCGATCTTGGAGGTGTGGACGAGCACGCCGCGGATAAGGTTCATTATGACCCCGAACACTTGCGCTTCGCTGGGCCAAGAAGTGGCGGAGGAGCCGGGGTTGGTGCTATTTGGAGATGCCGTCAGGGACATGGCGGTTCCCAGGGGAGGCAGAATCTGGTCTTCGAGGATCGTGCGGAAGTACTCGCAGTCGCCGTTGCCCATGAGACAGGCGTAGGCGTCGAAGGAGCAAATGGACCACATGACGAAGGCGTGCGGTTCTTTGCCGAAGTGCGCAACGCGGTTTTGGGTTAGTCGGACAAGGTGCTTTAGGTGGTCGGCCCACATTCCGGCGCCGGCGTTGCTCGCGTCGACCGTCATTGAGATGTCGTAGATGAACAGAAGGTAGTGGCGTAGGAATACTCCGTCAGATAGCATGGCGCTGGTGGATGGCGTGGGAGATTGGGCGGAGAGTGCCCTGTCGTAGTGTTCGATCGCCTCTTCGAGAGTGGCTTGGCCGCGGTAGCTGAGGTTGAGGGCACTTATGGCGCACATCGCGTGATGGAGCTAGATTGATAAGTCAGATTTGATCAACGTACACGAATTGTCAAGCTCACTGGTGGAAATTTGTTGGCTTCTGTCTCGAAGATGTCTCCGATCGGACTAGATCTGGGACTTCCGTTCCGACTATCTTTGATCGAAGTGGGGACTAGTCGATCGATAATGTAGCTGCGGAAGTGTAACACAAGGCGACTCTCGGCAGCTGTGCGTGTCGTAGGTGTTGTGGATCGTGATGGTGCCGGCATTGCTGGAAGTATGCTCAGTGACATATGCTGCATTGAGTCTGGTAATCCCCCCTGGCCACTAGGCGGGAAAATGGAGGATGAGGGTGATGTTGTCGTTGATAAGTCTTCGAAACGATCCAATACAACCACATTAGGGTCTGATTGTGCCGATGTCCTGCTGCTGATCGGGTTGGACAGCGTCCTCGTTTCACGCCGTGTGCTCTGTTGGTTGCTTGTTGACGTTGGGATTCCAGAACTTGCAGCATATTCAGGAAGGTCGGCAAAGCTCCTGGGTGTTACGATGACGCTATAAGTGCCCGGCATGTTGTTCTCTGCTTTTCGTTCGCGGTCTTCGTCATTTGTGAGCGTTGCAAAAGCCGGGAGGTTGTCTTCACGACCCGCTTCCGACTTGTACGTCGGGCTCCCTAGTGGAGTGTTTGCTGTTTCCCAATCAGAATCGTTCGAGGCGATGCAATAGTGAGACTCACGTTCCCACACGGCACTTCCAGACGTGGAAACATTGCTGTGCTTGTGACGCGTGCTTGATGTCGCATCGCTGAACTAGAGATCACGTCAGCTAATCTTTACCTTACACCTGAGTTCAGTTGCTAACTTGACGTACATTCCATCGGACCTCCCAATCACATTCCCTGTGAAGACGTGTGCAAGGCTGGGGCGAACCATTAGCGAAATCACAAAAGAGGGATAGTATTGTCGCACGTACGCCGCATCTCGGCTGAATCTCATCGCATTTCACCTTCGCCCAGTCAGCCAACGACATTGATTCGACAGAAAATGCCAGCGCACCTTTCGTCCTCTACACGTATCTATAGGCCTCCATTAGTCTCGATGTACATCCACCATGATTGCTAGATCCGGGAACATACAGCACCCTGCTCGTGAGCGATGCGAGAGTCGAGGGGTCCGGGTAGTGGTAGTAGGAGGAGGTCCTGAGCTGGATGTTCGACGTTCTCTCGACGAAGATTCGACGTGTCTGCGAGGGGCCAGAGGCGGGAGGTGATGCCGGGGTCTCAAGGGAGGTGAGGGGGATGCCTCTGCTGCGTATTGCTGCATGTCGTCGATCTGAAGGGATTCCGAGTGCAAGCTCTGCCACCTGATCGACTCTGTCACATGAAAGGTTTCGAGATCGTATGTGGCTTGATGAAATTTGCGGGCCGAGCGATTCAGTCGAGCCGAACAATCCGCAGTGGTTAGCACAACGCGGCAGCAGAAACCAGAGGCATTGGAGGCGATCCGAAGTAGACAGTAGCAAGTCGGAGAGCTATCGGTACTTCGATATAGGACTTTTCGGACCCGTGTCGAAAGATACTTTATCTGTTAGCTCTCGAAGCCTGAGGAAGACCGCGGCATATCTTCGTCGAAAACGGTTAAGTAGGTTAGGCTGGCGAAGCAAGAAAGGAAATCGATTGAAAGGAGGAGTGCCACACTTCCAGAAACGCGCACGAGAAGTGCTGCCGGCTCACCAAATACTGCAGGCGTGGTCGAAAAGAGTTTGCGGACCGGATGCACAGGCTTGCCATGACGGCAGCCGGCTGGCAGACGACTAACTGCCAGGCCTGACCAGTCACAGCCATAGCGCCGGTATTATTGCTATGAGACGCCTAGTAGTAAAGGCCAAGCAGGAACATGCCGTGAGCAATAACGTCGTCTTACGGGCCCATTACGGACTGCAAGACTTCTTGGAATAGGCTGGTGGTGGCGGCCACGAGGTAGTGGACCCTTCCGCAAAACGCCATTGCCAGCCCGGCGTTGGGCCAACCTGAGCAGCTACCAGCTAAGCCATCGTAGCCTTCTCACTGGTAACCGAAAAAACGCGGTGACAAGGGTTGATCGATGTAAACTGGAATAGCGTCTGGCCAGAGTCGGGATAGATCCAACGTCTGGCGAGACGACTGGCGAAGTGGCGGGTCATGCCGGCTGCGCAACTCAAGAGCCTATAGGGTCTGGAGCATACCAAGATGAGACAGTTCAGCAAACGATTGCCACGTGCTTTTGGGGCGCCGCAAGACTCCCACTATAGCAGGCTAGTCCCGTAAGGGTGCAGTAGTATTAGTAGTAGGCAGACCTCAGAGAAGGTCGTCGACTAAGGGCTAAGTCGGAGGACGCCGAAAGCATGTCGCGTGATATCGTTTTCCCTTTTCCTAATGCCGGGCGGACTGGGGCGCCACAAGAACACACTTCCACGCTACCGGAAAAGTTTAGACATGTTTTCTCGAGACAGCTGCGCGTCCTGCACCGGGGCGTCCCGTCGCGGTCAGAAGGAAAAGAAGCGTGGGTGCGGACCTTGTTTGGGAAGGAGTGCATGATGTAAGTGAAGAGGATCCACGATTGCTGCTGTCGATCTCGCCTTACAGCCTTGATCCGAGCGCCTGGGGGGGCTGGACCGATCTAGGCCCGGAGACGACCTGTCTCGACCTCGCCTCTAGGCTCGAGTATGCCTGTCGTCCGTCAACACGAAACATGCAGCATTATTCTGGAATCATCTTTGTTTTCCCCATCCCAACTCGTGCCGCGGCGCTCGTCCATGCGCTGCATGTCAGGCCTGTAACACCATGACCTTCTAGACGTAGTGCGCTCGAAGACGACATGTGGCTGGACAGCTTGGCTTAGCGCACGTAACACAATACAGTGTGAAGTAAGAGTGATATTATTCACTTGGGCAGGCAGGCCTATCAAGTCCTGACGGTACCTGAGCACAAGTACCTCCCTCCCACGCTCACACAAGCATGCAAATCATCGGAACCACTCCCCGTCGAGTCCAACACCATGGTAACGCCTTACGCGTGCATACTGATCACCCGATCGCCATGATCTCCACCCCTGCCACACTCCCACGTGCGCGTATGTACTATGGACTAGGATGTTGACGCGCCTGCAGCGCCCGACAACCGACCCCGTACCAGGGTGGAAGGATCTTCTTTGGCCAGGCTCAGGATCGCCGGGCGGAACTCTGCAACGAGCGCTTTGGAAGACCCGACTACTGCCGTGATGGCATCGGCACGCAGCAGACGCACCGCTTCACTGCCTGCATCTGCGCGGAAGAGGTGTTCCTTCAAATGTTCGACGACACCCTCCCCTGCGGCGGCGCTCTCGTCCGCGTCGGATTTGATCAGAGCTTCAAACATGGATGCGATACCCTTGTACACGGATTTCTGGAGAGCGATGTTGGGATTCCGCAGTCTCCGAGTCTCTTCCAGGGATGTCGCGATTTGACGGCGCAAAAGGTCGCCCGTGGCCGCATCGGGGTTGACGGAAGCGAAGATCGCCTCAATGGCAGCCGCCATTGTATTGTCTCGTCTACTACAGGTTAGCACTGTACTACCGTCTGCGGGACTTATTGCGGGTGCCACTGTGCCACCCGGGGCGTACTCACGTATCGGCTGCACCCGAAGCTTTGGATTCGTCTTTGTCGACATCCATTGGGTCACTCTCAACATCCTCATCAAGCAGAGGCTTGACAACACCCATCACCGTCTCGTGCATATCGATGTCTCGGCGCGCTTCCGCCACCTGCGCCAATGCCTTGACCGCATGCGGTCGGTAAGCGGCGTTTTGGCGCTTTGCTTCTCTGACAGCAATCTGCAGGGCAACCACGTGTCAGCTCTGTCAATCATGCCGTGTACGGATGCACACCTCGCGTGGGTGTGTGCCGTGCTTACCTTAACGATGGCTGCAGCCACAACCGAATCCTTCGAATACCAGGATTTTGCGTTTTGCACAAACTTGACAAAGGCGGCTAGGACGACCTCCTTGCCTTCCCATGTCTTGCCGCCCAATGCCTTCTCCAAGCTCGGCCACAACGACTTTGCGGCGTCAGACGATATCTGACCCTCGCTTGCTGATACAGCCATCACGGAGTCCGCCACCGTTCGCGCGGCTGTGTGCTTCAACGTCCATTGGGCAGAGTCGAGGTGTGTGCTGGACAACTCCAGGATCTCCTTGAGGTACAGCAGCACTGCCCTGGAGCCACCTACGGCTTCCTCCCAAGTGTTTTGGAATTGATCCTTGACCGCCGCATGCGAGTCGTGCTTGCCGATGAAGACGAAAGGCAAGATGGAAGAGGCAAGGCTGTTGAAGCGGTCGCTTGCTTGTTTGGCGAACGCCAGAACAAGCTCAGCAGCCGTCAGACTGCGAAATGATTAGCCTCGAGATGTCACACGGTCAGCGTCATTTCCAAACTTACCTTCGTCTCTCGCGGTCGTGTTCGGAATCGAAGTACAGCCCCTTCGCGAAAGCCACCATTCGCAAAAGCTGCTTGTTAGAAGCATGGCGTGCCACGTAGCCAGCTGCTGCCGCGTAGGAACTAGCCACGGTCTCATTGCGGTCGAGCACCAGCTTCTCGATCAGCTTCAAGAAGTCGTCGGCCACAGGCTTGAAGATCGCCATGCGTCTGGTGCTCAACGAGACCAAGATTCTGCTAGAACCTACCTTTGACGGCAGACCGACAGCGCTCTTCATCGCGTTGGCGAGTCTTGGCTGCAGCTCCTTCATGGTCTCATCGTCCACCAGATCAAGGCAGCGCTCGACGGCTTCCATGATGGGACTGCTCCGCACGCTCGACAATCTCATGTCGTCAATCTTCTGCTCGGTGAGGTTGTACTTCGACGCGTTGAGATGGATGTAATTTACTGCTTCCGGTTCGAGCGAGCTCAGCAGTCCCACCAAGCGCTCCACCAATTCGGGTATAAAGGGACGCAAAGTCTTGCCATTACTCTTCTTCACGATCTCAAGAAGAGTACGCACGGCGAATGTCTGTACTTCTTGCGCGCTGGACTCCATACCTGAAGGTGAGAGCAAGAAAGGCAACACGTGCTTGAGCATACTCGACGCCGTCTTCGTCGATGAATGATCGGCTTCGAGCGCGCGCGTGAGGATACCCGTAAGCGTTCTGGCCAGCGATGCGGCTGCTTTGCGCACCGAATCCTTGATGTCGTCGAGCACTTTGAAACAACTATTCCAGATTCTCTCCAAGTAAGGCTCGTACTTCTCCATCGGCCGGCCTTGGACCAAGTCAGCGATGGCGGCGCAACTCGCCTGGCGCGTGCGCCACTCTTTGCCCAAGACACTTGTCAGGAGGTCTTCGATGATGGCGTCGAAGTGTTTGTCAATCGTAGCAGAAGAATCCTTGACCAGAGCATTCCAGATATCGTTCATCGATCTTTGCACGCCTTGGTTCGGGTCGAACCTGTACCGGAACAGCTTGGGGTACAGCTTGGGGTTGTCAGCAAGGTAACCGTCGACGCTCGAGTCCGAGAGCACATTGCTCAGGCCGAAACGCCCGAAAGCAGCACGACTGGACCAGATGGCGTTGGAGGACGCCATCGACATGAATCTGTACACCAGACTGGAGTCGCCCACTTCGGAGGCCAGACTCATGATATCCTTGTAAGTCGAGACCGAACCGTCGCCTGTGGGTAACGCGCCAGGCTCGAAAAGTTGCGTGTCCGCCGACACGGTGCCGGCAAGGCCTGTTGGTTTGTCGGATGAGAAAGAAGAGACGAGATCGCGGACGAGATCGTCTTTGAGACTTCTATCGCCCTTCTCGTACACGAGACCGAGACCCCGCGATGCAGTCTCTTGCACCAGCTCATCGCGATCTGTGAGGCAGCGCTTGAACGCGACTTGAATGGGTCCAAGACGGCTCTGGATTTCTTGCTCTTCGCCGCAGAATTGGACAAGACACAGTAGCCACATTGCGGCTGCCTTCTTGAGGGAAGGCTTCGTCTGTGCGCAATCACCGATGAAGCGATCCGCCAGTTTTTCAAGCGTCGCGCTCCTCTTTGGCCCATGTGGCATTGGACCTTCGATGTCGAGCTTAGCCGCAAGGGCACTAGACTTCCACCCGGAAGCAACGTAGCTGAAGGCTTCGCCGACGCCAAAGTGAACCTCCGCTTGCCTAACTTCATGCAGCTTGTGCAGTTGTTCGATGACATAAGCAAGGTTATTACTCTCTTCACCCTGCGAATCCTCATCGAGTACCATGGACATTTGGCCAAGACAGAGAGTCGCTTGCTCGTTGCCGGTCTTAGCCACCTCGTAGATTTTGTCAATGGCCTGCTTTACGCTTTCAGTTTCGGGCATGAAGGCGCTAAACATGCAGAGTTGCCCGAGCGCGATGAACGATGCTTCCTTGATCAGGGCGTCTTTTGCCGATGATAGAACTTCCATGAGCAGGGGCAAGAACTTCTCATAGAGGTCGTTTGACTTGAACTCTGTCGGATTTCTGTAGCATGTTCGGCCGAAGAAGAAGCCAAGAGTGACTACAGCGCCGTGGACTTGGTTCGCTTGCGCACCGACAGCGACCTGCCACCCATGTGCTTTTTCTAGCAGTTGCGTGACCTGTGAGCGGACCTCTAGTCTGTTTGCTGCCGGGTGAGTTGCGATAATCGCATAGGCATGAGCGGCTGCCATACGCGCGTTGTGGTGGTTGGACAAAATAGATGGCATCAGTTGGTCAACGGCTGGCGCAAGTTTCTGTACCAAATCGTTCGCAGCAAGCGACAGGAATTCGACGAGATGGTCCTGGGGTGCGCTTGGGTCCGCCGCAACACCTTCGAAAAGGGCACACTCAAGAATTGCCAACGATTGAGGCTGCTTCTGCCCAACTGAAATCATGTGTGCTTTGATCGCTTGTCTGGCTTTGTCGTCGCTCTCCGCCGCCGCATCGAGCCTTCGCTCCCACTCGTGGTCCATGTTGGGTGGGTTTCCAGCAGAAGTAAGCGCTTCGTTGAACAATATGCGGCGAGCGAAAGCAGTCATGTGCGCGAAGCAGTGCTTGCGAAGCTTGTTAGCATTCCGCGCCACCGCCATGGCTTCTTCATCAGAGTCGATAGTTCTGCCAGTGAAGAACTCTTCAACCACGGTGCTGAATGCAGGGAAGGCTACAGATTCGCCGCCAGAGATGGCAGAAGAACCGTTGAGCATGCGGTACCAATAGGGACTGAGACCACGCTCGGCTTCTTCGCGGAGCTCCATGCGCTCACCTCTTGCGCCAATACCAAGGATGTCGACCCATCTCGCCTTGACGGAGCTAAATGGCAGGCATCGATTCGCAAAGCGAACGGTCACGTATCTTGTGCTCCTCATACGTTTGTTGCCTTCGAGATCAGAAGACAGTTCCATTTCCTCAATGAGCAGATTCTCCAGAACAGATTGCTCTGACTTGTTGAGGTCCAGGTTTGCAGTGGCACTGAGCACAGTGGACAACGCTTCTTCGATGCTGACAATGATGGCACTACCGGAAGTGTCTTGCGCCAGGGAGCTGAATAGATAACGCAGAAGGTCGAAATTCGTTCCTTCAGATTCCACCAGTAGATCTCGAGGACCTGCTTTCGCAAGTAGACCGATGACTTCGTAAGCGTATCCGCGCGAGACGAGATCTTCGTTTCCGCCAACTTTAGGCCAGCCCTGGTTCTCAATGAAGTCTCGCAATCTCGACACTACTCGTGGTGCAATGGCGTGGAGTGTTTCCTGTCCACCGTATCTCGCGACAAAGTTGACGTATGAGAACACGGCAGATCGGAGTTTCGTTGCTTCGCGTCCGATGTTTGAACGATTTCTAGAGATGCGTTAGTACTTTAATCTCTTCGGTGTCCGCCATGCTGAGATGGCGCGCCTGGAAGAATGAAAAACTTACGTCGACGACATGCCAGACATAGCAGTGTCTTCACCGTCGGTTTCAGGTGGAGCCACACCGTCTTCCACTAAGCTCATGATTTTGTTCGCAAAAGTGGTACTCATATTCGACTTGCCCAACAATCCCAGGATCTTCACTCGCAAGGGAGGCCGTACTCTAGGTGATTGTCCTTCGCCAAAGTACAATGTGAACAACTCGTGGATCAACTTCTCGTCTTCCAAATCAGTAGCAGGTAGTGTGCGCTTCATCATATCATCGCCAACATCACTGATGGTCGATGCGGTGTCCGCAGAAGCGAATAGCGCAGGCAAAAACCGTTCATAATCCTTGAATAAACCGCTGGCAAGCAGTTTTGCGGCAAGCACTTTCGTACGCAACAGGTTCATGCCTCCTTGAGCAGGGTCCCAGACACCAGGCTTGCCTTGAACTGTGAAAAAGGCGTACTCTTCTGGGGTAAGACCAGGACATGTCTGGCTCGTAGTCTTCTGCGGTGTGAACAAGAGGAATCTTCCAAGCCATGCCGCAACATATGCTGCATCTTGATCGGAGACCTCGTGCTTCGTACGAAGCTCAATATCGGCTTTGTCGCCTCTTGGAGGCAGTTGGAACGTTTCCAGAAGCCGAAGAAGAAGGTTGAATATCGTGGGACCGTGACCTTCGCTTCGTGCGATGCCGCTGATGATCACAGGGAGTAATGTTGACTTCTCGGACAGTCTCAATCGATCTAGGCCTTGCTGGATGTACAATAGATCGAAATGCCGGATGAGTGAGCTTTCTTGGTCTTTGAACTGTTTGATAAGAGCAGCCACAGGGAGCTGAATCGATTCCGGCTTGACTCGTGTGTTGACGTGCTGACAGATGGATATCACTTTGTTGCGTACGCTCTGATGCTCTGATGCCAGCTTGAGGAGAAGAGGTGCCAGATATGTCTTGAGTGATGATTCGAGTTTGGCGTCGGTGTCGGCAAGCGCGATTCGCATCTCGACCTTGCCCACGAGAGTCAACTCACGCTGCTCGGGCGATTGTTCGACTGCTGCCATATTGGCTTGAGGATGGTGGTTCGGTATCCAGTCTCAGCTTCTAGAAAGATATCCTGGGAAGTTCCAACGTCTCCAGATTAGGTAATCTGTGGTGTCTTTCAAGCCGACCTCGTTGCTCGAAGCTTTGTGCGTTGATGGCGGTATGTTGCAGCTCTTGAGAGGCGAATCTTCAACAGTGTATTGGTTAGGTAAGTAAAGGTCAGGCGAGACTTTCTTGCATAATCCGGTCGATGGGTTTCCACAGACGCCACTCTCACGTGCGCGTAATGGAAGTTGCCTGGAGGCTGCCAGTGGTTGAGACGTGAAACGTTGGACTGCCCGGCCGAGCTCCATCCGGAAAGCCGGCCAGTTTTACTTGTCGAAGCGAGGGGAGGCGAGATCTTGGATGATGATGCAGACATGCCCAGAGAACAAAGACGGTCCACCTGTCAATTACAGTACTTCTACTGAACAGACCGTTACCTCGAGGACCGACTGGATATGTGTCCTTGAGAGAATGTCGACATCAAACTACAACGCCTAATACTTAATCACTGGAGCTTGTCGTCGCAGTACTGATACGATCACCGTTTATCTACTCATTTATTCAATCGCCCAACAACAGCAGCCATGGCCGGACCAGGCGCATCCAGACGCTACCTCATAACCCTCCTAACAGCCTCCATCCTCGTCGGCTACCTCTTCGTAGCCTTCTTCCGCGGCCTTCCCAACGGCACCCGCTCCTTCGACCATGGCCTCCCCAACACCCCCAACGCCCCAGCAGCGGCAGCAGCAGCGGAGGTAGTCCAAGAGAACCCAGAAAAAGGGCACTCCATCATGCCCAAACTCGGCAACGAAACCGCCAAAGCCGAGCTCGGCCGCGCAACCTGGAAATACTTCCACACCGTCATGGCGCGCTTCCCAGACAAGCCCAGCGCCGACGAGAGCAGCGCGCTCAAGAGCTACATCCACCTGTTCCAGCGCCTGTACCCGTGCGGCGAGTGCAGCGAGCACTTCCGCGTGATCTTGGACAAATTCCCGCCGCAGACGAGCAGCAGGAGCGCGGCCGCTGTGTGGGCTTGTCATGTGCACAACGAGGTGAACAAGAGCTTGGGCAAGGAGATTTTCGATTGTGCGAATATTGGGGATTTTTATGATTGTGGGTGTGCGGAGGATGGTGGGGAGGGTGAGAAGAAGGCTGCTGGGGGCGATCAGATGAGCGAGGAGCGGATTGAGAAGATATCGGGGGCCAATGGGCGGGATTTCAATATGGATTTGTTGAAGGAGGATCACGTCTGAGTTCAGAGAGAGAGAGACAGAGAGGCGGGTGGTGGAAGAACACACCTCCCTCAAGACTGACTGACTGACGCAGCGCTGAAAGCTGACAGCGGGCTCAGATTGACAAACCGAGGATGAAACGATTTATAGCGAGGGCGTTTTGGGTAGACTTCTGGCCATCGGATTGAAACTTGTATCACGAGCCGCGAGTAAGCATCTTTACTTCTTCCTACCACCTCAGCGCTACTTCATTCACTCCTTGCTCGGGACTCCACGCTCCTGACACCAACGCTCGACCTCCTTGTCCAGCTTCTCCCTCGAATCCTCTACATTGTCCATCATCTCGTTGACCTTCTTGCCAGCATCAGCCCGCTCGCTCTCACTCAAGCCCTGCCAAACAGTTCGCATGAGATCCATGACCGCGAACAACTGGTTGGGCAGCCAGGTGATGATAGGGCTACCGCCAGTGGCCTGTGAAGAATGTCAGTATGCTTTTATTAACCTAGACACATTTACACAAGGCAACTTACAGTCGGGTGGCTAGTCCGGCGAATGATGTACTCGCGCGCAAAAAGCCAGTGCCTCCACCTGAAGCTGCGCACATGCTCGAGCAATCTCAAATACAGCACAGCCGTGCCGGCGTTTTTGCAGCAGTGCTCGCGCACGCCGACTTCCTCCGCCCTGTCGCGCACGAACTCCAAGAACTCGCGGTGCGGTTTCGGGCGGTAGCTCCTGAAGTCTTTCAGGATGTTGGTCAGCGGGTTCTGCGGCATCGGGATCTGGAGCAGGTTGTCGAGCAGCGGGATGATGGAGTCGTTGGCGCCGGACTCGCCGCGGAACGACATGGGCTCGCCGTTGTTCTCGCCTTCGTAGACGACGCCGTTGGGGAACCTGTGAGACCGTCGTGTCAGTTAATGGACGCTTAGCTGCGTGAAACGGATCAACAACACAACTCACATGGACTGGTTCGTGATGCCGAAGATGAAGGTGCGGTACTGAATATAGTCCTTCGGCCGCGAATTCGCCCACATGGTCTCCATCGATGCCTCGATCCGCTGCATCGCGTTGAGCATGTGATGGAAGCCTTCGCTGACATCTTCAGGGCTTGCGTGGGCTGAGACGCTGTTGAGCGTGTCGACTACTCCTTTGACCAAGGACGGCGAGTGCTTCACCATGTCGACGTGCGTCAGGACGAATCCTGCTTCAGACGAGAGCGGGTCGAGACCATGTTCGAAGGCACGCACGAGGCGCAGGTTGTCGTACTTGGAGGTGCCGATGGAGGGGTCCGCGAAGCGGTAGTTATAAGTCGAGTAAGCGACGTACGACATGAAGGGAGGCATGTTGATGCTGTCGTCGTTGTCAGTCGGTCTCGGACAGTACAACGTTTGACGGAATCGATGGGATACTACTCACAGCTTCGCTGTCCTAGTCAACGGCCCAGCAAGGTTCCTCGGCAATACCTGACGACCAAGACCATACCCTTGCTGCGAGTCCTTGCTCCAGCGCTCCCAGCAGGGCTCGAGCAGATAGGCCGAAGCAAGGAAGGCATAGTCGCGGAAGATGGCCGTGGCAGCAACCAAGTCCGGCTTGCCATCAGCAGCAACAAGGTTATCGATCTCGTTGGTCAGGTCGGGAAGAGCGTCGCTGAGATCGATGGTCGGGCCCAGCTGGTACGAAGCCAGCAGGCCCGGAGTGCCATCTTGCTTGACGATGGGCATCCTCTCGACCAACGCGATCAAGGGATCGAAAGCCTTTGGCAGTTCGGTCTGAGGTGTCTGCAACGGCATGAAACCGTTGGACGTGGTGACGGTGAAGGGGTCCAGGGACCGGGACATGTTGACGGGGTCATCGTCCACGTGCTTCAAAGCTGCGGCGTTGTTGTGCTGATCCATGCTTACGAGCAACAACAACAAGAGAGAAAGAAGAGTGTGAAGGTGAAGATGGGATCTCAAGAGAACAATGGTATGGATGGGATCGAATATATCTTGGCAAAAGCAAGAAGAAGGTCACGTGCCCTTGAGCGAGTATGACTTTCTTTCGAAGACAAGGGGCGAAGTTGGTGTGAGAAGTAGAGGGAAACAAAGAAGAAACGAGTCTGGAGAATTCGCGCGTATATAGTCGTGTGGCCGGAATCGTTTCCATATGGGTTGGCTTTGCTTCTACTTTGTTATTCGCCTGGCCGGTTCGATGCCGTGGCCGGAATCAATACCGGCCTCCCAGCTTGGATTGCTGGATTCGGGCAGCTGACCCCATTTACTCCACCGAAATGGAGAAAGTGGTTCGTAATGGATACTACTCCCCCTTTGTTTGGCACTTTTGAAAGTCGCGGTCAAGTAGTGGCCTGTAGGACGTCGGGGGGGGGATGGTTTTGAACTTCACTTACCTCCGCTTCACACTCCGTGCAGGCGCGCAACGGCAACGGATTTGCTGACATGCGTGCAACGACGCCCAGTATTACAGAGTCTGGACCTGAGCCGTCGACTTGTCTGTACGTGTACAGTTTCGACACACTGTTCCCGTAAACAAAATCGACAATCACGTTAAGGTGGGACTTGATGACATCGGATTCACCTGCAATCGACGTGATGATGTTCAAATGTACAAATTTATAGCTATGCGATGCACTTCGATGACCACCAAGAATGCTAGCATGTTATCGTCTTGCATGGAAATACGCCCAAGCGAATTGCGGCAGGAAACCCAACAATCTAATGTATCGAACAACCCAAGCCAGGGGAAAAGACAAGACAAAATTAGACCAACAAAAAGCGCCATGCACCTTTCTTAGAACCTGCATGATCTATGCTACAAGGATCACAACTTTGGCGGAACTTAGGGATGACCAGACGAAGAATCTCAGAAAGGAGTCTTCAACCTGTCGCAATAGCCAGGAGCTTTGCCTTCCGACCCGCTCGCCCAGCTGATGGCGGTGATGCCGGTGGTGTAAGCCATGGCGACGAAGCCGAGGATGACGAGTAAGATGTCAGTGACTCGCTGCCATGGGCGGGTGGCGACGGCGCGGTAATGCATCAAGGGCTAAGAGAAGGTAGGTCAGCTTTTTGCGTTTGGAAGGAGTCAATAGGGGAGTGATGCTTACAGGGTAAATGTACACAAGCGGAATACAAGCAAAAGACCCAACGATAGACACGAACTTGTCCAGGTCATTGGCGCCGAGCCAGGCGATCATGGCGCACAGCATCACCATGAAGAAGCGGAAGACGTTCTTCTTCCACTTGATCCACGGGTTGTATTTGCCCGTCCGGCTGAAGAGCTGCTGGCTCGTGATTTCGATTGCAGGGTAGATTTGCAGGGGTGTCGACAAGAGGATGGCCACGGAGTAGATGAACTGAACGCCATTGACCAGCTTGTTATCCTGGCGCATGTTGGACAGCACAACAGTCTTGGTGTGACTGCCGTACGCGGCGTACGACAGGGCTCCGATGCTGATCATGACAACCGATACAATGATCATAACACTTGCAAGCACCTTCGGGAACTTGCCCGGGTCTTTCATGCTTCCTTGGATGGGGATGATCAGACCGATGCCCTCGAAGGTAAAAATAGCGGTGCCGATGAAGAGCGTCCAGTCCTTGGGGTTGAAGTCCTGGATGTCGCTGATGCCACCTTGGTGCACGATCGTCTTGACGTCGTAGAAGTAGATGTAGACCAAGCCAAGCAGGATGAAAAGATCAGCAGCGAGAGCCATCTTCTGGATGTGGTTGATGTTCCTGTAGAGCGAGAGCGGCAGGAAGATGACCATTTGCATCAGGATCACCCACTTGATGTCGATCGATGTTCTGCAAGACGAGACGGCTTCGATGAATGCCTGCAGGTTTTCGCCGACGAAGACAATGTAAGCGCTCGAGAAGCCGATCTGTGAGATGACGAGCGAGAAGTTGATCATGTTGCGGAAATGCTTGCCGAAGATGATGCCGCCCATGTCGCCGAAAGAAGCCTTAACCTTCAAGCGAACGGAGACCAGGAGGATGAAGCAGTAGTACGAAAAGATAGCAATCAGCAGGAGCACGACGTTGGAGAACATCATACCACCGTTGAGGTACGCTCGGGGTAGGAAGAGAACACCAGTGCCGACGAAAGACTTTAGCAGAAGCATAGCAGCTCCCATAGGCGAGCCTGTACCGGCTTCCTTGGTCTTTCTCTTGCGCTTGCGCTTACCCGGTGTAAGAAGTGCAGAATCCTCGCCCCAGCCATCCTCTGATCGTCTGTCGTCGCCTTCGGTTGTGGCATCATCGTACGCGTCGGAAGAAAAGTACTCGTCCGGGCCCAGAACCTCGTCATCTTCATCCAGATCTTCACCAGCGAAGTGGCCGTACAAAGTCAAAAACTCGATGAAGTTGTTGGTCAAGAACCGAGGAGGCGCGGGCTTCACTTGCTCCTCGCCGACTAACGTACCGTACTCCCGTTGCCGGGGATTGATACTTGAAGGCGCGGGAGATGCAGCGGCGCGCCTAAGGTGATTTCTTCTGAACCCGCCTGGCATCTGGATATGCGAGATTTCCGCCTCTTCCTCTTCGCTTCTGGGCAAGTACACACTCATACTCCTCCTCATCCGGCCTGACTCACGCTGTTCTGCCTCGGCCTGCTCTTTCTCTCGTTTCTCAGCATAGCGGTAAATATGTCGCGTGGTATCTCCGCCCTGCAGTTGCAAACTCGAAAAATCCGGGTCTTCGGGTGCCGCTTGTTCCTGATCTTTGCTAGCAGGGAAGCCGTTGTTTGTCCGGTATGAGCTCTGCGGCGAGCCGGGCTGTCGTCCGACCAAATGTCTCCTCAGCACTTCCAAATCTTCAGACGGGCGAGGGCTTCCTCCAAGCTGACTGCTGTCCGCACGTCTGCCGGGACTGCTGGGGCGGAAGTCCGCTTGCGAGGCGGTAGCAAATCTAGGCGGTGAGCGTCCTACGGAGCCTCGCAATGCTTGTGACAAAGACGAAGGTCCCGGGCCCGGTACTGATGTGCCAGAGGCTCCAGCAAGCGGCGTGTCGTTCTCCAGTCCGGCTTGAGACCCGGCTTGGTTCGATATGGGTATTTGTCCGCGCGCAGGGGGTGTTCCAGCTCCAGGCGACGCGGCCAGACGCGCAGTCGAAGATGCTCTCGACGGAGAACCAGAGAGGGTAGACTCGGGGCGGAGAGACGACGACGGCACAGGCCTAGGCCTGGGAGAATCTGGAGGACTTTCGTCCTTTTTTGTGAAGAGGCCCGCCATTGTTGGGTGTGTTTGGGGGCGAGAGGGTGTGTGGGAGAGTTCTCTCGACGTGCAAGTCGGCGAAGTTTGGTATAGTTAATGGCACGGCTGACTGACGAGGCTGGAGTCGCTGGACTTTCGTCCGAGACAAGGCCCGACAATAATGACCAGGGTCAGCTGCGTGCTTATCAGTGCTTCTGTCTGTCACCGGACTGAGTCTCGCGCTGTTGCTACACGAGTCAACAATTCGGTCGTTACAGAATGCTAGGTACAGTTGGTTCGCTCCAGAAATACAGCTGACTCAGGAAGGTGGCTTTGTCCGAAGATACGGTGTGTTGGACGTACGAATAACAACACTTCATCTACATGCACATGTCCCCGAGAGCGGCTGCCTTTTCGGGCTCTCGGCTAACTCTGTGTTACTTTTCTGAGCTCTATCGATGTGGGTACATGTACTGGACTGTATGTATGACGATCACGAGACACAACGCATGACCATGTCACTTCCAACCAAATCATAAGCATGTGTTCTGTATTAATATCTGTCGTAAAATGCCAAGGCAAGCTGCTCTAACGAACATTAATCACCACCTTGCCTCTTGCTCTGCCCGTATTGAGCCTTTCAAATGCCTTGAGTGCGTCGTCAAAGGCAAACTCGCTGTCGATGAAGATCTGCTCTGGCGCCAGTGTCTCCTTGGCCTCTTCCAACCATTCTTTCTTCATGTCCAAAATCACCACGTCGTAGCTCTCGCCCAGCCCGAGCTGTCCACGTGCCCATCGTGCCCACTGGAACGGCGTATGCCAGGATAGCGGGTTGTAGTACGTAGCCGGGCCGCCCATCTGCGTGCGTCCGGTCTTGTCGCCGACTAAGTTGGTTGAGAGAGTTAGTATTTGTGGTTTCTGAGGGCGGTGTTGGCTCCAAATCAAAGAGATGACTTACCAATAGTGATATACCGTTTGCTGCTGGGCAAACCGACACACTCAGTCCCGCCAACACAGTCAACAACCGCGTCGGGTTCGAATGCTTGGACCGCCGAGCGCACGCTCGACACCGAGGTGTAGTCAACATGCTGGTCCGCCCCGAGCGTGGAAGTGACAAAGTCCTTGTTCTTCGCCGACGAAGTCGTGATGACCTTCCACCCTCTCTTCTTCGCCAGCATGATCGTGTAAATTCCCGTAGCCGACGACCCACCCAGCACCGCCAGCCTCTTACCCGGCGCCTGCTCTACGTAGTCCTCCACGTTCGCAATGCAAGTCCTCGCCGTGAGCCACACCAGAGGAATCGCCGCGGCCTGCTGCCAACTCCACTCCGCGGGCTTCTTGACCGCGACCGTGTTCGCCATGTCCAATTCAGCCATCTCCGCCAGCGCGCCGCCGCCGTACTTGTACGGCTTCAGCGTCAAGCCGAAGATCTCGTCACCTTTCATGAACCCCGTACGCCCGCCCGCGCTCACTTTTGCACTGAAGTCGCATGCCACGCCTTTCTCCGTCTGGTATGATTTGAGCGGTATTAATGAGCTCAGAAGGTTGATCATCTGGATGTCGACTGGGTTGAGGGCGCATGCTTGGATGTTGACGAGCATGTGCGGTGTCGACCAGAGGCCTTTGAGCTCGCAGCCTCGTGGTACATCGACCACGGTGGACTTGAGGCCGGCAGGATAGCCGCCGCCTGTGTACGTCCATGCGCGTGATTCCCAGGTCGTCATTTTGGCTTTCTATTCGGAATCAGATGTGTGAGTGCGATGTGGAGGAGAAGTTCGAGTCCGGCGAGGGTCGTGAGCTGCGACATGATGTTAGGAAGTGCTCAATCATCTTGAAGTAAAAGTTGTGGCATTGGGAAGGATCGACCTACTAGACGGCCTTATTAAGCAGACGGGTATGCAGATTCAATGCTAGCGATTTCTTAAAAACAATGTGAAGGTGGATTTTGTGTATTCTTTAGGAGCATCAGAAGAGACACAAGTAAGTATACACGGTTGTCAATGTGGAAACCGGACTTGTGTCTCGGGTAGGTGATACATGTATATATTGAAAGATCCATTTGGACCCTCTTGTATGCATTATTAATAAGCTCTCCAATCGATTGTCCCCGCAGCCGAAACCCGCATTGCGTCATGATTAACGGTGATATTTGATCCAATCGTACATTGATCGCGTCGAGGTATTGGAGGTGTAAGGACATGAAGGCATCACGATAGTCGAACAACTCGATGTCGCATGACGTGCTCCACACTGCTGATTTTGGCAGGCTGGCTGGCATTACGATTCAACACCTCGATGGCAACGAGATCCTGATTCGATGCAGATTGAGGAGCAATTCGAGAGACGAGGAAACTCCAGTAAGCAACAGTGTATTGATCTGTGGCCGAAATCAAATGTGCCTTCACCAATCTAAATTCGATCAAACGATCCGACAGAGCCTCCCTTCTTCATCCTCCGTCCACTCAGCACTGCCAACGCAAGTCGGACAATAAAAGACCCCACCCGGATCGCGCCTCTGCTTAATCTCCAACAGCCGCTCATAATGCTCGCCATAGAAATTGGCCTGCCAATCATCGTCAAGCCTGTCAGCCTCGTTCATGTAGACACCCGTATCCGGCGCCTGCTTCTGCAAAGCGGGGACTTTGTTGTAAGTGATATCGCGCTGCACCGCGGCCTTGACCTCTTCCGAAGACCCTGGCGCCCAACCGCGAGCCACGATGTGGTTGAAGTAGCTTCTGCGCCACGCTGGGTTCAGGCCGGATATTGGGTCTGATGCTGCATCTTTGAAGACTTGCCCGCCGGAGACGAGTTCGAAGTTGTTGCTTGTGAACTCTTCCGGCTCTCCGGAGATTGCTCCTAGCATGTTGCGTAGACCGATGGTGTCGTTTTGCACGCTGGCGCGGGAGAAGAGGCGCGAGCCTAGGGCGGATGTGGTGCCGACGGGAGGCTCAACTCTAGCAACGGCGTTGTAGAAGGACCAGTAGTCGTCGAAGGAGCTGTATGATACCGATATGAAGAGGCTTGTGCCGTTTTGTGGGAGCAGTTTCTCAAGTGTCGGGGCAAAGGCTTCCTGTGTCTCCTGCATGCTTTTGTTGAAGGTGTAGAAGCCGTGCACGTAGGCCGCCGTGAAATTGCCGAAGATTGGTGTCGGCGAGGCAGTACTCCAAGTGCCGTAGCCAGCGTAGCCAGCGTCGTTCAGATCCGGGTACGCAGAGTACATCGTGGCGATGGCGTCGAGCAGCGCACTGTTGTTCGAAGTCGAGGGCGCAATCGCAACGCTCTGCACCTTGACATCGACCATAGGCCATGCTTTGATGACTGTGGACAGAACAACGCCGTACGTGCCGGGTCCACCACCGCGGATCGCAAAGAAGATGTCTTCATTCTCGCAAGGAGAGGCTGTGACGATGGAGCCATCTGCAAGTGCCACTCGAGCACTGAGGACCTGGTCGGCTCCAAGACCAAACTGTCGTGAAGCTGGGCCGTGGCCACCACCCTGCATCCAGCCTCCAGTACTCGAGACAGATGGAGTGCCTCCTCCTACGACTATTTTGCCATTCGCTTCCGCTACGGGGTAGACGTCCGACCACGTATGACCGCCGTTGATGTAAATAGCAGCGCCAGACCATTGAGAGTCGTCACAATCGGTGGTGCAAGCTGATTCGTAATTCTCAACAAAGTCCAGGCCGTTACGAAGGTATCGGGTCCAGATGAGAAGACTTGATCCACCTTCAGACCTGCCTAGGATATCGTGACCGGTCTCCTTGATGACCACTCTAATGTTGTTACGCCTGGCAAAATTGACGGCAGCAACCACATCTTTCTCATTTGTAGCATTGACAGCGTACAGTGGTTGCCTTCCTAGCTCGCATGACCTCGGCTGATCTCCAGCAGAAGCGTTGACAGGCGCACATGTTATGTTGACCGGGTAGCTCAACCCGACAGGGTTGGAAGCCTGGAATACCGAGTCGCTCCAGCTTTCATTGACATTCTCGCATTCAAGTGAATCCTGCTCCGTGCCTGGATAGCAAGCTCTAGCAACTGGCTGAGTCGATAGCAGTCTGCCCTGAACAGTTGAGTTCAGAGTGTCCCAGTCTGCGTCGGTGGGCCAGCAGGGATCATTAGGAGCCTGAAGTCCTGCGTTAGCCAGATATCAGCAAGTATACATGGCAATCATACACATCTGCAGCCAGCCGTTTCAGACTTGATTGATGCTGCGAACCATGCAGCAGACCAGGCCGCAAGTACAAAGCTCCGTCTCATGCTAGCGGTCGAGTGATCGGCCTTGCTGAAGAGCTCGTTTTCGATGTCTCTGCTCGTGCACAAAGTCTGAAAACCGTGGGATGACAAGAACCAGCTGGCATCTGCACTGCGCGTCTTTGCCATC
>Ga0265797_10001372_pt1 | contig 42849 bp, 47 predicted proteins | sample P2T30metagenome_FD_192433 | JGI IMG/M metagenome (GOLD analysis project Ga0265797, IMG submission 192433) | Plant litter microbial communities from East Loma Ridge, Irvine, California - P2 T30 | ecosystem: Environmental > Terrestrial > Plant litter > Unclassified | place: USA: California...
CGCCTTTTTTCCCCCCCCCCCCCCCCCCCCCCCCCTCCCATCTTCTCCCCCCCCAGTACCAGTAGTCAGTGAACTTTCTCCCATTTACAAAGCCATAGTGGTACAGGTAGGCTGGATGTGTCGGTAGCCAGGATTGAAATAGCAAACGGAGGAATACAAGCACTTGTACTATGGCAGTCTCGAAGAACCCGTGGGGCTCCGTTGGTCAATCGAGAAAGATTATACCCCAACCAATGGACGCATAGTAGCAGAATTTATTCCGAGAACATTCGATAGATCAATCATACATTCTGGGCGAACTCCGGTAAATAGAAGCTCGTTTCAACTCACAAAGGTTGCGCGGATGGTCATTGAGTGAGCAGCTAGACTAATGTCAGAATGGACTTCTCGTAGAGTAGCTAGCGATGGGTAGACCAGAGATGCATCGTCACCTAATAGGACACCATCTGCCTGCACTATGCGCGAGTCCCGTGATTCTATAGGTTGTCATTGGTCGACGTAGCATAGCGAGTCGGTGAGTAAGTGACCTTAGAGGTACAAGGCCGGGTAGCTCGGTCACGTAAACGGACAGTATACACAACGTGCCAATTCATCTTTCTGTCAATCGCCGAGTTCATTAGGCGAAGACGCCTGGCCTCGTGGTGAACCAGGGAGCTTCCTGGTCTATGGAAGCCAGATCGCTTTGCGCTGAATTGAGCTGAATAAGAGGTTTTCACAGGTCAATTGTATCTGTCGTCTACACATGTTCTTCGAGCCCCTTTTTGTACATTTCAATTATAAGAACCCCTGCTATTGGCTACTGTCCGAGGTTTTTGCAATCAGACGAAGATCTCAGGGCTAGGCCTACTGTAAGTCAGACAGATAAGAGAAGATAAGCAGCGCCCAGATGTCATGGATCCCTATCCGGCGTTATCTTTCAATTAGACAAATCGATAGAGGTGTCAGCATTTGGCTTAGAATTCAACCAGAGAGCTCTCTGACGAGTACATCCTGCTTTCATCCTGTGCACACACTGTGGTCGACCATCCAATTTGGCAAACGGATCCAGCATACTCAATACTTTTGGGAGCGCATTCTGACGCGGGAACAAATGATCTGATGTTGGTCGCGAATCACTTGGTATGAGGAGAACAATGTGGAAAGTTGCGCCCGTTGTGGAATTACGCTCAATCACTTGCATGCCTGGAAGCACTTGTCCATCAGACTATCCTACCTAGAGGTTTCTGTATGTACTAAGCCATAGGAGTCTGACTATCGCAGGGGCCTGCGATCAAATTGTCGATGAGGCGAAGACGAAGCAAGCCTATTTAGAGATTCGAGGATCAAAAGAGCTATGGGGAAGACATCTTGCAGATTTGAACAGAGGTAGGTGAATGAGGTGGAGACCTTGGAGGGTAGTCCACGTCACAAGGTTCCAAGAGACATACAAGCATAGCAGAAGCCGTGTCGTCTGGGTTCCAGGAATATACCATTGAATGTAATACAGAGTAAGCAAGGACGTCGCATGGCGGACCATACGATGTCACATTTGACATGAGTTGCCGGTCTCTGTTATTAGGTGACCGTGGCGAGTAAAAGAGGGCAGAATACTGCGTCAGAAAGACCGGACCAGCTATGATGCTTGCCTAAAGCGACCGGAAATAAGAGGATGACATCCTTGCTGTGAACCGAACGAATAAGTGGACTTAAAAGCTTTCGCGAGTAACATGTCAAAGGCAATGACAACTCTCCTGCATCTGCTGATGGGCATGGCTACATCAGAGAAGCTTTAGGCGCAATATTCTATGTAGACGACAGCTACATACCGTCTTGTAGGCAAATTGCTTTTCGACAAAAAAGGGTGCATACTCGGCAGAACGACATGACAGAAAGATTAGACACTCGACAGTCACAACTTAAAGCATAGCAGAGCTTCATCGTGTATCGACGTGACCACTGCGCCATCTGCAATCAAGTGTATCTTGAAAATAGTCCGATGAAGATCGCCTTGCCGCCCTGTTCGATAACATCCCCATGGCATGGCACGATCCTGTCAAAGCTTTCGGCCAAAACAGTGGCCAGCTCCTCTTTTAATGATCTGAGCAAGGTCAATCCCCCACTGAAGTTGAGACTCACGGACCCGCGATTAAACTCCTCTTGAGGAGAAATCTATACACGGAACCTTTCAAGCGTAATCTGTGGGACAAGCCAATAAACTTAGCCAGCAGTGGCACAGACGTGTTGTGCATATATTGACTTGTCGCAGGAAGGTTGAGTATCAGGTCCGCCGTAAGTAAGCTCGCAGACGCATGGTGAATAATCGCTAATTCTCGGTTCCGATGCGAAAAGACTGGATGGATGGATACCTGGTGTCAGCTAGTCATTCACTTGTAACGAAGATATAGCGTGCGATTGTTACGAGACAGCTAGGATAGGGCTGAACTCATGAATAGCAGTCGACAACTCACTTCTGGCTCGAATTCGTTGCAGTCGTTCGCCCAATTTCTACGTTTGTTCTTGACGATCGACCCTTCCGTTCCAATTAACCTCTCAAAGTCAACTAAAGCTCTTATGCTAAAGAGGCTTGTCTTACAGAGCTTCGGGAAAGATATGCACCCATTGGTTGATATACTTGACATGACTGCCGCTTGGAGTGACGAGCCATCGTACTAGTAACCCAGTCTCGCGCTCGATCAAGTCAATCGTCTCCCTGGTTGCTTTCGTGCAGGGATGGGAGGGTACGACAAATATCCCCGGCTTGGTGGCTCTCCGTAGAATAATAACATTCGTACGACCACCTAGGGGTAGGATACCGTATCGATTCTGTCGTAAATTCAGCGTAGTCTCTGGTGGATCAGCTAAACAAGAGTAAACGTACGAATGGCACGGTAAAGGTGATCAGATCGGGTGTTATCGCTTGTATAAGCAGACTGTGATCAGCTGTATGACCAGGACCGGAGTACAGTGTCTCCTCAACAATGTTGCCCATTTGCTTGATAAGATGGTGGAGGGGAAGTTGTTCACTGATATCTCCTCGCCTGTCCGCTTATCTTCAAAAGCTCGTCGACACCTCGGTCGTCTAGTAGGACCGCAAAATTGCGGCATGAGCAGCCTTCTACGTATTGTGATGACAAATGCCGCGGTGCTCATATTTGCAATATAAGAGAAAATGGTGAATGGCAGACTGCCCTTGTGAAGCGCATGACGTGTACAGAACGAAGTCGGCGCCGAACATATCACGATACCCGGAGACACGAAGGATCTCCGTTGTAGATGGCCGTGTTTTGTGTCATGATTAGGGCGCCGGCGTACATACATATATATATATATGTTGCCGTAGCAGGGTCCGACATCATGCTCTGGTGACGAACAGTATGCGTGCAACAAGCCCAAGCATTATAGATACCACTCAGTCACACTCGAGATCACCTTGAGCCCTCCACCAATCTGAAACCTCGTTCACTCACTATCAGTCGAGATTTGAAAGCCAATTTCATCACCTGTCCAGAATTGGCTGCATTCAACATGAAGTCATGACCGGCTAGCTAGCGTCCACCTATTTAGATCCCTGCTCCTGTAACTCAAAGCGGCTTTCGGGGATCGTCCTATACATCCCCTCCTTTTCAACCGAGCTGACATATCGCCGGTCCAGCCGCTCAATTTGTTGCCCATCGGTTTACGGGTAGCGAAGCGAGCGTGATCCATGTTCGATAAAATTCTATGAGCCGGTGCGGCACCATCTTCTGGTAGGACTAATAGGACGAAGCGCAACGCGAAGAGTGAGACCCACGACCTCATTGATGCTACACATGTGAGGTTCTCCAATGACCTCAAGAAGACTCGTGTGTTTTATTTTACCGCTTTTCGCGCCCAGCTAATGCTGACCCGGAGTCAAGCATCGTCTCTCCATCATCGAATACACCGCATTCCACTCTGCCTGTCGTGACATATCGAATACGCTTCGTTACATTCTGGATTCGACGCCCTCTTTGGGGTTTTGAACTCAGTCCTAGGGCGATGATCCCCAGGAATGGTCCTAAGTCTTCACAGTACAAGCTGTGTGATCTTCTATAGTACACACTCACTAATAAGGAAGACATAGGCCGATGGTTCCGGCAGCGTGTTCGATCTGGGGGCTTTGATCATAACTAAGTGTCCACCGGGTCGAAGCAAAGACAGATAGGCGGCAAGTGGCATGTCGGTCGATCTGCAAATTTGTACGCAGCTGACTATTGCTATCGAGAAGCAAAGGTCTACTGACTGGAGTTCGAAATAATTCAATCCAGTCACCTCCGATAGGGCTCAACGGCTTTGTCTGAGCGTCAGCAGTAGATATGAAGTTTGAAGCGCCCATATTTACGGCATTCGAATTCTTATCATTGCTATGACTGATCGCTGTCACGTTCGCGCTCGTCAATGTGGCAAGTAGCAAGGCGAAATACCGGAACCTCCCACTCCCACTAGCCCGACGTTTATTTTTGCGATTCTTCTGGCATCCATATTGCTTTAAAGGCGAATAGACGGTAGCTCTGGACCTAGCATGGGGGCAGCAGCTGCCCGGTCCATATCTCTGGGAATGGGCAGTGCACATCGCGATGGACTACGCCAGTAATTGGCATACCCACCATATGGCTTCCGGCCTCTAGCGGGGCTATCTCGGAAGGGTTTCTTGGCGCGGGTCCTGCAGTGAGCCTAGTTACAGTACTGTTCGTATCTTATCGAGGCATGTGCAACGAGGATCGAACGTTTGATCTTGGGCGCGCCAACAAGTCCCGTCACCGAGACTCACCTGTACCACGATAAAGGCGTGAGTGACAAGAATCGCATTGAGCTTCGACAATTGAGATGAACTTCTTCACTCTGTCTGCAACTCGAAGCACCTCTCCGATGATCTCGTGTCCTAGATCTTGAGGATCATCTCGCTCATGTCCTCCACCCAGAAGATGCGGGATGCATTTCGGATGCGCAAATACCGCAGTAAGCGATCTTGACTGTTGTCGCGCTCAATAATGACCAATTGTAAGTGCTTAGAAGCCACCGTTTGGATGGGTACCCTCCCTGGACTGGCTTGCCATATTAATCGATCGGGCTGGCTGAGCAGCTCGTGGTCGATACTGTCGCTCATACGATGGAGATTGGCAATGTTAATTGCTCCATAGCTAGTGATTGGCGATACACAGGAGCAGGTATTAATTAAAGCCGCGACCTCGATGATCTGCTGTATGTAATTTCCACATTGGTGCATAATTTATGGCTGGACCGTTGCTGAGTCATCATTGAATCGAAGGATTCTTATTATAAGACAGCTGTACACAACGATTTAGACTGTGAATGCTTACTTGTCCTGGACTTTCTTATCCTGTGTCATTCAAGATCGAGGCCTTGTCCCCGTAATATGGGTAAGGCTGAATGTGAAAGTCCGTCTCTGACCGGTCAGAAAAGAGCCGAAGTTCATACCCTCCTTGATCAGAGATCAACATCCCGAACCACCGCACTAGCGACAGATATCCGGAAAACTCTACACACACACAGTGGCTAACCGAGCTGGCCCGTTGACTGTACACTGGAGTGGTTTGGGAATTCGGCCTTGGCCGTCGTCGGTCATCCTATTTCGTGCCTGATTCGTCGAATGCGTTCTGGGACCCCGTGATCACCGAGAGTCAGGTCAGCCATGTGACATAAACAAAACGACAGGGAGAAACACTACGAATGGACTTGGACTTCGGCGCACCGAAGTGCCTGGAACCCACCGCAAACTTCCCGTCGATCTGCTGACCGGGTTTGCATGACCGATGCATCCCTCCTGTATGACTCCCAGGGGATTTACATACGTATTTCTTCTTGTTCAGTAGTGATGGTTGCTTGTAACCATTGAGCGACAAGGCAAGAAGCCAGATTCTACGCACATCTCTCCGAGCCCGTTATATTAGAAAAGTCCGTTATCATCCCTTTTGACAAGAAAGCGAAACAATTTCAGTTACGCTCTACATCTTCTATCACCGGCTCGCTCAAAGGACATCTGAGAGATTTACAAGTCGCCATGAATTGCGATAAATCTGATGAAACGATCGACAACGAGGGAATCTTCATGCCTCTAAAGAGAGATCAAGCATGTTTGCGCTGCAAGGAGCGCAAGATCAGGTGTGATTCGGTGAGCTTATCGTCCAGTCTGAGAATGATATATGGCTAAACACTTGGAGGACCGACCTGTGTGTTCGCCGTGCAAGCGATCCCAAGTATACGATGTATACTTGGCGAGGCGCAACGACAGACCCGTCCCAGTCCGGGTGTGTGCGTACAAAGCAAAAGGTGAAGGCAAAGACGGTGTGTTTCACAAGACTCCAAGCGATCACCAGCCAGCCAAGGATATCAGACTGAGGCTTGAAAAGTCGTCCTCGGAGGGTAGTAGAAGAGTTTTACCGGCAGCGAAGGGAAAGGATGGCCATCTTGGATCGCACAGTAGACGCCCAGTGATGACGCGGGACAACGCTCTCAGCAAGACCGGTAAGTATCAGCCATTTCGCAGACTGAAGCATCCAGCTGCAGCGCAAATAGCTGGCTTAGAGACAACACCCGCTGCTGGACGCTTGAATTTCGGCACAGAGACATCATCTCCGTCGAAATCGCCGACCGCGAATGAGACAACAGACTCCTCACTGCCGACGTCTTCACCCTCAAGGTAGAAACACAAATATGCGGAAACATCTGTACACTGCACTGGGCGGCATAGGTAGCAATCATGGCCAGTTCGACATCCAATGGGCGGAAAGTGGTGGTCCGAAGGGCGAGATGGGATTAGAGGGTCGTGCCATATTGTACAATTTATCTTCTTGACAGCACACGATGAGAACTGACCCAAGCACAGTTGTCTGAATGTTACGCTGCCCTTGCTACCTGTCTTCTGTGTAACAGTACCTTTCTCATGGTTTATCAGATACAGCGTCCATCATCAGACCGCAGCCTGTAGATAATAGACGGGTCAAGACTAATGTTGAGCAGGTATCATGCACACGGCCGGAGCAAATGTGAGAAGTGAGGCAACTGCAATCATCCTTGTGAAGGTCGGCAGCGGCATCAGACTGTCACAAAGCTACTATACCAGGCGTCCAAGCAAGTCATCACGCACCACTCGGTCACGTGGGCTAGCGGTTCGCTTGATGTCGACCGAATGTTCAAGATTGAGGATGCGGTCGCTGTCGCCGGCGCAACCTAGAGTACTAAGCACCGACTATCTTATGTGTTTCGAAGGGAGATGGTACTGCATCTCCACGAAGTCTCGAAGAACACCCCGTTACTGATGTCTTAGGCACAGCCGGGCGAGTCGTAGGCATTTCGCCAGCCTGCTGTGACGAGGATCAAAGTCAAAGTGACAAAGAGCAGATGCTGCCGTTGACGGTCTGGAAATATTCAGCAGATCCAGTTCCAATTCCGCTATTCTTGGGATAACGTCGAGACTTGACCGGGCTGGCGAGAGGGCTGGTAGCGTAGCTTCGAATACTCTCAAAGGGCGCAGACTTGCAGATTGTGGACATCGAGAGTCATGCTCAATGATCGGAGAGAGGGCATGATTACCTTTCTTTGCGAGTGCGTTTTAATGTGACGGAACGACCGTAGTGGGTGACGTGGGACTTTGCCGACTTCGGAAAAGCGTGCCGGTGGCGCTGCCAACGTACAATCGCCCTCTCCGATCGGCTGCTTGACTGTCTATGAGTTCAATGGAGCCTTGAGAGCACAAGACTCAATCAGATACATTATTGGACGATGCCAAACGACTGTACTTGACAGAGGCTCTGGATCTACTGTGAGAACGCCATTCACTAGTCGGCATAGCATCACTGACCCGCTGCTGGGGCTGACATGTATGAATCAGGCTGTCCTTGTCCCCAAAAAGTGACTGGGAAATGACAGTCAAGTCCAATTAAATTTGTCGATCAGGACAAATGTGTTGTTTGTACGTTTAGTAAATAGTGACAGATGTTTGCACAGACAGTCGCAAACGAATTCTCCGATAAGCAGATGTGAGAGATTGTTTCGACACTGCAGAGGAAGTGGTGAATACAGCCAGTCCGCTGAGCTGTATGCTGAGTTGTACTCCTGCATAGACGCGGGAATGGTGACAGTTCAAAAGACAGCCTGTCTTTACAATAACTCTGCTAATACTACAAATGCAAAGTGAGCTGGCGCAGAACTTTTTTGTTTGATTTTATCGCCAAAATGTCCTGATGTCCTGTGATTACCAATCCCTCACTAGAGAAAAGAATATAAGTACAGCTGTGTTCATTGTGACGACACGGCCTTTGGACGTCACAATCGATCAAGAGTCAGGGATTAGGGGGTGCAAGATCGTGTAACGCTGAGAGAGTTGCTGCCCAATATCCCCTATCAATCCCCGGTAGGTAAAATTGGTTCATTGTCTCGCATGGATCCCCATGCGAAGGTCAGGATAGTCTTAAGTGATGACGACGGCCTGCATCCTCCTTATTTATACTTCCCGAAGAAACTCTAAAGGTGGTGGTATATAATTGCTCACGCCCCAAGCTTGTAACTCCAAACTATCCATTTAGATGATTTTCAACACCATCAGCTTGTTCGTCTTCCTACTATCATTAGTGCAACCTCAAAAGTTCTCGGTTTCATGCGACGGAGACCAACCCCCTTCAGCTGGCAACGTGGGTGCTCAGACGACCATAAGTGGGTACGGTTCGGAAGATTGCACTGGTACTGTACATGCGAACGGTGGAGAGAAAACCACGTTTACCGGATACAACACTTGCGCAAACCCACCTAATAAACCTGCGGCCAGTACTCAGTGGGTATTCGGTAGAAGCGTTTGCGTCACTTATGCCAACGACGAGCCCACGGCGACTGACGTAGACGTATTTAACTATCACCACGAGTGCTCGCAATACAACGTAGCAGTGAGAAACGGTCGAGCTGATATGAGTACTTGTAAACCTCAGGCACCAGTTCAAATCTCGGCTCCACTTAGGACAGACACCTGCCTCAAGAAACCTGCAGGGATTCACTCGATATCCCTCGGTAGCTATACGGACCCCGTGCCAGCCATGAGGTCAATCGCCAGGAGCTATAAAGGAATCAGTCGACGAGCACCCGGCGACGCGGACGAAGATGACTCCTGCGATACCACGGGATTATAAGGGGAAGACACATTGTGTGTTACTGGGGTGTTGATTTGGAATATGTGTAGTGAATGATCAGATGAGGTGATCAATCAGCAATGGTTCGAAATTTTTGACGCGACGTCGGGCAGCTTTCCACCGTTGTATTTATACGATGTGGAAATGATGGTGGTAACGATCCCGGGTTCAATGTGAACCCACCGACACATACCAATTATTCAGCTCCCTTAGAGTTCCGCCCTTCGAGACAATGCCGTTATGAGTGCGGACACAGTCACCTTTCATGTCTTGTAAAAGCCTGGCCCAGAGTCGTATCTACTGTTCAGGCACAACCGGCGCGCAGATGCGAAACGGTCGGCTCCTTACGTTACTGGTCTCGGCCATTCGGCACTCGCCGTCTCAAGTGCGACCGATCATACATGGCCTACCATTGGTTTGGCTTTAGGAATACAGAACCGTCGAGCTGCCTTGCCGTGACCCAATACCCTCACAACCACAAGCGAATCTTAGAATGTACAGTGTCCGCACCACACATTTCATACCCGCATTTGCGACCGATACTCTGGAAGCCCAAATCAAAGGAACGCACTACCCCCAACAAGGTTGCAATACTCATCCCAACAATTTCAGGCCCACCAAAGTCACTATCTTACCCCTGGCAGCCGTCGGAAATCCTTCAAAGACGTCGACGAATCGCCGACCGCGCCGGCTCTCGCGTATCAGCCAATAAGCCGGGCCGACACGGGCGGTTCCCCAGGCCTAGGAAGCCCTAAGAGATCTCGCGCACGGACTATATGGGAATATGTGTTGCTTGCAGTATCCCTAGGCCTCATGATTGCCGGAATAGCGATTAAGGACAGTGACTTGGTGGCTTGTTTATCTCTAGTAGGCTGCTGCCTTCTTGTTGCACTTTCCGCCCTGACGACTGTGTTTTGGGATCGTTTGCACCGACGGACATCCGCCTCCGCCACGGGCAGCGTCTGGACAGCCCCATGTATGACTATCATATATATTAGTTAGGGGATTACACATCAATTGTGGGACCGGGCGGAGTGTTAGACCAATTTTCATACATGTATACAACAGCATATCCTGGTTCAGAAACGTAGCACGAACCTATTGCTGGCATCTTAAAGTGTTTATGAGGCGTATGGAAGAAGTTATAGGTAAAAGGCAAACTCACGGTAGCCGAACCTTAAAGGGACGAGAATGGGACGACGAGGCTAATGCTCTAAAACATGACACTTGAGGCAAGTCTACAGCGGTCAGTGGGATATGAGCATAGTCAGGGCTGCGTGAAGTGTGTCATCGATGTCTCGCCCAAAGCCGATTTTCAGGCGTGATACATACCGTATGAGTTTGCTGGCTTCTCGAACAGCGTTGCATGTACCCATGGAAGATATTGCAGATTTACCCTGCTGAACATCTCGTTGTAAACAGACACAGCTATATCGTGTCCATGTCTCTGTTGAGGCATTGTTATCAAAAGCCGAGGGGCATGTTCGCAATTTACTTTGCAAGAAAAGTTCTGCGCCGACTCACATAGTACGAGGTACTATCAGTGTTTCGTTATCTACGCTTGGTAAGTAAATGGGCACATCGTTGGTATAGAGGATGGTATCCTCAACCCATCCCCTAACATTCTGGATACGCAAGCCTCGGCATGTTATGTATGGTACGTTATTGCAGAGACAGGCTGTCCTTTTAAATACGTGTGGCTTGTGTGCAGACGTACAACACAGCGGACTTGCTGAGATTCACATCGAACAATTACCGCTGTATCTTGTTCGGCATCGTGCAACCAATTATCGGATCGAGTCTGGTGATTCTATCGCTCCTGCTCAACTCACAGCTTGCCCTGCATGTGCGTTGGCCGCGTGTCAGCGCGCTTGGGGATTTGGGGGTTATCGAAGCCGGCAATGCCACACGTGGGCAACTCCGGTCGTCCCGTTACATTATAACACACCCGCAAAGAAAGGTAAATGACACCTCTCTTCCGATCCTTGATCTTCTTTCCGATGTTTACTTTCTGCAAGTCTGAGCCGTTCTAGAGCAGTCCACAGGGGACTCTGACGCGTGAGCTGTTTTCTGTTAGCCATCCGCATGCACGTCGAATCACCCATTCACTGTTGAGACTCTCGCTGACTTTTAGGGAGATTGAAGCAATGCCGACTTGCTGGATTGGAGATACTCGATACGACTCCTACTCTCACCATCATCGAGCTTCGCTTAGCCTCGCCTCGCCTTGCCTATCCGAGTCAATCTGTTTGAATCCAACGGTGATCACTTCTCCATCCAACGGTGATCACTTCTCTACTCGACGAGACTCGCCGATTTCTGGACTCTCGTATCTTCCACGGCCTTCAATTCTCTTCCTCGGACAAGGCAGATACAGTCGAGCAGACCCAGTTCCTGAACGGAATGGAATCCCAGTCCAAGGACAAGCACGTCGTGGTTCTCGAGTCCTTCAACACCATGTCATCCGTCGCCGGTGACATTCCGATCTGTTTAGAAGGTATGGAGGAATCAGCATCAATGTGAACAACCCTACGTCGGACGAATATTGTTTGGTCATTCATGTTTATTGACTGAATGATCCGCACACTCAAACCTCTACCAAACTCCACCGATTCTGCCGAAAGGCGCGAACTCCTCAGGCGACATATTCCTCGCGTTCTCCACGGCGGCATACATACCCAAAGACGGTCCATAGACCACTACAATCCAACTGTGATCCAAACCCTCGATGCCCTTGATATATAAGGATTAAGGCCTTGTTTGAGGCGGTTGCAGACTCGGTGAAGGAGGCTATATACAAAATGTCTCAGAGCCAAGAGTCTTCAAGAGGCCCATAAACGGGTCAGAAACACCAACTCTCTGGATCTCGGCTACTCGCTACAGACCAAGTTTAGAGAATAGTGCTCGGAGAGAGATTCGCTCAGAACTACAGCAGTTGCTTGGTATCAGCTTATAAGACCATGAATCTACTGGGATTAACCAGCGTCCAGGCAATGTATTTCTTTTACCATAGTGTAGCGGCTATAACGCATCCCTTGGCGTCTGATCAACGCATTCCATTTCATCAACATAACAGAGCTGCCGCCGACAAACCATCCAAGGAACAAATCCAGGCGATGGTCGATAAATTGAACGCTCTTGGATGGAATGCCGGTATCCGGACATCTTCCAAGTCAATCGATTTCGATGCTTGGTGGCATTTGACACCCTCAACAGCTCCAGCCACTAATGTCCGGCAGCTCATCGAGAACTATCGATTCGATGTTTAGATCAGAGAAGTCTTTCTGAAGGCCAAAGAGGGTGCAGAGTAGCATGCTTTGCCTTGTAAGGAGGAACCAAGAAACCCAGATCATTGGTACCAGAATAACAGTAGGACACCCTTCCGTGTACGGCGTTAATTGGTGGGTGTAGTAGCAGACTCCAGCGATCAGCATTGGTTCACTGAGTTGCCGAGTTGGTACAGAGTGGAGTGGTGAGTGAGGCTGGGCTTGGTCTTGAGTGATGGATTGCCGGCTCATTTCTTGGGGGGTGGCCACCGGTGAGTCCGCTCTTTCCACATAATTTCCTCTGCATGCAAACTATGCCGATTCATTCTGATTAGCTATTCTGGTTCCTACCGTCATCCTACACAAGGATATACCGTATGTCAAGCAACAGTGATGGTGCATGAGTTGCGAGGCTTGATCTTGGTCACTAGCTTTTGATCCCGGCTTTGGGGGTGAATTATCGGTGAGTTTGCTCTTTCCACATAACTCCTTCCACATTGACTCTAGATTTGTTTTCAATGATATCAGGCAATACAGTGAGTGCTGTACTAGCAGGTTATGACAGAACATGCATTCATAATTTTCTTCAATCTTTTTTATTTTTAAATTTGCCTCCGCCCATCCCAGAATTGGTATGTAAACCCCTCTACTGAAGGCAGGAGTTCAGGTCTTCTGAACGATGTGCTGTTACCAAGACGGCTACGTCGGCTCTGCAGTTCCTATCAGCTCTCTGTCTATCTTAAGAACGCATAGCTTACCCGCAGCTCCTATCAGCTCTATGTAGAGAATGATGAAGAAGGACTGCAGGGGAAACAATTTATCAACTACATTGAGTTGCTCCGGTACATGAAACACAGGAATAAAGCGTTACTGCGTATTATCTGCATCCGTCTCCTATATCGCGTCCGGTGCAGCAAGGCTCATCCAAGCTGACCATCACTCTAAGCACGATCTTAAATCAGTGCTCGGCAAATTCATCGATGCCTTTTCTTATAGAGAAAATCAGCAGTCATACTTCTGAAAGATAAGATAGCCTTGTTCTGAGCTCCACGCATACAATGCTGAGAGAACACACTCCAGAGCGCAAATCAGTGACTCACGGATCGCGTGCGGCAGATACTAATTTTTCCTGTGATCTTTGTCGTCACGCCAGCATAGAAACTGCAGTAAGTGACGCACGGGTCAGTAGATAAGTTTTAGCAAGTGATTTATGAGGATAGTCTCTGACTCGAGTGATCCATAATATTGTGATGTCTTGTATTTCCGAAGACGCTGTACATTGCCGAGTTGGACCTGTCTACGTATTGAATTTGAGCGCAGTGGCTCAATCGCCAAATGCGATCCGTGTCCAACTCCGATAACCGTCCTTACTTTTGACCTAGCCATATAAGATGGCACCTCACACATATTCTTGGTCTATCGCTATGGGCAATGGAGCAAGTGTCTAATATATGCGGCCATATCATTCCCCATCGCTCGATCGAGAGCAGGTCATTATACTACCCAGTAGCGACAATTCACATAGACGTTCTGCCCTGCTACTCCCATTGGAGCACGGGGCGAAACCTTCATACGGGAAAAGCTGTCAGTCACGCTAACATACGCCCATAGATTTCCGCCAGCCACGTGCTGTTGGAGGTATCACCCGACCGACGGATGTACCGAATGGAACGGCGGTGAGAAACAGAGCGCTGATCTCACAAGTCAGAAGCACGGGCAGTAAGCGCAGTGAATCCCGTGCTCACATGTGAGGCGAAAGTCGTCAGACTTTATGTCATGTACGCACAACGTGCTTGTACGAACAGGTCAGCTTACCTTAGCATTCATAAAGTGATCTTTCCCCCCTGCTGCCAAGCCCAGATCTGCATCTCTGGGTGAAGAGACATGGGACAGTCTGTCACTGCCTTCGCATGCGAAACGAAAGGCGACAGCGTTAGGTGAAGACCTAGACTTGGGCTGTACTCGTCCAGGAGGTCGTGAATGGCGAAGAATGGGAACTGGACAGTCTCGTAATTCGATAACTGCCTGTCTGTATCTACAAACACCAAGGCGAACAATACGTTAAGAAGAGATGTCATAGTGATTCCAACGGCATGACACAACCGCAACAGTGAGGCTAATTCGAGTTCGGTGAGACATAGCTCCTGTATTGCGTTCTTTTCTCTTTTGCGGCGATGGGTGGCTACCAGACCGTCTGAACGTATGAGGGCTATTTGACGTTGTCCCTGCTCATTAGCCATTAGACCTGCTAGAACCTCATCCACTCGTGCATGAGACAGAGGCACGAAGTGGCCCACATTGGCTGTGCGGCGTCCAGCAGCAATGGTCTAGGGGATACTGAGCCTCGATACCTCATTCTCTGATCTATATGATTGAGGAATCGATTGAGTATGTTGGAAGACCCACGACCGTCGGTGACACAGTGACGCGCAGCAAGGACCACGAGTTTCTCACCACCATCGGAAGAATGAGCGAGATGTGGCGTTGCTCGGGAAGATTCAGCGGTAGGTGATATTGTTCAGGGACGCGACCAGTACGAACATGGTTGTCGCGGCACGTCGGAACATTGTTTCCTGTGCCCAGCGCAGCACGCCTTCGGTATCCATCAGGAATTATCTGTGGTGTGGTGTCGGGGATATCAGCCGGAGCATCGCTGACGGCAGGCAGTGATGGATGAACATTCAATCGGAATTTAATCCATGCGGCGCGGAGTTGTGACGTAAGATTGGGACCAGACATCGCCTTGGCCGACGAGAACGGGGGTTCTGCCAAAGAGATCCATATAGCTTGCCGGCAATGTGAATGTAGGAGCCTCAGCTGAGAGGATTTACAGCCTGTCAGCGAGGACCGTGTCGACCTTAATGGCTAATAAGCCTGACGGCTTGCAGTATTCACCTTTGAGAGCAAACGTCTCGGTCTAGTGTTTCTCTGATGCGGCGCTCTAAAGTGCATCCCGAATAGGTCTGATTGTTACAAAACTTGTCATCAAGATTTTGGACAGGTAAATGAGGTTATAGGGTAGCTTTGAACCCTATTTCCGAGCTTAAGTGAGCGAGGAATATAAGAAGGGAGAGCGAGGACGAAAGTAGGATGTCCGATACCGTGTGATTGAACGATGTTATCGCAGCAAGACTAATGATCGAGATCCACGTCGCCCGCGTTCCGGGCTCTCCGGGGTTGATCCCTTTTGTATTTCCAGAAGGTTGCTTCCAGATCCTTTGCCTACCCTTTCCGCAAATCTCGTCTCATAGAATGGTCGCGGTGCCCGGTGGGCATAATCATGATCAAGCTTCCGGTTGATAGGTTCATGTTGGCGACAAGTGACCCGGGATTTAAAACGGATCACGCAAAACCCGCGGTCTTTGTTGCATTCCTGGTGACCAAGACATTAAGCCCATGCACCTCATCACGGAAGCAGGGTGGATAGCTTAAGAGAGCCATACTGGGCATCAGGTGCCCAGAGGGGGCAGTGCAACACCCTAATGACTTGTGGTGTCGTTTTAATGAAAGTGTGCGGTGCTGGATGAGATTTGTCTTCACTCGTACCAGGATAGGCAAACGTTTCACGGGCGTGTGCCGGACCCTTAGTTGAGCTAATCCCTAAACCTCCACTCCATTAATTAGCCCGACGCGAATTAGACCGCTGGTCATTTGAGCATGACCACCGGTCAACGCACCCATTGCAGTCACAGGCCGTGGTTCCTTGAAATTAGTCATCAAATTGAATTTTTAGCGGCAACCGGCTTACAAAGACACGGCCGATAAGGTTTATCTGTCCGACCGCGAAATCGGCATACACCTAAAAGCGCGACCCACCCTTGTTTTGTTCCCACCTTCCATACATTAAGACCCAATTGTTCGGAACGACTCACTATCATGTGTCGTTCGTTTCCACTCCTAATTGCGACATCCATTATTCTGGCTACCGCTGCTTTATCCTCACCTCTGGTCAGAAAATGGACACATGATCATTGCGATTGTACATCATTCGCCGTTGGAATCTATGCGGAGACGAACAGCAACATCGACCTTGCTTCTGTCATTAGATAGTGAGTATTTGTCCTTTCCCACATGAGATGGCCAATACTATACCCCTTTTCGTTCATTATGTTAATTTCCCCTCAGTCCCGCCGATATCAATGCTTTTGTACAGTCAAGCTACATAGATGCAAACACTGTCGGTAACAATATATCTGACCTCATCGGTGCTGCACCGTGGATATCGGTCAAAGCCAATTATTCAATGCACTTCGAGTACTGTCAGCCGAAGAGTGGGCAATCGAAAGGCGTATTCCAAACCCATCATGGTCTCGCCGCTAGTGCCGCGTACTGGAACCTACCTCTTGAGTGAGTGGATACTGCTTGATACCAACCCGCATAGGCGCGACGTGCCAGCAGCTTATGATCAGAGACCGAGGGATGTCTTTCGCAAATGCTGCCGCCGCAGCTGGGTGGGCCACATTGTCATATGACCGGCTCGGAACCGGCCGGTCTGCGCATCCTGACGGTACCAACGTTGTTCAGACTGGCTATGAGATCGCTCAATCTATCTCCATCAACAAAAGCTTGAGGGAAGGGACTTTGAGCAGGGATATTCCCAGGCATCATAACATTATCGGGATCGGACATTGTCAGTTCTAATGCTTAGAAAATACACTGTGAGACGTGCACTGATGTGAAAGCATATGGATCTGTTCTCCTTGTTGGTGTCTCCGCGCTAGCGCCTAACGCGTTTGAACAAGTAGTCCTCACTGGCTTCTCAACACATCCGACAAACGGTACGTACCCGGTATGAGATAAATGTGATAAGTGTTATGGACACAATACTCCCGAATCTGGTAGTTGAAGGGCACTGCTCATATCTTAGGTCCCCTTGGGGTCGCCGGCTTCATGTCGACCATTGCATCCATTGCTTACCCTGAACGGTTCGCCAAACTTCCCAATGACTACATCGTAACTCCGTCCATTGCGAATGACCAAATTGGGTTTTTCCAGTGAGCGCACCTTTACCTTCCACATGACTGGCTAATACTGCTCATAGCTATGGTAACTATACGCCCGCCGCTTTACAGCTATTCACCGATAGTAAAGGAGAGTATACACTGGGACAAGTCAGTAAGTCCTCGTTTCACCCATTGATCGATGATGATCTTCCATCTTGAATTGCCTTCACTTGTCATAGGTACCAAGTCAAGTACGTATTACTGGCTCATCAACTCTAGATTCGATCGGTTTCCCATTCGCCTTATCCAGAGAAGGCTTTTCACGCCCAGTGTTTCTCATCACCGGTGATCGCGATGCACCCTTCTGTGCGGGCAATTGCTCTGCAAGCATTGCAGGCTCCGAAGAGACTCAATTAGACACTGCGAGAAAACTGTTTCCATCCGTGGGCCTTCAAGACTTCGAGACCCAGGTCATTCCCGACACAGGACACGGTATCAATTTCCGTTAGTCAATTCAATGTTACCGTCGAGATTTTGATGAAAATTGACAATGTAGACAATACTGCCGCTTTGGCATATGTGAAGATCTTGGAATTCGTCGCGGCTCACTCAAAGTCAAAGTGAGCATTTCCCGGTGGAAGATACGGATGAAAGGCGACGATCATGCATGAGATAAACTCAAAGTTGATTGCAGACCTCATGCCTATGCCAGCATGGAGTAGCTCCATACATAGTCGGGCGCATATTTATAACATCTCTACATTATGACCGAACCAGATCAGAGGGCACTCGATTCTCCTCTGTAATGACGTCCCGGATGCCGCAGTTCGATTATTTTCCTCCACACCAGTATATACTGAGCAGCCATGCCACCTTGCGGTCCATATTTATCCGTTCTTAATCGTTCGGTGTTGAGGTCCATTTCAAGAGTATCGAAGACCAGCGCCTCCGCGCATCTGGCGGGAGCCAGGAGCAATGTCCAACCAGCAGTCGAGTCAGCACATCCTGCGAAGCTCACTACTGAGACAACATAAGGGCCAAGCCAATGACACTTTCCAGTATCAAGCGTGTCGTACCTATGGAGTTTAGGCCGCCAAGGACAGCCGACCTCCGCGGACTAGGGAGAGCTCGGGAGGGAGGCACCTTTTTTATTTAGCTTGCTTCGCACGCTGGAGCCCGGTGGCTTAATTACCTACGAATTCTTGACGGACCACGTATGGTTTATATTTGTATCAGAGAATACCGTCAGCACGAAGCGCAAGAGGACAGAGCAGTGGGAATATCAGATCTTGCCATTGGCCACGTCCTGTCATTCTCGCTCTCGCCGTTTTGACCACGTAGACTACCCTGCACAGATTCAATCAACAGACACATCTGCCCTGATCATGCCATCGCTTTATTTCGCATGCACACGGAGACGACAAATACATACATCATGTACAATTAATTAGACTCCGACTACATGACTGCACAGCCACAAGAGCATCTCTAGTAAGTCATCTCTTCCCCGGTGTAGCTCCAGAATTTGCCAGAATGAGTCTCCTTGGTCGAGATGTCCACCACGTTGAGCATACCATTCGCGCTCTCCAGCGGTGAGATACCTCCAATGTCCATGATATCCTGGAATCAGTTGACTCTCACATGTGGAGACTCACAAGACCCAATTGAGCGCTACCGAATCGTCCCATGTCAGTGTCGACTGAACCAGGGCTTAACGTCAATCATCGATCCTCAAGAGTGTTCGAAAATGGCGTACTGCATAGGAAATGAGATCAGACCCGGGACCTCCTGACTCAACTTCTTGGCGACGAAGTTGGCTCCGGCTTTGCTGATACCATACGCGTCGTAAGAGTAATCGGAGGCTTCGGCAATCTGGCCGAGGACGGAAGAGACGATGATAAATTTCGCTCCCCCTCGCGCGTCGGACGCAGAAAGAAGAGACTCGAAGGCTTGGAAGAGAACGATGGGACCGATAGTATTAATCTCGAAGTCGGACCTCAGCTGTGTGAGTGTCGCCGAAGCGATGGTGGCTCTACCGGTACTCGAGCCTGACGTTGATGTTAGACATGCAGACGAAACGACGAACGACTTACCAGCACAGGCAATGACAACATCAACCTTGCCAATCTTTTCCTGGAGGAATTGAGCTGCAGCTCGATTATCATTCTCCGAAGCTGAAGTCAACTTCACCGGTACAACAATGCCATATCGTCTAGCAGCAAGAATAGCCAGTTGACTATTGGGATCGAGAGGGATAGATCGGACACCAGCGAAAACGATTGTGTTTGATCTTTCGGCCAGCTGTTCAACCAGGCTGAAACCAATCCCTCGGCCCGCGCCGGTGACTACAATGTCAGACTAATCAGAATCTTAGGGTACTCACCTAGGTAGACCGTAGGGGAAGACATGCGATTTGAGGTAGATGATTAATAGGCTGATTAATTTGGATGATGGGATGAAAGCGAAAGTATTGCGATGTCAGCCGTACCTATTGTAAATCACATAGCTTCAGACTTACATATCAAAGCCCTAGCCGGCTTCCAGGTCTAAAACCACTAAAGATGACCGGCGGTCATGATAGCAATCGGCCGAATGAGCGCCACCAGCTGATTAAAAGGGCCGACGCCGGCGATAGCGTGTAGAGCGTTCTAACAACCGCATATCTCCTAAAGAAGTTATTTCTCTACGCGTCCACACATCAACACGACCATACGTTTCCAGGAGTGACCGGAGTCAAGCGGACGGATGGGAAACCTGGGCGACATCATGACCAATCATATATCATAAAGAAAAGTCACATACCGAAAGAGGCTGGCACCTTCATTTTATTACCGCTATAACGATTTCCAAAGAACCCCCACTATCGCAACCACGATTGAAATCATATCAATCCTGTCGCCAAATCGGATCACCATGTCAACTGTCATCATCTACGGAGCCACTGGGTACACTGGTCGTCAGATCACCGATGTCGCAGTATCGAGTGGCCTGGCCCCCATCATTGCCGGCCGCAGGGAAGCCCTTCTCCTAGAGATGGGATATTCGCTTAGCCTCCAATATCGAGTATTCGGACTGGATTCGCCTGCTCAAATCGATGCTGGACTAGCCGGAGCTAAAGTCCTCTTAAATTGTGCTGGCCCGTATCACCGTACCGCTGGAGTCCTGATCGATGCCTGTATCCGTAACGGGATTCACTACCTCGATATCGCGGCGGAACTCGACAGCTACAACATATCCATCCACCGTCACCAAGATGCACTCGATGCCGCAGTCATGCTTCTCCCCGGCTGCGGTGGTAGTGTCACTATGCTTGGATGCCTTGCCGGTCTTACCATCGCCTCGGTGGTCGATCCCATCTCTATCGATATCGGAATGTATGTCGCAGGACCCATGTCACAAGGATCGCTCGCTAGTGCAGCTGAAAACATGTGTGTTGCTTTGGAGCGTCATGAAGGGCATTTGAAGGAGATGGAGGAAGGTACAACTTTGACCCTCGATTTCGGTGATGGTAAAGGCCCGGTGGTTTGCTTTAGCGTAACTCTTCCGGATCTGATCACTATCCATAAATCGACTAGCGTGCCCAATATCCGCACTTTTGTTCATCTTGGGTCCCGAGACGGGCTTCCAGCCAAGCAAATCAGCGTCCCGGACGGTCCGACGGCGTCAGAGAGAGCGGAGAGCCCATATCATGCTTCGGTGGTAGTGAAAGATAAGGCGGGCGTTTCTCATCGATCTGTCCTGCACACAGTGAACGGCTACTCGTTCACCGCTCTCGCTTCGACAGAAGCAGTCAAGAGAGTCCTCGCTGGAGTATCGAAACCTGGATTTCAAGTTCCGGCAGAGCTCTTCGGGCCGCATTTCGTTACTGAGGTCGGCGGATCCAAGTGGGAGGCATGCTAAAGGGGGCTTGTAGGGCAATAGGGTGTTAGTAGTCGTGTAGACCTCGCTAGATTCACTGTATTAGAAGCGCACAAGTGTATATGTTTGTCATGGGTATGAAAGAGTGATAAGGAGACTGGGGGTTCAGGGGTTACATACCGATTCTGGGATGGGGGGACCCGAAATCAGAAAAACTCATGCATGCATTAAAGGTCATAATATGATAGTACAACACTCACTGAACCGCCTGATATCATTCATGTAACTCTAGAGTCAATTGTCACGGAATCATATCGATCATCACCTAAATACCTCCAAATCTCGCCGACATTCGAATAATCTCTACTATCGTCGTTCACATATCAGCCCGCACTATTCGGATAACGTGCCGAGCTAGCTTACGCCAACTTATTCCACTTTCGGCCAAGTTCAACAAAATTTTATTGTTCTCGAAGAACAATAAGAACTTATCGATATTTCGTCTATTGTTCCTCAGGGTCAAACTCGCTTGGCGGAACCTAGTCCAAACGTCCTATTGTTCTCATCTCAACGGTCCTATTGCTCTCACCTTATTGTTCGCCGAATGGAGTATAAACGTCAACGAGTGGACGCGTGCTACCAATGGACTCTGAAGGATATATAGGGAAGGTCGCCGAGGCTCAACGGACCTCAGCGATCTCTGATTGTTGTTCAACTATAGTAACCTATTGTTATACACCCGTAGCTTAATCTATCTTCACATAGTATCGTTATACAATCACTATCGCCCACCTATTTCTCGTATAACTTCCTTGCACGCTACCTCGACCGACACTTGATCTAGCGGCACTTCAACGCCCTTAGCTCATCTTCGCCGAAGCTCGCCAAAGATATTTCAATCTCTACGAGACAGATCTATCTGAGCCACGTTATTCTCGAGTTGGACGTCAACACCTATCGTTGGTCGACGTAGCCTAGTGACAGTATCAGAGATCGCTCAACATCCTCGTCCAACTCCTTTTGCCTTTACTATTCCATCTACCTCTCCACCTACCATGTCCATCCCAAACTCCTCCTCCGGTATGTCTAGTGCGCTGTTCTATTATCTTGTTGTGTGACCTCACTGTCTGCGCTCGGAGCTTGTTGACGTGTTTACGGATATATTAGACTCGGAGCGTGGAGTCGAGCAATGGCCCCTATCATATTTGGATTACGTTGATGAATCTCAGATGTTTCCGGTAATCCGGGTGCCAATGCCCCAATAGAGAACTCTGGAATGGCTTCCGCTGCTGCTCTCATGGTGAGCCAGACACTCCCGGTTGAACAGAGTGGAACTCAGGTCAGTCCGCCAAGAGAGCTGCCTCAGTCGTAGGGAGTGTTGATGATCAGAAGGAGCTTCAGGATGATCTCTGGCCCCCTTGCACGTCACTACTTAGACATCTAGCGTATTCGACGACTCTTGGTGAAGTGCCAAACTACCCAGAACATCTCTCCCGTATCGTCTCATCGATGGGTCACTCGCGTTCAATCTTCCGTTTCAAAAAGAACGATCCACGTCAATACCTCCCTGACCCGGATGATCTCACAAAACAAGACAGCTTTTATTGTATATACAAAGGAGGTCTACATGGACCACAAAACGGATTTCGGCTCGTTGTTGCGCTGGCGGGGGTCAAGCCGAAGTTCGCGAGCGAAGGACTGAATGGGCTGGGCGATATTGTCAGAGGTACCGCGGACTTGGTATGTTTCACAGAAGACGACGGGATGGAAGTAGTGAGCAGTTTGGATGACGGGCTGGAGGGTGCAAATCGCGTTACAGCGCGGACTGTCAAAATCATCTCGGACGTTACAGACGAGGACGTGGTCCAGACTGTGGGACCCGATGAAGGGGCTATCCAAAAGAAGGTCCAGAAGGCTGTCTATCCGCCTGATACAATGACGGGACGAGGGTGCTTATTGATACTTCAGCCGAGAAAACTCGTTATGCTGGTGAAGCCGGGAGTATTGCCAGAACGAGCGGCAAAGGCAGCGTTCGATGCACAGGTGAGACGGGGATCGGAAGAGACGCGATTCATCATTGTCGAGGCCGCGGGGACATATATATACAGTACTGTCTCTGACGTGCCAATTTACCTCCCGGCCAATTCGGAACCCATCCCGTGCTAGCGATTGAACCCAACGCGCGGCGAAAAACTCGGAAGCGGAGACAGCGCATCCGATCCGTAGACCGCAAACTAGCTTTGACACCCACTGGCAACATTTCTCGTCTGGTAGTCCTCCATAGTCTTGACACGGCATGGCCATATCGGCGTTATGCGCATCAGATTGACGGTGTAGTGAGACGATCTTTGTGTCCCAGTTACCATTCCCATTATACACTCTCTCGATATGCAGGATGTGCGAGCGGTATCCCTTTAGCAACGATCGGCAGCTTGATCCGGCTCGCCAGCATCATCGGACTATCGTACATTGTCAATCAGTTCCGGGTCCAACTCTTCTGTCCCCTCAAGCCCGTCCCCGACCAACAACAATTCCCCAGTACCATCAGGATCGGCAGCTCCCTCTGTGTCAGGGTCAAGGGATGCTGAGGAGGATATCATCATGCCGAAAGGAAGTCCTGACAACAATGTCATACCAGATTGGTCTATGTCTCGATCTCCTTCACCAATACCGGTAATTGTCGATCTTGATCTTGATCTTCCTTACGCTGAGGAGTTCCCAACTCTGGTTGATCTTTCGGAAGACAGTCCAGCCATCAATGGTCTTGATCCTCAACCAGTGGATGTTGATCGTTGGGAGCTTATCATTTCTCCTCAAGAGTATCAGCGACGGTTCAAGGACACCTTGGCAACAGTTCAACTCATCAGTCGAGCTCCCCTGCGCCGACTCCAAGATTTCGCCATGAACGATCGGGTTCAGCCACACATCTTGGCCTTAAGGGGACAAATGGCCAGTAGTGTAGCCTACAACAATTGTCATGCTGCCGAAGACGAAGCCTCCTGCTGAGTCCACTGCGCCTTTATCTAGCCGACCTTCACCTGCCGAAAGAAATGTAGGCTGGTCTAACAATAACATTTGATACGGAGGCGACAAAGGAGACCCAGATCGAAACTGCTGCTAACCATTATAGCACTTGATGATCCCCGTACGTATGGAGGAATTCTGCTGTAATCAATGGTATCAAGGTCTCAGGCTGTATAACGTGTACCATAAGGGGAGATATATTGACAAAGAAGTCCCAACGTTTATAAATCGAGCGGCGATTGTTGGCAGTCCCGTGATCCAGCGATGCAGGTACGATCAGCAGATATCGTCGGCCTTTGTATACCCTGTCCCTTTTAGCACGGAAGAGCCAGATCTGATCGTCAGAAAGGCGGTGCTAAGACTCTACTCGTTGTGCTTTCCCCATTCATGGTTTGCTTCTCCCCGTTCTGTTGCCATAACCCAATTACCGATGTTGTAATTAGCGCTTGGCCGGTACATGCTCGGAGAGGTAACCGGTCAGGTTGAGGGCTTTTATGGTGCCATAGATCACAGTGTATAGGGTGGGTAGGCTTTCGATTCTGTGTCTGTGCAGTCGGCACGAGTGATGACGATTCAAAGACGATGTTGAGTGCCTCCGATGAAGTGAATAGGAAGACAGCCTGTCTTGTTATGCGACTTACCACGTACGTAAGTAAGCGTCAGGTTATAGCTCCCAGAACAGCTGTCTATGGTTGTGTGAGCTATTGGATTACCTGGATTACCATGCAATCAAAATGCAACGGTAGTTTCCTGTGAGCAAGCTGTCTGTGCTGAAATGTGTCGTCCTGGTACACTGATCGAGCCAAAGCGCACCGCACTAACTCAGTCTCTTGTCGAGCGGTAGCTGCGTGCGTACATCGTTGATATCAAATTTGTCATAGCACTGGATTCGCTGTAGCGTTGATACGCAGGATATGTGGAAGCACGGCATCATGGATAGCACTAGAGTCATAGTATTCGCCTATGCGTAACGCTGTAGCGCGGTCAAAGATGACATTGACCTACATGACAAACTGAATCGGACTTATTCCGAGCACAAGTGGAGGAACTGCCCATGTGAACGGCTATCAGATCCCATAGAAGTGCCTGTAATTATTTTTGGTGTCATGAACTACTTCCTGATTCCGATCTATTGTCCAGAGGAAATCTTTTGTAGGTCTCAATGAGCCTTCTCAAAAGCGGTTTTAAGCATGATACACCGGCTGGCAAGGCCACCGCCATGATTGTCTAGCCCGGGTAAACATATTTATCTCTCCATCATCTGTCGATCTCCGTCAGATCGTGGCTTACACATGGGTGATTCAGTCAGTCAAACGTAGTAATGTCGGGGACGCACGATCATGAGCAGTTATGATCCCAGTTCCGCGATTCTGTGAATGATTCCAACAACCAATGCATGTTGCCGTGAAAGACTTGAGACCATCCTGGAGACGCTCCACTGCCAACTGGAGCCAATCTGCGGGACGTAGGCATAAGAGATGCGGTCAAGCTCAAGAAGGGATCAAGGAAGATTCTTACTGCGTTGTTTACTTGGGACGACCGGAGTGCCCTCGCCTTAATCATACAGTGAGTGCGACGTAGCGGAGCAGCATACGGATCCGGATCCAAAGTCTCGCTTTTTCCCCTGATCAGGAACACACGTGGCCTGAGAGCCATTCGGTGAAGGAAAGACAGCACCGGACTCCTATGCTGGGCACTTTGTATCCCGAGCAGGCAAGGCTTACAGCAGCTGCACTCTGCCGGACTCGGACACTTGATGAATAGGAGGGCTTTCTGTTCATCAAGTGTCAAGACACAATCTGATGCATCCGATGACAGCTTCTGTGTGAAGCGAAGATCACATCATGTCACCTTCATACATTCATACCTGCAATATTATCGAGGTCCGACCCATTCGTCACGATACTATTAGTGCCAGTGTGACAGCGAGACCTACAATAGCACGATCTCGGAGGTACGGCCCAACATGCCAAAAGAGACAGTTACCTGGCCTTGCCATTCTACCAAGTCATCACACTCGAATGCTCTAAAATCGTCCAGGCTGTAGTGCGTTCGGTGGACGTGGTTGTGCATCGAGCAGGCCAGGAACGATATGGCGCGCCATTCGACTGTAGCCCCTTCCTGGATGGAGAGGACATAGGTAGTCGCTTGAGTTGGAATCACAGGCGTTAACCACCATCGGTAGTCGACTTGTACCGCCAGCACAACGTCGCTGGGAGCTGAGTTGTGAAAGAGTAGTCCAAAGCTGGGCTCGGTCCAGCGCGGAACCATATGGAGGGGCATCGCTCGCGTCGCTATGCCAGGTGTACAATATACCTATAGTCTTAGCGTTCTGAGATGAGCGAGGAGATTTGGTTGAGCTCACCCGGTAGATTGAGCACCTGAGCTAGATTATCACAAACGATAGTTGAAGAATGTTGACCTACGAGTCGATTCGTAAATGGTAATTGAATGTCCTATTTGTATCGGGGACTCTCGACTCCCCGACCATGCAACCTTCATGAACAAAGAGTTGCTCGGTCACATGAAATGAAGATGAAACGTGTTAGAGTGTTCTTCTTTTGTTTGAGAAATTCGGCTTGTCCGCTACTTGAGGCACAGCTTTTGGCATGAATCCAGGGCTAAGCGAGAACAAAAGCGACTGGAACGAGACGTCAATTCCATGTTAGGCTCGTGGTTCATATCAGGGTCTCCCGGTCGAAATTGGAATCGCTCCCCAGCACTCGAACGTGAATTTGTCTCTCATATCATCTCAAAGCGATGATCCCGCCGGATCCTGCGAGATAGTTCGAGCATTGACGAAGTCCGCAAGGCCAGACAGCCTCTTCAAGTCACAGTGATCTACTCGACACTCCCCGCAAGGAAGTCTGATGATCTCATTTTGCCGGAGCTGACAGCGACTGCATGGTGGGTGGCTCCCTTCCACATCACTCCGAGCAATGCAGTACACCGCAGAGCCGCAGGGCTGCATTCTGCCATCCACATACGGTAAAACTTTTACCAGTATTAAGATCCCTTGCGCCACGATTGCCACATGTATAATCTACCGGATAACACCGTCGGACATTGCAAGGAGGTTTGTTTGTAGAACAAGCCGCGTGATCTTCCGAAGCACCAATACACGAAACAATGACCTCATATCCTCTTGCACAACACTCATGGGACGACCAAGACGTGATCACTATTTCTTCACGCGACTCGCAGCTGATTGGGACGTTCCCACTGGAATTTCTCACCCGCAGCGGGGTGAGCATTTGGGAGTATATCTACGATGTAGTACGCCAATTGCTGGACAATTCAGAAGGAGGATGTCTCTATAAGCCAGACGGATCAGTCATGACGAACGCGGATGTTCCTGAATCCGGAGACTATTGCTTTGTACCCCACAGTGAGTGATCAGACCAGCCATCATTACGTTGCTTGTAATGACGACTTGAGACGGTCAAACCATTGTAACTTTCGCTCGAGGCCCCGAGTATTTTCGCAGGAATTGTCCCCCTAACCCCAATGGTAGCCAGTCAACACGCTCAAACTCGAAGCGATCCACAGCACAGCAGGTAAGACTCTCCAGTACCCCTCAAAGGTCATCGATTTAGCTGATCTCGGCAGTCATCCTTCAGAATCGCCTTGATTGCTAGGGACTTTGCCTGCTTAGTCACGGATGCGCCGTATGAAGAATGCACAGCGTGCCATATCGTGCCGCAAAGTCGACCGGATGTGAGTTCCATGGCTTTTCAAACTAAGCGCGAACGGTGTAAGCTAATTCGTTCAGATTTACCAATCACTCTTGTCTATAAGGTATCCCGCACCGATTTTCAGTGTCTCTGCTGGCCTCCTCCTTCGTGACGATATTCACCATGCGTTTGACCGCTTAGAACTTTCATTCTACCTCAAGGTGCGCCTTACTTCTACCCCAGACGCAAGCGGTCACGTGATAAGAAGCTGATTTACAAGGATGGGACTTACTACCTCCATTTCTTCGTGCTCCGACTTCAATCTGCTCGTGAACTGCATGGAAAGGCCCTCACAGCCGACCGCTTCCGAGGGAAGCTTCGCGATTACCCGGACCCGAGATATATCAAGTGGCATTACAACCAGTGTGTGAAAGCCCGGATCCGAGGGTTTGCAATCGGAATGGGACTATCTCAGGGATAACCACTCCGGCACTACATATGACTACAGACATGCCATCCGATTCTCGCTCGACTCCGATTGATCCCCTTCTACGCCTTCACCTGTGAGGTGGAACAGGATCGAGATGAGGTGCCCAGGAAGCATGAGGCTGTTGCTATATTGGAGCGAATTTCGTCGATTATGTCGCGATTCGCATATTCGCGTGGGCATGGGTTATCGGATGAAACCTTCGGCGGAGGAAGAACCTGCTGCTACGGCTAGCTGAATATATTCGATAATACAGGAGGTCGAGGGAGAACTTTGGATTGCCGCAGCGGATGATCGTGCCTTGCATGGTAGAACATTGCCTACCAGTACATCCGACATACACGCTCCTCGCCTGTGTCCCCGGTGTCCGATAGTTGATACGATCACTGCTTGATCGTCCAACGACCGATAGAATTATTATCAAAACATCTTTCTATCAGTTCGCTCTTCACAGGGTCTCCCGTCATATTCCACTGCCTACGCACCGCTTCGCGCCAACGAGGATACCCCGTACCCCTTTCCGAATGCAGAAACCCATCCAATAACTAGACGCGTGATCGTCCATCCCGTCACATGCCTGTACTGACCGCACAGTATCATCTCTTCATACCTCCTTTTTTACTTCTCCCTTGCGCTGATGTTGACAAATCTTTCCTTGCGCTTTGTCCTTTGCGTTCGACTGCTTTTAGCCACCGAAACGACCTTCCTATATGAGCTGACTTTCTTTGGGCTGCACGCACGGTCTATCTACGTGGCTCGAACCGCGTGTACCAGTGCATCCGCGAAATCAAGCCCCGGGGCATACCCAAATTACACCGCTCTGCACCCCCGGGTCCGATAGGCGTAGTAGTCCGGGAATTAAACCCGTTCTGAAATGCCCGGCAATCCACACCACATCCAATCCGACTGTGCAGAGTATTCGTACAAGTCCATTGAACTACTCAGAAAAATGAACACCGACCAACAGCTTCGTCCCGATCGAGTACATCAACCATTTCTAATTATATATATGACAGTCGTAGAAGGAAGTCTTGATGTGATAAAAAGACGTTTAGGTCCGATCGTTGTTCTTCCTGATCAGACTAGCTAGTGACTGAAGCACAAGCCTTGTTCTTCCTGTAACCTCAGAGGTACTGAGGCGGAGTGCGAATCAGCTGCACATAAGGATGTAGACCAACATACATCGGGTTCAACGAGTCGCTATCGCTACCATCGATCGGTGGGCCCTGAGTCAAGGAGAGGGCTGGCGAACTCCGGCGTTCACAACGGGCCATCGTAGCCTTGGAAGCTAGACTCGATAGTAGGCCTCAATCGCATGAAGACATCGAAAGTACCAGGCGAGAACGGGATTGCTGGGAATTGATAAGCAAGGTCTTACCTCACCTGTCCATCGTGGAGGTTCTGCTTGAGTTTTTCGTGCAGGAGGTGAGCGTCATTTGATAGGTTGCCAGACTCATCTTCAGAATGACTGGTTATACCATGTGCCTGATCTCATCTCCTCTTGAACGACTTCCCTTTTTTGCCAAGCATGCTCGCCCGCTCTGGCTGGAACTCTTTTACTCTCGCTCGCCTCCCCCTCGTATCTTCTAAAATGTGGCTCGCGTACACTCTCCCGACTGGACGTCGACTTGTTTCAGCTTCACATCACACTGGCCGCTCTTGCCGAGACATCCCTTCCAGAACGTATCAGCAGCATCGCTGAATTGCAGCTTGCCACGGATTCCACCTTACATTATGTGTACTCCAGACAGGGATCGCGGACGAACAATTGAGAGAATCGCTTAGGCGGTGCAAATACTGGGACTCACGAATAAGACAACTGAGGATAGGGTCGGGTTGAGTCGTATGGAACGAGAGCAGCGACGACGAATGACACGACAACTCATGATTCCTCTCAGATGAGCTCGGATTTCCCATGCTTTGACCTTGCAGCCAGCTTACTTTTGGTAGAAGATTTGCCGGACTACGCAGCGGTACACGGGTGAATACATCGATATACTAGGGCATTGGACAAGACCCGCTCAACCGTGCACCTCATTATTGGCCCCAATACATTCACCTCGCAGATTGTGCGGCCATTAATCGTTCACCTCGGGTCACCCTGTCTCAGCTGAAGTGAACACACCTTTGAGGTCGCTCGAATTCCAGTTTCGAGCGAACATCTTTGTCTAGAGAGCTGACTTTGTAATTATCGGATCTCATACCTCGTGTCAGCATTAGCCGGCGCTCTATCAGCACAAATGGACGCTTCGAAGATTTGGACTTGCGTTTCGCCGAGACTTGCGCGCTTTACCGAAACCTCGAGGACTAACGGGTCAATCGCGTGGTAACGTGCGGCTTTGTATTGTCGGAGCCCAAATTGTATCTGGTCGTTTACTTCGAAATCTCCCAGAGTTTATGCTTGACTTTCGCTTATCGCCATGCCACTCTGCATTTAAAAATCCGCGAAGACATGTCTAAGGAGTATGTCAACACGAGGATAAATAATGCAGGCGCACCACATTGGCATCTCTCCAAAGATGGACCGAGACCGAGTTATCAATTCCTCCTCCGGGACCTGCTTACAATTCTCCAATGCCTACAACGACAATTAGCCCGGGTCTCGAAAAATCGTCAGACGATAGCCTCAAGTGTCTGCCAATCTATCAAGTCATTTTAAAGGGGTAAAGGTCTACAGAGACAGTCCTTTTTTTGTCTTGATCCCCATTTTTGCTGCCGCTCTGACATTCTTTCAACTGAGTTGGGTGATTACTGACTGATCAAGAATACCTCTGACAGTCATGACTCGCGGATCGGTCAGCTCGAAGCGCCAGAGATAGTAACAGCACCAGAGGCCCCGCCGACCCCGCTCACTATTGGATACTTCGCGTGATAAAGCTACCAGACGGCGATCGGTCCGCTCTTGACTAAATGCCAATGTAATATGTCTGTTTGTTGAATGCATGTCTCAATCTTTGAGAGATGCCAGGAGCGGGACACAGGGGTCATATGTCCGGACCACCTGTGCATATCACTGCTGCACTAGCCTTATACGGTTTCTATGGGCTGCTATACGACCTGTGAGCCGAGGAATGGGTCCAGGCGAGAGGGCGTGGAAGGAGGGGTAAACCGAGTAGGTCATACTTTTATGCAGGTGTCTACAAGATCAGTGGTGACTGAGGCATGTGGTAAGACAGGCTGTCTTCTCGTATCTTCGGTCTCCGTCCAAACAGCACGCGGGTTTCCACATGGTCACGCTCGACCCCAGAATTCTAGCCTCAGGAGCTGATATCCAAATAGAACAACAGCATGGAGATATTGATGACAATGTCGCCAGCGACGCAAATGATGTCAAATTCGACCAGGGAAGCCTATAGATTCTCGGTTTCGAGTTCATTTATACCGATACGCTATGCGACCATGTCTCGTCTGCCTAGAAAGGTCGCAATAGATCGAGACTAATGTAATAGCCGTTTCATGTCATTTCAACTTGGGTCGAAGTGAGGTTTGTATGTTCCTTGTCTGGTGTGGCCTTCAGCAATCTTCGAAAACTGTCTCCAGCAGCGCATCTTGGTGAACAAGGAGCTCCTTGGTTACGGATAAATGAGGATGAAACGGTTCATAAAGTCTCCTGTTGTACATGTAAACCGGTTTCACCACTGAGGAAGTGCATCGAAAGCTCAGTTTTTTGCAGGTTTCGGGCCAAGCGAACGAGAGCGGCGGAAACATTGGGCTTAGGAGGTATTACAAGCACTTTCATGCAGGGTGATCTCACCGCGCCTGACCCCTCTCATGTCAAGAGCCGCATCATTCTGACGGTGAGTCCGCATGACTCCGACTCTGTACGTGGGACCCGCAGTGAGATGGTCGTTTTAGAATTAGTTCCATCATTCGAGATGACATCTCTAAATATTGACTGCAGATTTCCCCTACAGGCGGGGAGGCATCCTTGACGTCACGATGTTACTAGCCAAGAGAAACCCTTACAGTGAATCTTCTCGCCACATGGGCGCCGAGTCGTTTCGGCTGGATAAACTTCAGCGAGTCGTACAAGGCCGTTTGACCATACAGGCTTGGTATGCTAATGTAATGAGCGACAGCCACCCGAACCACAGGTACCGAATTGCCTTTCCTTCTGTCTACAAGGCATCCGCACATTAGGCTTGATGTTATGATCAATCACGCTGGGTCCGCTACAAAAGAATAGCAGGTCAATTAGTTTGGGTTGTAGCGTATCATGGTTGACTTGAGAGTAGCGGTGATGCCCCAATCGCGTTTCCAGCCGAGCATGTTTGAGCGGTGCGCAGTAAATGGAATAGTTACATAAACCTACAGATCGTACTATACGTGATTACTCTTTTGAGTCGTAACTGGGTTGACTGAAGATAGCGGTAGCCAATCTTTGATGACCTGTATTCGTTTCTGTTCTATGGATCCAGTGGCCATCTTTTGCAAATCTTCCAGCCGTAGAAGGTCCAGTCGTGATACTGATATTTCAGGAACCCACTGCAAGGCCTGCTCTCCGAACACGTCTACCAGGATCACAAACTTCCGCGCTCTCTGCAGCCGCTTTTGCAGTCTCGCTCGCGTTGCACTCGACTTCATCCACTCTGCGACGGAAGGAGTGGAGCAAAGTCTTGCAAAGTTATCTTTTTCCATCGTTCTTGGGTGTTGGCTGCCGCTTAACGTAGCGTTCAAAGCCTTTCGTCAGCCATTTCCACATCCTTTAAACGTGTCACAACGCACTTTGCAGAAGTTGCGGTACGAGATTCCTATACGCCAATAGCAACAATTGATCGCTATCGAAATTTTATCGGCCTGACCTAGCAGATGGTCGAGACGAGAGATCTCATCGATCAGCCAGCTAGAGATTTTTGATGGCGTCGCTTTGGCTCCAGCCTCCGCATCGTGGAGTCTGATCACATCAAGAGGCAATGCGGCCGCTGTATCGCCGCAGAAAGCATTCCTTTCCATACGCTCGATCAGGGTATCCAGCAAGGCAAAAGCCTTCGACGAGCCGTTTTTTGGCCGGCATTTGGCTATTTTAGAGCATCGAGTCTCGTGACCAATGGCGAGAGATCTTTTTGCGGATGGCGGAGCCTCACTATTACGCTCTATATCCATCATATCACTGCCCTGGGGCGTCGCGTTCTTCAAGAACTTAGCTTCTTCCCTAAAAGATCATACAGGACTCACATGTGAAATCACTATCTCAAATTCTCGGTCTCCTATGTCCAACGAAAGAGAAGGTACCCAATCGAGCTCCAGTAATTTAGCGTCTCGGAAGGCCGTGAACATGGCGAGATAGATCAATGCTGCATTATGTGCTATCTCGCCAGGATCATGGCGATCGAGTGCGTGCCGAATGTATCGGATCATCTCGAAAAGTGTCGGATCGGCATGGGAAAGAGCTTCGGCCGTAGGCCGGATGACAGTTTTGGCACTATCTTCATCCATTGGGCGATGGATGTGGTTTCGAGGTATCGACTCAATCGATGGGCATCTTCAGCAATGCGACCTGACCTTGTACGCTTTATAAGTCGGACATATTCTGTTGCATTCGGCAACAATGAAGGGGGACCAAACTGCACTAGAGGTAAGCATCTCAAGTCCTATTGTCCGTTGGAAAGACAAAAGGCATTGATGCTTCCATGACGTTAGGGAGGACTGAATACGCATTATTGTTGATTTCCCCGCGTTGTCAAGATCTATTGTTCTGCGTTACAGGCACCGGATAATTGACCTGAACCCCTTCCTCGGCGTAAGCGACCATTTAGTGCATCGTAACATCGTACCATGAATGGTCGGACTATCAGGTCAACATTTTTCATCGCGTTCACAGCCTCACGAAGGGCGCCGAGTTTTTTGTTCGGATGAGGCAGAAGGCGCTGACACTCCCGCGATTCTAAGAGGAAAGCTTTCGAAGTGTTCCCGTGTCGCGATGTATTTATTGTATTTCCCTTAAGATCCCGTAGCTGTACAGGTGAGCCTTTGTTATCGCTTTTACAGTCTCATGAAGGGCACTTCTCCCTGAGCAGGCTTCTAGAGGCCGGGACAAGAGGCACTTAAGCTCCCACGGTTTTAAGGGGGGCATTCGCAGTATCCGTTTCACGCGAGATATCAAGATCTGTTGTTCTGTGTAGCGACTGAGACGATCTGCTCACATCGGATACTACGCTAGGGGCATGGCAAATGCTTGACGAGGTCAGGACCGAACTACTGTGGGTAGCCTTACACCATTCAAGTCTCCACGTCAGACCGGCAAAAGCTCTGGAAATCAGCCATGATGGCTGTTTCATCATACCAACAGGGCTTCTATTTTGGGACCAGTGGTCCACGGCTGGGCTTTGGGGGTTCAGTCGAGCACCTTACCCTGCTTGGAGAACCCTATATTACAACAACCAGAACGTCACGTGAAACACAGCTCAAACAAGAACAATAGAACAGAAGATGATGTTCTCAAGATCCAGGATCCACGCCAATGGAAGGTATGCTCTTCATATATTGCTGCGAAAAGGGAAGCGGGACACTCTGTTCTCTCTACAATTCTCAAAAGCAGCATGGATGGCTACAAGATTGTGAAGTATTTGGGTGAAGGCGGGTTTGGCCAAGTTGTCCTCGCCCAGGCCCGCGCTACCAAACAGGTCAGTACTGGTCTTTCCGGAAATATGCAAGAGCTTGGCTGATGCCCAGTTGGTGGCTATCAAAACGATCAAGAAAAAAGCCCCCGACTACAAGCAGAAGATAGAGTTGCTCCGAGAGGAAGCGGCTCTGCTGTCTACCCTAGATCATCTCCACATTATCCGTTTGTTGGAGGACGATAAAGAAGGCTCTATCGACTACTTCGTGATGGAGTACTGCGCGGGGGGCGACCTCCGGGGAGCAATTGAGAATGCTAAGCAGAGCAAGTGAGGCACTGCTGCTTCCACAATCATCGCAGCTGATATGTTGCAGGAGCTCGATCGCATTGCGCACGGTGCTCAACATATTTTGCCAGTCAATACTTGCTCTTCAGCATTGCCATCATCCCGTTGATGGCAGGACGATCATTGTCCATCGAGATATCAAGCCCGAGAACAGTGCGTTTGGCTGTTCATTGATCACTGAAAAATCTACTGAGCAAACGTATAGTCCTCCTGATGCCAAATGGAATGGTGAAACTGGCAGACTTTGGTCTCAGTAGGACTTTACAAATCTCCCAAGCAGTCGCCCAATCTTTCGTCGGTGTAAGTCTATAGCGGTGATTGGTGTATCGCTCAGCATATACTGAACGCATATCTCAGACCCGGGGATACTTGGCACCTGTGAGTACCTGCTCCTTTCCACTCCAAGAAGAATCACTTACGGTCAGGAAGTTCTAGCTGGTAAGCAGTACGACTTGAAAGCGGATATGTATAGCCTAGGCTGCGTATTGTTTGAATTGGTGAACCTACGGTGAGCAATGTTCATTTGCAGGCACAGCGGTACCGGTGTACTTATCTGGAGACTCCCTGATAGCCGGAAAAGGGGAATCGAGAGAGCTTTCGACATCATCATGCCGCCTGGAGGAAGCTTGCCGCTACAACAAACAATTACAAGCCTTTTGGCTTCCCGTGTAAGTCCTGACTCTAGCACAAGCATCAAGTCGCGAGTCGGACTGATCCACCTATCATAGCCGAACAGACGGCCCTCCACCGGTGACGTGCTTGCGAGCAGTCATTTCGCTCAATGGGTGAGCGAGAATATCCAAGAAGAATCGTATGTGGCTGTAGTCGCAACTGTGGTCGCGGAGTCTGATAGAAGCAGCAGTTCGGAGGATCGAAGCGGAAAAGCGCAGATGCTCAAAGAGCGCGGCCAAAAGCTGGACGAGCGCGAGGCCGTGATCGAGCGTCGCCTGGGCGACTTGAAAGACCGAGAGAAAAAGCTGTTTGCCAGGGAAGCATCATTGGAAGCCAAATTAAATCGGTATTTCATCCGTCACTTGTCTCAGTATCGCTTTGCTCGGGATGAATCTGATGTCAGGCTCGCTTTTCGTAAATCTGCGTCTCCCGGTCAAGTTTAGGATCATTGACTAGCTATCGAGCATGTATACTGTTTTTCCTACCTTTTTCGACCATGACGGTATCGCCGAGATCTGCCAATTCGGTCTCTGACGTATTTAGCGAGACCTGATTGTGTCAGCGCCTGCAAGACCCCCTGATCTACTTGACACAGCCACCAAAAATTATGGTAGATCCTTCTTGACCGGAGCTGCCGGTGTGCATCAGCAGGCCCCTCTTCCCGCATTGCTCTGAATGATGTAAATACCGTATACCGCAGGGCTCCACGAGAGTTCTTTTGCCATCGACATACGGTTAAGCCTTTACAACGAATTGCCAATTATAGATATGCCGCGTAACGCCGTCAGATCTTGATAGGAGGTACCTGCTGACGCTACACCCGAGACCGCTTCTCTGTTGTTCTCCTTTGGCCTTCGGAAAGTGTTTCCGTCACAACCATTGACCTACCAGATGCGCCTAGGGCGTGGCTAGTGCTGCTGTTCTCACCCAGGGTTTTGTCATGGTTTTTCCTGGGAGTCATTCGGTCATAGCGGGATTATTGCTTGAAACGGTCTGGTGACTATGTGCCGGACGGCGCCGGTGTTGCGCGATACCTCTTCCTTCTGCAAGTATGCCATACGTCGACCCGACATCTGGACCAAGTTAGTCTTAGCAAGATTGACCTGTACACGTCAGCGTTATGTCATGAGAGTATCGAGGTTCACCTAGCTATTTATCCAGTACACGTGAATGGACCCTGACAATGTCTACAAAACAGCAGATTACGAGTGATTCACTTTATTACTGGATGTAATGATGACCATACATTTCCAGATCACCCTACAAGCCGATCTATAGTTCATCATTCGTCATTCATTTCTTCACCCGCTGTTCTTCAACACACAGTCAAAAGCAACAAGTTCTCCACCGGCGAACGGCTACGGTCGCGATTGGTCGCAATGACGATGGACCATTGTGAGGAAACCCCCGTCGGTTTCGACACCGCAGTCGGACAAGCTAGTGAGTTTGTTAGGTACCGCAAACTTGTGAGCAAGATTACCCTCAGGATTTACCTGGACTCGTTCACTCTAGGTTACGTTATGCTGACATCAGGCCATGAATTCAGAAATGGACAAGCCGGCCTCATCAACGTGTGGACATACACCCATCCTACGGGCATCAACCGCACGCGCAATACGTATGAACACGGCTAGCGATCAACTCCATACTGTATCGATTATATTCACAAATCTCATTATCGCCAAACATGATGCCACGACCTCGAAAGTCAGGCCCTTCAAAGCGGGAAGACGGTGTGAGTGGGAGAGGACATGATAGTGGTAATAGCGATGGGGACAGCCGGACCGATGCGGACGGAAACCAATTCACAAATGCCACATCAACGCCCGGCTCCACTAGTCTACATTTCAGGGCACATTCAGATTCTGGACTAGTTTCCCTCATTGGTTCTGATAACGGCTCAAGCCCCTTCCGCCTACCACCAGTCGATGCCCGACAACAATATAAAGGATTTCCTTTCATTTTTTGCCACGGATGCCTACCATGGCACAGGGACTGTTTATGGGAATGAAAATGGTGATCGTATCCGTTACTTAAAACCAATTCATCGGGGTCAGAAGATGCATCCGCCACCGCCTATCAGGCTACCATACTTCTTTACTGGATTCGATTGGAAAGCTGTAGACGGTCGTCAGTGTAGCGTACGTCTCTTACATCACATGACGTATGGAAAGCGACTCGGCTCACAAACAAAGATGTCCCGTGTCAAACTTTGTCATGCTTGGCAAATCGCTTTTAATCGACTGCTATACTATGCTAGTTTCTCGGAGGAGAAATCAGTCAAGCTAGATCCTATAAAAGTCGAGGTTATCAAGCAGGAGTTTATCGTCGTAAGTCTTCACCGGACGATCGTCAAGGAAACAACTGACACCCTGCAGTGGAATGATCTTTTCTGTGAGAAGCCTCACGCCTTATTAGCTTAATTCAGCTGCTGACAGCAGGCGAGCTAGACCAAACTCTCGGTCGACTGGTGCAGTGTGAAATCGCCCATGCCCTACCCAAATTCAAAGCCTCCATTAACCTCGAGGACCTAACAAGTCTAGAGAATTGCACAGGCCCCAGAACGCCGTTCCGTGACATAAATTCCACATTTCTATGTGCAGCTAGGGAGATACTGGAGAAGCATGCAAAGGAGAATGAATCGCCTCTGGGCCATATACAGGAGATAGAAAGGAGTGAGGGGGGATGGGAACCTTGTGCTGGATACTCAGTAATTCAAGCTACGGTTGGGGATTCAGATTAACAGGATGATATCGTGAACCAGGGGGACAGTGAGGGTGCTGTCGAAGTAGCTCGGGGTTCATGGACGGGTAGGGCGAGCGGTGTTGAGTGGAAGTGGGATATCGGTAGTGGTTGTAGAGGAGATCGACGAAGTGTCTAGGCCTGTGCCCAAGTTGTTTCAGCGTCAGCCTAAACCGATGCATATGTTCTCACAATTCAACATAGACATATCATGCAGGGTGATAATTTCCATCCTCACCCTAAGCTACACAATACCCACATTGCACTCTCGGTTCTCCCCCGATCTTGTCCTCCTCAATTGAACTGGACTTCATTACCAATTCACTCAGGTTTACACATACCTCAGCAGCATTACCATGTTCTTTCGGGCAAGGCTATAGGCGTCCTGGAAGAGTGTGGGCCCCCAGAAGCTGACCGACCAACTCTTTACAGCTATCAGGATGTCCGAACCGACCGTTTATTCATTGGAACCATAAGATTTTCATTGGGGAGATTCGACCTGAAATGAGCGCGGGTGAGGACATCGACCACTATTTTTTGATAGCAGATATTCCGATATAAGAAGGCATTTTGTGTACGAAGAAAAGGTCAAGTGGGAGTCTCGAAAAGGAGATCGACGATTCGTGAGGGAATGCAGATTATCTTGAACGAGCCGTTCAAGACCGGCCAGGTGAGTAGCTTCTTTGGTAGGTCCAAATGTGACGCTGTGAGGTGGTAGAAACGCCATGTTTGAGATCAAGTACTCAGCCACCAAGCATTGTGTAGCATTGGGATGGTCAAATCCAGTTCTAGCATATTGTGTTACTCTTCTTTGGTCTAGCCTAACAAATCAGTCAGACCAAGAGCGGCTACTCCCGTACCTCTACTCCCAGTCAGAAGATGTACACATAACCTACATGTGTATTGCTGACGGTAGACCCACGTTTGATTTGTCGCATGGATGTAATAGGCCGGAAGATTGACTGATCTGGTACATCAGAAAAACAAACACATATGGACGACTATGCAGAACACCGCAGAGTCGATGTGAGAGGGGTATGGAGAGTCTGGTGCTGTTGCTTTTGGGCGAAGGGCTTGCATGCCACTGAACATGGAAAAAAACAGAGGGCAACAGCCAGTAAACCTGATCATTCGTTAGACTGTGCCCTAGAGCTCCTGATTTATGCTGGTTGTAACTAAGGTTCTTGCACCTCAGATCGCAATCCTAAATTCATCCGCCTATGTTGTCCCTAGTTCCTTCGACGGCCCAGAATCTATGAGTAGAGATTACCTTTTTGGGATATGATGATCATGACGATATTTACCGTATGTCAAAGCAAAGTCTAGGTTCTGCTGTTTTTTTGGCTTTTTTTCCCTGCATTGAACCCTGGATACGACGCTTTGCTAGCATTAATTATCGGAATCTACCCACCGCCTACGGAATGCGAGAGGGATAGCCATCTACTCCACCTAGTACTTCTCTTCCCCTTCTCACGGGTACCGTATATAAATTCACTCGCCTCCCTTTCAGAAATTAATCAATATCCCCATACGTACTAACTTCCCACATTCACCCTTCCCTTTTGAATAATGGCTGTTACAAGTGGTCACACCGGTATCTCGATCGACCAGCTGGGTCAGCATCAGCACCAGGATCAGTCACGATCTCGATATTCTCTCCAGTCGGAACTCCTTAGTACCCGCTTTCATCCTCAATCCCAGTGTCAATCCAACAAACGGAGCTCGCCAGCCCACAGCCACGAACATGGTTCTCGACATACTTCCGCACAACTCGTTTCACCTACTTCGGATGTCAGCGAGATGGCTACTACGTTAAATAAAGGGTGTCAGGTACCGTTACAGAAAAAAGAGATAAATTCATCACAATCTTACGGCTACGCCCTCAACGGTCGACGTCATTGCCATGGTTACGGTCTACCGTCAAACCCGTCTACGTCTACTACCTCTTCATCGTATTTTCGAACCGATTTTGGTGGTGACGGTAATGCTGACGATATATACCCAGTCAATAACAATTTCAATTCTACCCTATTAAACCTGAATGACAATCTTCATCCCATCTCCGACCTGAACTTTGAGAATCGTGAGTTACTATCATGTGACTTGACCGATAGACCTGCAGACTGACTCGTAGTTTCTGGTCGTCGCTGTCAGAATAATGATGATTACGCTGTTATGTGGCAAGCTGTTCAGTCCATGTATGGTTCTTTCGATATCACCAACGCCAATAATGCGAACATGGTCATCAACGGGATTAGGAGCTCGATCATTGGGATCGATATAGACCGCTCACTACCTACTTCAGCACTCACCCAAGCTTTGTCTCAGGGTACCGACCCTAAACTACCAAATGCAAGTACTGCATCTTTTCAGTCTCGTGCGTGGAAGAAATATGACTGACACCATAGATTACGAAAGCAGCCGAGGGGCTCGCTAAGGGGGATATCAAAAGGATGCAGAACAAATTAGCACAAAGAGCGTTTCGAGCTAGGAGCAAGATTGCCAACAAGAATGTGGGTCCCTTTCTCCTTTTTGTCATATCCTGAATACACGAATGACGGGTAGGCGGCGGGTCGTATAGAACACTTTGAAATGATTATCGAACAACAAGCAGAATGTATCAGGAATCTGACAGACCTGGTCGGAAGATTGCAAAAGGAAAGTTGCGATCTGAGAACGGCGAAATTCCAGGAAACATTGATGAAGGGTGGAACGACATGACATGTGCGTAGTGTGGCGGGCGTTAGGAAAAGGAATGTTTGAAACGACAACGGCAAATAATCGAGACTTTGTAACTTCGTGATTGATAGGTGCATCTATTGGGGTTTGCCGAATTGGTTTCTGTGTAGATATATGTTGGTGGCTTTTATATATTTCTACTAAGTCTATGTATCACTCCCTAGGGTACTTCAGGCAAGGCCAGATTAACGCTAGCGGCGTTCTTAGTCTTGGAAGCTTTGCATAATAGACCTACAGATTGAGACGCGCCGCTTACGTACCAGATAAACAGATTTGTCTCTTCCTCTCACATTCTCCGTTATACTTCTCACCCTCCACGTAAGTCCAAATAACACGACGTAGCCTTGAAAGCACGACCAGAAACTGCACCTGATTAGACGATTCCGAGTGAACTACTGTACTTGGCAGAGGTTCTAGTTTGGGTGCGAGAACGCCATACGCCACGGTCAATTCCCAGTATCTGGCGGACCACGTCGAATCATCCCGACTGCAGGTTTAAGGCTAATGGTGTGAGGACTACTACGGTGTTGATATCTTGGACGCCAGCCAGACCAATGCATAAACGCATATCGGGTGCTCATCGCTATTGTAATACCCGCTTCTGGATTGATCTGTTTGAAACAGTTGTGATCAACACACTTTCTCCAAGTGTCTCGCTGACTCGACTTATAGTCATGACGAAAACATGCATACACATGTAACAGGGAATAATATAGTAACCAAAAAAGGCGGATTTCTTGTCAGAACTCTTCACCTAACCAACGGCAACGAAGCTACGTTCTCCACCAGCTCAACGCCACCTTTTTCTTCCGCGACGAGGTCAATTGGATTTTGACAACTTTCTTCGACATCAGGATGATGTTCATCATGCTGCGTGATGGTATAATTCTTCATTTGGCGAACCTACTCACGTTAGCAAATCATTCACGAACCATCGCGACCAAACGGACCGGAACGCCTTTGTCAAACATCATATCGACCTCGGCCAGGGTGCGACCCTGCAGCTCGGGAACCATGTAATACACAAAGACGAAAGCACAGGCAGAGATTGACCCATCTAGGCAAATCAGCTTCAGCCATGGATGGAGTACGCGTTTCTTCCTAACTCACAGATATATCCAATCTTTGGGCCCATATTCGCATAACCTGGGTTTTGGAGATACGGACTGATAAAAACTATGAGCAAGCTGATGAGATTACTACCGGTATTGGCGATAGCAAGAGTGAGACCACGAAGAGGAATCGATGACAGTTCGACAGCGGCGGTTATACCAAGAGTGTACCATGACAGGGTGAAAGAGACGAACCACAGCATGACTAGAGGGATCAGCGGAATCTTGCTGCAGACTCTGTGGGATACGGACTAAATGCAATGCCAGCATTGGCCGCAGCACCAGTGGGC
>Ga0265797_10001373_pt1 | contig 42824 bp, 47 predicted proteins | sample P2T30metagenome_FD_192433 | JGI IMG/M metagenome (GOLD analysis project Ga0265797, IMG submission 192433) | Plant litter microbial communities from East Loma Ridge, Irvine, California - P2 T30 | ecosystem: Environmental > Terrestrial > Plant litter > Unclassified | place: USA: California...
ATCTGCTTCCTCCGTCTCCCCCTCCGTCGTCATTCCATTCACCCTTGCCGTCGTCTCCGCCATTGTCATATCCACCCCCGGTCCCACCATCGACAGTCTTGGTATCGCCAGTGACGGTTTCTTCACTGTACGCACCCTCAGTCTCAGCCCACATCGCAGTCTGAGTTTGGGTGATCTGAATGACACTTTCGTAGACTGTACTCTTGATAACGGGAGTAGGCGAGTACTTGATAATGTATACCGTGCCTTCCTCAGTAACCGTTGAAGTAACAGTCTCGGTAGAGTAGATGGTCTCGGTTGTTGTGGTCGACTCAGTGACGTAGGTGGTGATATAACATGGGACCGAGGTCGTAGAAAGGATGGTACTGGTTACGACAGATGCTTGAAGGGTCTCGGCCGGGCCAGGACCGTATTCGCATGGAGGGTTGTCGCAGCGGGGGAGAAGAGTCTTGGTCGCTGGGTGCATGGGCTCGAGAAGAGGAGTCTCGAGTGTGGACAACGTCGGCGTGGGTGAAGCTGCACTTGCCATCTGTCGAGGACTGGGGATGAGGGCCCAGCAAGCTCGCAAGAGGGCGAGTCGAAGCAAGATGTGATACATCTCAGGTGAGATTGTATTAGTAGTAGTGGTCAGAGTGAAGTAACTTGATAAGTGATGTTTGGGTTATGATGAGGACGGGTGACTGTGAGAGTGATGACAGTGAGTGCAGAATACGATGATGGAGAGAGGTCAGATGATATCAGGGCTTTCATTATATACGACCTGCCAAACGAGGGGTTCTGACACTGATGTTCCCATCCAATGAAAGGATCAGCGGATTGAAACTGTTGCATCGCCCTTGATGATCTCGCTGAAAGGAGGCCCACATCGAAGTGACGCATCGCTGACGGACTTGCTCAAAGAAGCGGCGAATACAGAGTACCATCGGATATCGTAAGAAAATGCATGCCGGAGTTCTACTTCTTCTCGTCCTTGCCTTCTTCCTTTGGTGGGGGAGGTGGGATCTTGAAGTTCTGTCTCGTCAGTTTGAGCATCATATTGAGTAAGTTCGAACGCACTTCTGGTTGGGTGTTTGGGTTCCCTGCTCCGGTCTGCTCCCAAGGTGAGGCAGCATCGGCAAAGCTCCTGAGAAGGTCAGTTTGAATGATGCGTATACCAATTGACATACCTGTAAGCCTGGGTCAATTGTAGTGGTTCGTAGACCACACGCTTCTTCTGCTCATCATATCGTACTTCTGAATATCCCTACTATATCAGCTTACCCACCTTGACCGGCTTGAGGTGCACTCACAGTCAATGGGAAATCCTTTCTTAGGGGATGACCTTCGAATCCGTAATCCGTCAAAATACGACGTAGATCCGGGTGTCCGCTGAAAAAGACTCCGTACATGTCCCAGACCTCCCTCTCGTACCAATTGGCGCCATTGAAGAGACCTGTGATCGATGGTACGGCACTAACTTCATTGGCGTAGGTCTTGACCCTGATTCGTGACTGGTGAGCCACTGATAAGAGGTTGTAGACGACCTGACATCAGCTTGATGGGATTATTCCCGGTGTCTGCTGGGCCTACCTCAAATCGGTTCTGCCTGGTAGGATAGTCGACAGCAGTGATATCCATGACTGCCTTGTACTGGCATTGGGTGTGATCTCGCAAGAATGTAAGGACCGGTACAACCGCCTGAGGAGGGATGTAGAGTGTCAATTCATCCTTGTAGACCGAGAATTGCTGGACGAATTTCGGCAGACAAGTGGTGAGGTACTGTCCGTACTCGTGTAATGGCGAGTTGAGGGGAGCGAGCTTATCGGCAGGGTTGATACCGACCGGTTCCGAGAATGGTGCTTGGGATGCCTCGGGTACAGATGGGTTGCCGGCTCGTAGAGCTGTTGAGGTACGTAAAGTACGGGCGACGGGGGCGACTGCGGCTGCACGGGATCGGACTGCTGTGCGGAGTGCGACCAAGGGGGATCGAGATGCCATTGTGTTGGGTTGATATGAGTTGATTTCAGGTGATAGCGAATAGAGATCGGGGTGATGCAAAGGGAGAGGTGTAGGGATGCCACAAGCCGGAATTAACCTTTTGTATAGAGACCGGGATTATGAAATGGCTGTATTCGGGTCAAGTGATCAGTTTAACCGGTATTTAACCGTACCTGTTCCTGAAGCTGTCTGTATCAATCCCGTAACTAGTCAAGCAATAGGTAGTGTGGCCAACTTATACATCAACTTCTCACTACTACACCCCTTTTTCAGAGGCGATTATCTCGAGCCTATACAAGAATTTGACTCTTCTCCCCGAACACCTCGTTTCGAGCCATCAGATAACGCGTCATCAACCAAATCCGATATCCCACGAGCTCCTTTCATAGCGATCCCTACGCTCATCATTTCGTACACACAAACTCTGTGTTCCTCTGACCATCATCTAGCCGGTCAGGTTTGAACAACAGCTACTCAAATGTGAGTGACGTTTCCCCGAGCGACTTTATACCCCTGCTCTGCCAATATTCCGGGTTCTCTTCCCGATCCAGCGCTGACGAGAGTAGGCAAACAGAATGAGTGACTTGCCCGAACAACATGTTTTAGAGAAACCAAACGACACGATATCAGAAGAGAGCAGGAAGGTCGAAGAAGAAGCAGATACCAAGCCGGAGGCGGAGGGGCAGGCAGGGGCGGGAGGGAAGGAGCGAGAGGTCGAGGTGAAAGAACTCGTCGAAGAGAAGAATTCAAGCGCTACCGACGAAAAGAAGGCGGACGAGGACGTGACGGTGAAAGAGGAGTCGATAGACGTCGTAGTCGACAAAGCTGAGCAGACATCACAGGTCAAAGATGTCCACTTCACCAGTGAGGCTAAAGAGCGCGATGGACCAAGGATGGCCGAGGAGAAAGATGACGGCGTAATTGCAACCGAGGACAATGTCGAGCACGAGATCAATACGACAGAGGCGGGAAAGGCGTCTACAGGCAATGATCCTGTGTCGACGACTGTGTCCGCCGATCCTTCTCCGGCGGTCTCATTGGCCGCATTACGACCCTTATCACCATCGTCCCGGACTTCTACACCACCACTGACGGCCACGACGACTGCACCTGCCGCAAAGAAGTTCAGCGCGATGAACGTCAACAAGAAATTCCTGAGCAAGACGGGCAGTCCTAGCCCAGTTGGCGCTACCTCCGCGACCAAGCTCAACCCATCAGCTAGTATGTGGTCCCATCACCACCATCCGCAACTATTCATCCCAACTAACAATTTAGGCCGCCCAATCAGCTCGCCTGTCCCTATAGCTCCTTCGTCTCGGCTACTCTCGACTACATTGACGACAGTCACGAGCAAGCCCTCAGTCTCACCCCAACCACCCACCTCGGCCTCGACTAGTTCCCCGTGGGCCAAACCAGTCTTGCCGGCATCCGACTCCTCGTCATCGGGTCTGCACCAACCAGTGCCCAACAAGAGAGGAGCGCCGTTCACATCAGCCGCGCCGATGGGCTCAGGTCAAGGCATAGCCGCGAAGCCAGCATGGAGAGCGGTTGGTGCCGATGGAAGGAGAGCAGGAATGGGAGTCAACAGGGATTTCCCAACTGCGAGCGAGGTAGCTGAAGGTGAGTGAAGGTAGTGAAGGTGAATGACAAGACTGATCTGGCAGGCAAACGTGCAGCGGCACACTCCGCTCAAGCACATGCGGAAGCTCAAGCGGCACAGGCTGAAGCACTTATGAAGGGTTTGAATGCTTTCACGAATTTTGAACCAGGAACGCATCGTTGGGATGTGAGTTCTAATCGTGAAGCTCGGGAGGGTTCAGCTAATACTTCAGGATGAAGACGATGAAGATGACATCATCGACTTTGGAGATGGTGGGGCAGTATCGTTACAGACTGCTCAGCCCGCCCCTTCTCGTCCGAAAGCAACAGATCAGCCCGTCAACAAGGCTGAACGATTTGTCGAGGACTTCGACAGAAGCTGGCCACGATCAGGACCAGCACCGATCGAAGAGCGCCTGCATGCGTCCGACACTCGAAAACGTGAATCTGATCGAGTCCTGTTCAATGCTAGTTCCAATCGACTCGAAGCAAAAGCCACACGACCCGCACCAATATCCCAACCACAACCTACCAGACTCATGTCACGCCCCGAGCCACCTTCCATTGACCGCAGTATACCAGGACGTGCACAACCAGGCCGGGAACTTCCACCTCATCTGGCTAACGCCTCCGACAAGGGACGAGCTCTGCCACCGCATATGGCGAATGCACCAGACAAGACTTCACAGGACGCAGGACGGACGGCATGGGGGCCTCGAGACCAAGGACGAGAAGCGCCTCCGCTTGGCTCCAGCAGACCAGAATTGCCCCCTCAATCAGCTGTCTTCGACGATTCCCGCAATCCCGACCAATCCTCCACCATTCCACGACAGTCTTTCTCTTCAGCACGTCCATCAGGCGAACGTATACCGTCCGACAGTCGTCCTACACCTGCTCCTGCAGCTTTGCCGAACACGAATATCGGAGACTCGCAAGCCGCAGAAATGCATACTGCAGCTGAAAAGGCACGATTACGTCGACAGGCAGAAGAGGAAGAAAGGCGCGCAGCGGCAGATAGGGCCAAGCAAAAGGCAAAAGAGTTGGAAGCCAAATATGGGCCAAAGCCAGCAAAGCCTCAGGCGGAAGCTCCCACTGCCGTACCCGTTGTCGCACAGAAGCCTACAATGACTACAGCACCGTCATACACCATCGCTCAACGTCCCAAGACTCAACCAGAGGTTCCGCAATCGGTCAACTCCGGGCCACCGGCGCATGCCCCCACTGGACCTTCGAAACCCAATTTACCCTCAAGACCTTCGGTCGGCGAAGCAAGTCGTCCAAGGGATGATCAGTGGCGAAACAAGGCAGAAGCATCAAGGCAGAGCAATGCATCTCACCCGCCGCCTCGAGAAGAGCAACAGCGAACCATGCCATCTCGTAATCGGCCTGTTCGACCCACCGCAGAAGCGTTCTTTGAGAAGTCTCAACAAGCTCAATCTCCTCCAACCGCCGTCAATACCGTTGAAGATGTGGCTCCAGTCGCTCCCGTTCTGCATTTACCGGGTATGCCTCGTGAAGCGCCACTCGATCATTCGGGAAAGAAGGATGAGATGATCGATGACATGTTGGCGCGAATTAAAGCTGCAATGGGTGATAGGTCGGAAGAGGCTGCTCCTGAAGAGGGTACCTCTCAGCCTCGAAACAACGTTCGTCAGCAAAAACCACTAGCCACCAAGACCGTGCCAACCCCGACTGCCAATCCGCCCGCACCTCTCGAACCCGTCTCCGCCTTCTTCGACATCACCGAGCCCGAAGTCCCTCGGTCTCCTCCACCTGCTTGGCGCACCTACACTGTTAGACTACCAAAGGATGTCAAGGATGTGCCTGAGCTATCTCACTCCCAACGATTGGCACTGTCAAGAAAGATTCCAGCTCCACGAGGATGGCTCATGTCGTACAATCCTCCACTGGATCTCAATCCAATGAACCTATCAGTGACTGATTTCTTACTCTCTCCATATGGCGCCAAATCGAGCATGCGACACCAGGCAGAAGCCTCACCCGCCCCACTTGTCAGTATTCCGCAGAACTCGTATGTTCCATTCGTCAAGAACCCCAAGGCAGGCCCGTCATCCTATCACGGTCGTCACACTGAAAATGCACCTGCCGTCGTCGATGACAAGAGGAATCGAGCAGCTCAACAAACTGTGCCCTCTCGTACTGGACTAGCGGACAGATGGAGAATACAGGAAACACCTAGTGCATCCGCACCCGAGCCAGCAGTCACGCAGAGTGCAGTCGACCTCCTAGACGCTCCTCCTCCAAAAGCCAAGACGCCTGTCAAAGCACCCACAAAGTCGAATGCGCCTGCGAAATTCGACGGAACGGCGATCGGAGTTGATGATGTTGCGGAGCCTGATCTCAAGACAGGTGTACGCTTTATGGTCTCGAGCGAGCTAGAAGGGGATAGCCTGCTGGATGAAGTCAATAAGATGAGTTTAGACAGTGTGGAGGAGACGGAAGTTGGTGTTGCAGCGAATGGCATAAGCCAAGAGGTGAGTTCCCTCAGGTGCGCTTGAGATGGGAAGCTGATGCACAAGCCTCGCTCACCTTCGCAACATGGTCTGCCTGCTGGTTCGTTGTCGCGTACACACCCCTCTTCTCCCAATGGTCTACCCCCTTGGAGCAATCAGCGAGAACATTTGAAGCAAGTGTGGGAGCAATCAAGCGGACCTGCCAGCGAAACCAAATTACCGAACGGTACACCTGGATCAGACTCTACACCCGCATCGACATACTCTTCCGCCAATGCTCCTTCAGCCAACGAGGCAGCTACACCTCAACAAATGGCCTATCCATCACAGACCTTCTCGCCGACGACAAACGCCTTCCAGGTGCGATATCCTGCTGGAGTGCCTCAACATGCGATGTCGCAGTCCCATCAGTCATCCGGAGATATACCTGGAATGTCGTACTCGACGGTGCCCAAGCATGGTACATCCACAAATGGATATCCCGGCAATGGTTACACCGGTATGAGTCAACAAGGCTTGTGGTCTGCTCCGGCGTTCGGGTCGTCGATGGCATCACCAACCTACGGATATGCGTCCAAACCCGCCTCGAATCCGCTCGACCAGAAAGCAGCCATGGCCTTCAATTCGGCAGGCGGCTCAAAAGACATGGCTCAATATGGCTACAGCTCCATGACATCGCCTCAACACTATGCTCGATCACCTTATGGATCATTTTCGCCTTCGTATACACCCCAACAAGCTCAGCAGATGCAGCATCATCAGCAGCAGCAGCAGCGAATGGTTTCATCCCCCAATGGTACATATGGATATGCGGGCTACAACGGTCCCTCGACCCACGCAACGCGAGGCGCGAGTATGTCGGGTCGCTTCGCACACTCTCATGTGAACGGCTCAGAAGATTATAACGGATATAATGGTCAAGAGGGGGGATATTACGCCCAGTCACAAAGTAACAACGGTGGCTCGTACCATACAGCAGGCGCAAGCGGGTCAACAGAGGTCACTGGGCCTAGCGGACAAGGTCCATATAATGCAGGAGGAGCTAGGAGGAAGATGTGGTGATCAGTCATAGTGGCGGAAGCGATGATATCAATCTATTTAGCATTTTCACAATGTAATGCACGTATTGTTCTTGTTTTGCATGTGTCACTCACTCTGTATCTACGGCTCGTGACCATCCGCCAGAGCCTTGTCTACTATACCTTGTGATTCTCGTACAACAGTCAATTTGTTGTCTCGCAAATCAGCTTGGCATCGCTGCAGCCGAACGTGGACTCGCGTCGGATCTGAACAGTGCTGTCGTACTCGATGTACTTCACAAGGTCATACAACATCCAAATCGACCTCGCTAGCTCCACTATGACAAGCTAAGAGCTGACGAGCGACAAGAGATCGATCACTCTATCTGAACAGACCCGACCGACGGATGAAGCAGCCTAGTGCAACTTCCGATTCGAGCAACTTCATTCCCCATGTTTGAACTTGTCCCATCCCGTCTACAATTGTTCCCGATCCCATGACGGGCCCTCCGTACCTTGAAGTCATGCTGCCTATCATCATGCTCTTCCCGCCCTTCGTATGGTCAGCCAGGTCTCTGCCGACATGCTTGAGTACTTGAACATTGACTCCCCTTCCTTTCGATCATGACGTTCCTTGGAGTTTGACGGTTTTCGACCCATTCCCGGTCCATCTAACTAAATCAGATTCCAGACTTCAGATTCAAAGATCATGCTACTAACAACTCGCGACCCTTCCCGTCTCACATTTACATTTACATGACGCTTATTACCCCGTTCAACATCCACATAAACATACATCCCGTCATCCCCGTCTTTCCCTCTTCTACTCCATCATATACCGAAACTCAACTCACAGCCACTCCCAAGCCCTTCCAAATCAACACATTATCAAGTCTCATTCAACAAGATGAACGCAGAAATACAAGCCAAAATGGGGATGGAAGGGGATTTGGGCGCGACTTAAGGATCCCAATTCATGGCGTACGCTCCTCCTCCGACGTCCTGAACAACAAGCTGACGGGACAGTGTGACCTTCGATGCCCTTTTGTGTGGTGTCATCCTATGCCAGTGCCTGCGGTGGATACCAGACTTCAGGACCGATTTACTCCTCATCAAAACAGCAGTGGTGAGTCCGTCGCGTCAAGGATGCACAAGTACTGACCAATAGCCATTTGGAGCACTCGCTGCTATCGCTACCACATGCTTGTAGGCTATCAAATCCCACCTCTCGGCTCAAGCTGACTAATAGTACATGGGCAATATATATGCGATCCTTCGTTTACAACTACGGCCAATATGCTCCTTTTGCGGACCTGAAGTGTATGATCTTTGGGCTTCCCCATTTGTGTCCCAGCTGACATGTAGACTTCGGGTACTACCCACTCCTCGACATACTCACGGTCGTACCTGTTCAGCTGGTCTTTGCAGACAGATCAGTCAAGATCAACAACCGGAACATCTTCGTCACCATCATCAACTATGGCTTTATGTACGCCGTCATCTTCCATCAATCCGCCTAAGCTGATCACCAGCTTCCTCACAGCTGCTTCTGCCGTCTCGGTTACCATTCTCACCCGACACCAGACCATCTACACCAAGTCCGATGTAAGTAATCTCTCCTCGACGTGCTTACTCCTGACCGCCAGGCACTCAAGTTGATGATGGTTATTTGGCCTGCTATCTGTACCAGCACCCATCTGATCCTGACCGGATCCATCCTCTACGGTCTATTCCGGACGAGGGAGGGAGCCAACCATACTCGTGTCATGGTTGACCGGATCATCTTCATGTCACTTGAGTCGCAAATCCCTGGTACACTATTGTACGTGTGCTACTCCAAGCCAAGCAGAATGGCCCTGATACCACTAGCGCTTTTGTTGCTATGATCCTCATCGCTGCCAATCCCGATTCAGCTTTCATCCCATGGATCGTGTAGGTCGACATGATGATCCGAGTGGGAGTCGCTGAACCTCAGCATCGTTCACCCGAAGGTATTTCTAATTGGGTGTATTGCCATGGTCAACGTCCGGCACACTTGGCAGCGAGAAGGCAAATTACCCTCGACTCTAGGTGTATGTTGATCTTCCACGTGCCCAATCACCATCGTAGCCTGATAAGCAGTCCGGCGGTGTGCGTAAATTCTCCATGCCTCCTCGATCCAACAGATCCGAAGGGTCAGGATCAGACCCGTCCGATACTGTAGGTACTCCTACCCGAGGTGATACTCCCCGAACCGGACCTATCATGCTCTCCAGCTTTGATGAAGAGGATGGACCAGGTATGCAGCTCAGCGACTTTAGCAAGCCTATCGATCTGGAGCAAAAGGACAAGATGGATTCGGATAGGGACTCTGTGTCGAACTACAAAGTCGAGCACATGGTCTAATACATCCCGCCCTCGTATGTTGTATGGCCGCGTCACGACTTACGAATGTCTGAGGATTGACGTGTTTTAGTGTGTATTTATATATGTATGACTTTAGGACCGCGCCTGCTCCTTCTGCCACTCGCCACTTGAGCATGGTATCCGGTGGCATTCTCAAATCCGCGTTGTTCGGAATACGAGGGCAAGGCACCCCACGCAGTGATGACCTTGTTATTCCCGGCGGCTCGCTTGCGGGAATCACTTCATTGGGCGTCGGCCACAGCTTATCGGAGAATTATCTAAGCAATTAAGCTTTTTACTGGAATCAGAAATGACGAAATCAATTCCTTCTGTTTGCCTGATAGGCACATTCCGTAGGGTTTTGAGTGGGAATGACCTCTTACTACGGATTACGGGGGTTGTTTTAATTTCACTTTGATTGACAACTCGACTTGTAAATTGTCAACACTACTTTCAATATCCTATAACCGGTCTACAGACCTATATGAGCGACACAGGCCATCACCTCACAGAGGACCAGATTTTCCAAAATCTATCGACACCTGAACAGAGCGCTCCAACTTCACTCGACGTATCAAGAGAAGCCTCACCTGTCCCGCATCTGAGAGACAAAAATGGCAATGATCCCTCAGATCGGCTGGCTGGACTAGGCGAAGATCAACAGGTGGAACTGGATGAGGATGGAGACGCCGAGGTGAACCAGAATGATGATAGGGAAGAAAATGGAGAATCTCGGGAGAAAATTGGAGACGTCAGGTCGACTGATGTGGATTCTGCCCAAGACACACGTAGAACCGACGAAGCGGTAAGGGAAGATGAGGAAGACGAATTGGCAGAAGTGGAGGAGGATGCAGTGGATGACACCAAGCACTCACGATCGGCTATGCGTGGAGGACGAAATCATCGCCCAAATATGAATGTTCGTTGGGGATCCTCGCTCAGGACAAGAAACGTAAACAACGATGACGAATCAAGACGATTTACACCCGAAGCGAAACAGACTGCAAGGCGTCTTGTGCGACAACACACTGGTCGACCTCCTGTTCCGCCGCCAGAGCCTGATGATGAGGATACGAATGCATCAGGGTCGGCAGTTTCATTGACCTCGACGACAAGTCGGCAGCCGAAACCGCCAAATCGTCGAAGATCCTCCAATGAATACTCGACTCAATCATCCGGCGAGGACGACGTCCCGGTACGAAAGGGAAGGGGAGTCTTGTCGGAATTGCTGAGTCTGTATCAGCGGGACCGGAATGACAAAGACCGTGGAGTCGTGAAAAGTCTGATTAGCAGTAGTGACGAAATCAGGAGGCGCCGATGGAGTGAAAAGTCGCTTTACGACGTGGAAAGTAGAAGAGGAAGTGTCAACTCGGTCACTTCAGGTGTATCATCCGATGGAGGTGATTCAGATTATACTGGTGATAGATACCGGGTCAGGCGTAACCGACGAAAACAACATCTCCCACATCGAAGTCAGAACCTGGATGATCCTTACATCCCAGCCCCGAAGAAGTCGAATCCGATTTCGCCTTCGACAAATGTTACCGTTCTCCAGCGGGCGTACGATTTCTTCAGTCAACATGGCGGACCGGCTACTTGGTTTGGTACACCTTCAGCCACGAATCAAGCTCGAAGAGGTGGAACAGGGGACTATCGAAACATAGTTGCTCTCGTCATCACAACCTCAAGTTTAGCTGGACCCGCAACACCATCTCTCGCTCATTTAGCGCCAGCCGCAGGTCAGGGAGCGGAAACTTCGAATGGAGGTAGGAAGCTGAGCTACTATGAGAACACCCAGGCCAAGGTAGCTCGTAGAAGAGCAGATGAGGAGCAGGACGATGAGTTGTTCGGGGAGCCAGGAACAGATTCAAGCAATTTTGGAAAGATCATGGAGGAGGGCAGAGTAAAGCAGACCAAGTTGGGCAGAGGGCGAAAGAGGGGTAAAAGAAGGCAGAGGGAAATGGCGGTCACGAAACATATTGCCAGCATTGTCCAGCGAAAACTGTGAGTCGTCCTTAGTGTTCGGCAGGAACCAATCTGACATCATCAGGTTCATCGAGATGTTGGCAAAATCAGTAGTCAAGTAAGTCATCATTATCAATCCTCGCTGATCCCAGTTTCGGCGCACCAGCACACGCCGTCGAATCATGGCTATCGTCTACGGCCGACATCCTCCAAGTCGACGCGAGCTTCATATACCTCCCAAACGTCCTCATTGTCGCTTTCAGAGACTCCGATGTCCACTCGACCGATATTCTATTCATCAGGTCACAAGGTGGCCTAGAGCTGTACAGGCTTTCACTCCTTCATCAAGTTTATCGAAAGGTCGTGAGGGATGAAATATCTGCCAGTCAAGGGTGCAGGGTACTTCGTCGTATCGAAAGACAGGTAGGTTCATTCCAAGTCATAGGGCGCTGACGTCCAGACGATCCCATATCCCGTCGGCGTCCTTGTTCTAGTGGCTGCCGTCGCTTCTGCCACCGCATCTAGGGTCGCTTTCTCCGGATCTTTCGTCGATATCCTCATGTCTGGCGTTCTGGGCAGTATACTCGCTATCGTCCAATTTGGCATCGCAGGCCGACATCAACTACTTAGCAACATCTTCGAGATCGGGATGGCCGGTGTTCTCGCGTTCCTTGCAGTAAGCGATAATCACCTGCGCAAACTCGGGCCCATATCTGATGATATAGCGTGGATTAGGCAGTACAGGGTACTTCTGCTATCAATCTGTAGTGTCGGCTTCCATTGTGCTCATTCTACCTGGATGGCATATCTGCCTAGGAGCTCTCGAACTGGGGTCAAAGAACATTCTTGCTGGTGGAATGTAGGTGGTCTCAGGTAGACTGGAGCTGATAGACAGCCGAATAGTATGGGCTATTGTCTACACCCTGTTCCTCAGTTTCGGATTATCGATTGGATCACAAATCTGGGATTCATTTGGACCGGAACAACCTGGCCTGATGTCGAGCGAGAGTGCCGATAGCTCCGAGACCGTCACTGTATCAGGTTCATTCTTCGGTAATGATACCACCTGGAACTCGGCATTGAGCAATGGTGCGTCAGGTATTGTTTTCTCGTGAAAACACGTTGACATTCAGGAACATTCACGTTCACAAATGGCAGTTCGACGACAGCTTTGACCCAAGTTGCATGTTATCGGAACCCGGATTTCGACATGTGGTGGTATAACGGGGTGAATGATTGGTGGCTATTCCTGCTTGTTCCAGTATTTGCTGCATCGCTTGGAATCTGGTTCAGAGCGGATTGGCGGAGTCGAGACATGATTGTTATGGTCGTTGTTGGTTCTGCGGGATACGCCGTCAGCTTTTTCTTGGATAAAGTGAGTCTTCTTACCAAAGCCGGGCGACACTGATCAACAGGAAATGGATCAACCCAACGTCACTTCTGCAGTAGCAGCGTTTACCGTTGGGTGAGTTGCCTCTTATCTATTAGTCGCCCATCTGATTTCCAGTGTCCTCGGAAATCTCTACTCTCGACTAGGTGGAGGATCAGCATTCCCTTCGATGGTGGCTGGAATCCTACTCCAAGTCCCCAATGCTATCGCCGCAGCGGGTGGTCTTTCCGCAGATTCCGATACCGACAATCCACAAGGTATCAACACCGCCGTACTGGTCAGTATTCGAATGATCCAAGTCGGTATAGGACTAGCCATCGGTCTGTTCGCAGCCGCCCTGGTGGTCTATCCATTCGGAAAAAGAGGAAGATACATCTTCAGCTACTGATCCGCCCGCGGTCTAGCACTCGAGAGAAGAGAAAAAAACACTTAAAAAATAGAAGATAGATATTAACGACAGCTTCCATACACGAAACTTAACTTTTTTTTGTAAACTAGTTATGCCGGACATTGAATTTGACATTTGTAGTCTTTCAAATTATATACACGATGTTGATGAATATACGCATATTTGGTCCGCATATCGCCGTCGATCGGAGGCTCAAATAGGTGATTGGCAAGGTTCAATCAGGTCCTGAAAGCTGAATCTGGGTTCAACTGGACAGCATTAAGTACATCTAGCGCCGCACTGCTATCAGCAACAGACTGGCGAAAGGTGAAGGACAAACAGCTGGGCATGGACCGAGGAGACGCTGTATGCAGGTCCGGTCCAGTTCCTTCCATAATTGACGGGATGAGCTGAAGAATCAGAAGCTCGAGTTGTCATTGCCCAATACTGGATGTTGATATACTGGAGAATGGCGGCTTTCACATCGACGTCAGCGAGCCATGGATGAGCTTTGGCGAGGTATCGAATCATGATTGACTTGAAACCGATTATATTGTCTGAGCCGCCCACCGGACCTTCGCCTTCCTTGTTGATTCCCTTGGCAGTGTTCCAATTCTTGGTAGACATGGCGGCAATGGTTGATCGTTCTGCTAATTGGGTCGCAGTGACATTCTTGGTGACATGACCCAGTTCGGCATAGAGAGCGATGTATAATCCGGTGTTGTCTGCCAGTCAGCGTTCTCTTGGCGATGAAGCTTACAAGTGAGGACCCAATCCTTGAGCTCGCAATTCTTGCTATTGTAGTGATCCCATAGTAATCCCTCGGGGTTGACCATGTGATTGTCAAGCCACCAAGCAGTTTGATATGCTCGATCACAATACTTCATATCTCCCGTGAGGCGGCACAGCTCGACACTGAGTAGACCGTAGTTTCCGGTCGAGACGGCGTTGACATCTGGAGAGTCTTCAACATTCATCCAGTCTGGCATCAGCTTTCGCTGTGTCGCCGAGAATGGTAGACGTACAAACTCCACCAATCATACTTTTGCCGTTACATTCCGGCTTTATAGTTGTCTGGGCGTTCTTGGTACCCTTGAGATAGCCTGAGTCGATGCCTGCTTGATCGATATATCCATGGGCAGACAGGAACTGAGATCAATCACATGCCTGGACGGGTAGGGAAGGATAGACAAGAATGGAAAGGATGGAAAGGATGACAAGGCAAAAAATTGTAAAAAATGAGAAAGGAACTCACATCCCAGATCCCGATAGCCCGTTTGAGGAAGATATCATCCCCATAAGCCTCATATCCAGTCTGGCTGTCAGCTCAACTCTAAACTTCCACGAAGTGAAAAGAAACAAACCAGACTCTCCAAACCAGCCCAACCGCAATCGTCATTGAAATCATTACAAAGCTCAACCCCCCACTTTTCGTATCCATGACCAGGGTCTACCGCTAATTTATCCTGGTTTGTCCTGTAGTCCCCCGAGAAGACATCGTTCCCTTGTTTTAGATCGTATTGAGCGATACTGGTCCATGCATTAATGCTTTGCCAAAAGAAAAATTGGCCTAATGAGTCTTTGGCTCCTCCGAGAAATTGACCATTCTTTTGATTGACGGATTTTAGGAGTGATTGAATCGATTCCTTAGTGTAGGAGTCGATCTTGGCTCTGGATTGAGCCAACGAGATCCTCGAGTAGGTGGTAGGGAGGATGGCTTTGGCTGCTCTCTTGTTGACCTGCTCTTCGACCAGCGAGGAGGCAGTAGCGATTGGAAGGATCAGAAGCAAGGCGTGAAGTTTCATGCTGTGGTCTTGAAGTATATATGGTGAAGAATGTAAGTGTGAATAGTAAGGTATATGCGATACATCAATGGGATCAGTAGCAAGATGCTTGCGAAACCAGGAGAGCCAGGGGAAGGGGTCAAAGGAGCAGGGGGAAAGGAGCCAAAGGAAGGGGCAGAGAGGTCGAAGCTAAGGAGAGTAGTGTCAAGGGAACTGGGGGGGTGAGGGGTGGCTCGAAAGGAGGCGAGATTATACCTGATTCTGCTCTTCTTGAATGGAGGGCATGTCTCCGATCGTGTAAAGGTATGTAGTCAAGAGTAAGAAGCAGACGGGACAACTATTTTGTGTATTCCGCCGACGCGATCTTTCCGCCGGAAACGGTCAAGGGTGAAGTGCACACCGCGTAACGAACACACACACTACCAGGCAAGCACATAAAGACAGGCATGCGAGATGCCTTTGAAGTAAGCTAGATCGGATGCCATCCAGCTGGGCTTCTTCTTTGTGACCAGAAAAAAAAGAGTTATGAACCACAACACCTAACAGGATTCGCAAGTGGTCCCCCACCTTGCTACTAACTGGGCGATATCCAGGTTATCTGCGCAGATCGGACGGGATGCGGAGTTTTCTAGATTCTATGGTCGTGGATATTTGCCCTTTTCCGGCAACATTATAAACCGCTAGTCAGACAAGCGGGTCCGTCTCGGTGATCTTAAGGAATATCGAGACATCACCGTGATGCGTGGTATTCCGGTCATTGTTCTCGCCAACCTTCCACAGCGCGAGCTTGATCGTAAGCGATACATGTCGTCCATGCTGCGCCAGGATAGTGAATGCAGCATGTATACACAGAAAACATGTGCACGGGCTCGTGGAAACAGACAGACATACACACACACACAGAGGAGGCTTCGGTTAATTATATTATCGTGCCTGCAATCGATAATCAGAAGTCAAGACTCATCGATGATGTCAAACCGTCATTTCATAAAACATGTCATCAAGAATAAGAAGCTCGTTGAGAACAGGAGCGAGACAGCTCTCAACCGCGGCTAGAACTCATGCTCGAGCGCCTCGGACTGGCGTGTACGCTGTAGCAACCGTATTGGCTGGTACGGGACTTGCGATCGCACTTGACCTACCTAAATTCAAGGAGAACTTCATCTTGAAAGCGGATGAGCTCAAAGTCGCCGAGAAGCCAGTTAGGAATGAGAAGGAGGGTTCCAGGCGTGAGTATCATACCAGCCTAGCGTAATGGAGAGGAGTTGATGAAAAGTGGATCCCGATACATCGACATTACACCCCGTTACTCTACCTTTGAACTCGATCACTACGCCATTGACTCTTGTGGGTTTGGGAGTGAGGACTGTCTCCTTCCTCAGCGTACGAGTCTACTCTGCCGGGTTCTACATCGAAGACGAGAGCATCGAATCCCTTCATCATGTGCCAGGGTGGAATGTAAGTCCCCTTCGAGACCCAGAACATCAGCCGACGTCTAGAACTATACTTCCAATCTGCTTCTCTCACCACCTACAATCAGCGACGTCGATACTCCACAATTGACAGGAGAAACCTTGATCAACAATCTCCTAGATACCGGAGCGAAATGTGCCCTTCGGATTGTCCCTGTCCGAAACACCGACTTCTCTCACCTCCGAGATGGATTCATGAGGGCCGTTCAGGCTAGGCAGAAAATCGCCAGGACCTCCAAGAAATTAAGCGAGGAGGATGAAGTGAGGATTGGGGAGTCATTACAGAAGCTGAAGGCTCTGTTCCCTGCTCAGAGTGTTCCCAAAGGCAACGCTCTTGTTCTGCTCAGAACGCCAACGGGCCTTACTGTAGAGTACGAGGTAAGTGGGGTCGTTTCAGACGGATAAAGCTGACTATATAGGGAACCACGCTTGGAAGTGTTAATGACCCCTGGATGGCTAAAGAGCTGATGATGGCCTATTTCGCCGACAAGGACGTCATCTCCTCAAAGGTCAGTACTATCAGCATCTTTTATGAACCAGCTGAACAACTCAGCTCAAGCAGGACGTCGCGTCTGGGTTCGAAAACTTGATGCAGCCCCATCAGCCGACCAACGTAGGTGATTGGTCATAGATCGTAGACATTAGATATCATGAAGTTGCATGTAGCATATAGATTATGATCAAATGTATACTCTCCTCGATACAGTATTACATGATTGTACATTCCGTCGAAGCCTCACCTCGTGTAGGCCGAGCTTTGTTTTTACCGCCCTTCGAGCTATTGAGCTCGGTCAGACGTTGCATGGCTCGCTTGTGATGTTGTGCTGGATATCAGCTCGGTGACCCAGGGGCCCACTGTAGCTGAACTCACCCGCTGCTCGCATGTACCACTTCTTGGCCATGTCCATGTCCTGCTTGACTCCGATGCCTAGTTCCGTATAGTCTTTACGTCAGTTTCTGATAACCTCAATGCTGAAGCAACTCACACCCAACGGCGTATTCTGCCTTGGCATGACCCTTGTTGGCTGCCCGTCGGCCCCAAAGATAAGCCTCATTATCGGATTGTTTCAAGACACCCTCTGCGCAAATGAGCGTAGTCTCTGCGTCAAATGCTGACGACTTACCACTTCCAGTCAAATACCATCCACTCAAAGCAAGCTCCGCTTCTGGGTCACCTTTCTGAGCAGCCTTCGTGTACCAAGCAATACTCCTTCTGGGATCGATGACGCATCCCAGATTCCCAAACTCATGACAGGCTCCCAAGCGGAACTGCGCAGGCGCATATCCAAGCTGCGCAGCCTGCGAGAAGAGCTCACGCGCCATATTCGGATCGTAGACGACGACACCGCCGTTGTTCTGTCGTTCGTGTAGTAAGGCCAATTCGTGCAATGCGTGTGGATTGTCTTCGTCGGCTTGAGCAGCGGCGCGACGTAGCCAGACTCCGGATTCTCGCAAGTTACGAGGTTGATGCAGTAAACCACCAAGAAGGATCATTCCGAGCTTGTACATTGCCGCTGTATCTCCCAACGCAGCGGCTTTTCGATAAAACAGCACGGCCCTGTTTGGGTCTTTCTTGGTTCCAGCTCCGATCTCGTTGCACACGGCCGATCGATACGTTGCTGCTGGATGGTTTAGCTTACTAGCCATCAAGTAGAGGTAGTATGCCTTTTCGTGATCGACTTGTAACCCCAATTGTCCCGTTCCATACAGATTGGCCAGGAAGAATTGTGCGTCGGCATAGGGTTGTTTACTCTCTGCAAGTTTCTTGATGTTTCGAAGCGATTCTTGCAGCAGATGATCTCGATACTTCCGGCCCAATCTAGGATCGGTCGAGCTGATTTCATCTCCCAACTTCTTGGCAGCTTCAATCAAGTATTTCGAGAAGGCGAATTGAGCTTCTGGATCGGGATCGTCTTTCATTCGTTTACGGTAATCGTCGACGTATTGTTTTGTGTAAGGCGGTTTGTTTAAGTCGACAGCTGCATTGACACCTCGTCTTCGAGTCGATGTTGCTCCCACAACTTCGGTCGGTTTGCGAGTCAGAGAAACTTGCGACATTGAAGACATGCCCGAGGCGGTGGTGTTGGTCCTAGCAAGTGATGGTGTCGAGTCTTGACGCAGGGGCAAGGCGAGAGATGACGATGAAGCGTACATTGGACCATTTTGACCAGGTGGGGGACCAAGAAGGTCGCTTGCAGCCGAGTAATACGGGTTGGAAGCGAAACTTTGTGGATTTGGTGGTGGTGGCCCACCACCATACGGTAAAGGGGGTACATTCCCTTGTCCGTAGCCTCCTCCTCCTCCACCATATGCGCCCATCCCCGAATCCAAACTATACACACTGGCAGATCCATCGACTGCTCCTCCAGCGTAACCGCTTGTGACCCTGCGTTGTGGCTGATTTCGATTTTGCTGAGGGTGATAAGTGGTATTGTGTCGCATGACCGGGCTGGGAGCCTGCCCGCGTCCATGTGGATCCATTTGCGTGAATGACAGAGCGCCAAAGTCGAGGTTATTCGGATTCATCGAATCAGACGAGTCTCGACGATAGCTTCCACCTGACAATCGATGTTGGTTCTGATTCTGAGGCGGATACGGATTTGGGTGTGAGTTTCGTTGTTGTTCGTGTGGTGCTTGATAGTATGGTTGTCCGTAATCTACTGGTGCATATGGTGCTTGTTCAAGTGATGTCGTACGTGAATGACCTTGGCTCGGGATTTGGCCCTGGCTTTGTCGTCGCTGATCATCAAAGGAAGAAGGGGAATTGGTGAAATCGCGATTTGTAGCTTGCATTACAGCGTCATAAGATGGGAGAGGAGGCATTGATGGATCAGGTTCTTCAGACATGATCTGACCATTTGTTGGATCTGGTCATCAGCACTGATATGAGAAAAAACTTTATTCATGTTCGCCGAACGGCTCTCCTCGCGACCACTCAGAACATGACAACACTTACTAGAATGTCGAAGACTTTGAGCTCGGTTCGCCATTGTCTGCTTCGGATTTCCCTCGGATACCTCTACCCCGTCATATGGATCCCCAGAACTCCCAGCAGCATGTGTGTCGTATGTCTGAGCGCGGCGCTGACTGTATGGCGAGGTATTACGGTGTTCACTCATTGGAGCGAGACTGAGTGGTAGCTGATGTCACGCGAGATCGGGAAAAGGTCGGCTAGGGTGTGGGTCTCGACCGCGGTAGGCGCCTAGAGTACTAGGTAGGCTGAGCGATAATGACGAGATTGAGATAGGAGTATAGAGTAACAAGGATATGTATAGTATTGACAGCCAAGACTACGAGACAAGGGACAAGGAAGCGTAGACGCTTTGCTGACGTAAGCAACGCTTGGACGATAGAAAGTAGACAATTGTCGAGTCAGAGATATACTTAAACACCTACCCCTTTCACCATGGATCACTCTGTAAAGCATCTTGCCCTCGCAGTGACATGCAAGCTAATGTATACAGACGACAGAACCATACCCAACCCTCCAGGACCTGATCACGATCCTCGGCACGGCCACCTACTCTCCCTCCACTCTCAAGCCACCTTCCGACCCCGTCTACCCTTCCACTTCGTCTTCCGCTGCGCAATCTCAATCAACACCCCAACCAGCCAATCCGAATCTTGTACCTGTGTTTGTCGAGATTCCTGCCGACTTATTGACTCCTGTCGCTGCTTACTTGAAAGTCGCGAATGGCAGTGAACATAGTTTCCTATTAGAGAGTGTCACCGGAGGAGAGAGCTTGGCGAGATACAGTTTCGTTGGAGCTGGTGAGATATAAGATCCCTCGCGCTAGATTTGGACTGACGACCAGATCCCGTCAAGACGATACGTACAGGAGAAGGCTTTGACGTCGAGGGAGACCCTCTCCAGGCTTTGGAGAAGGAGCTCGAGCCATATCGTTATGCCAAATTACACCAAGTCCCTACGTTCACAGGTAAGCCGAGGACTTCTTTCCAGGGTTGAGCTGATAGCCAGGGGGAGCAGTCGGATTCATCACTTACGACTCGATCAACCATTTCGAACCAGTCACCAAACCAGCTACACCCCTCGCCAACCCCCTTCCCGGTCTGCCAGAAGCATTCTTCATGCTTGCTCAATCAGTCGTCATCTTCGACCATATTTATCAAACTATCAAAATCGTCTCGCACGTCCACATTCCCGATGGAACGCCTCCATCGAATATTACTACTCTTTACGACGAGGCAGTCGGCCGTATAGAAGTTTTACGACAGAAGCTCATATCACCCGAGATCGTCTTTCCCGAGCAGGGCCCCATCACTCTTGGAGAGAAGGCGGAAAGTAACGTCGGAAAGGCTGGATATGAAGGATTCGTTACGAAATTGAAGGAACATATCGTCAAAGGAGATATCATTCAGGCTGTCCCCAGTCAGAGACTAGCCAGGAAATCAGGTCTTCACCCATTCAACATTTATCGACATTTGAGGAGATTGAACCCGAGTCCATATATGTTTTACCTGGATTGTGGAGATGTTCAGATCGTCGGAGCCAGTCCCGAGACGCTGTGTAAGGTGGAGAAGAGGAAGGTGTACAATCACGCCATTGCGGGTACAGTTAAGAGAGGGAAGACTGCCGAGGGTGCGTCCGACATAATCGCACGATTACGAGATGACTGACGATTCAGAGGACGCTCGACTAGGTGCCGAGTTGTCAGCCTCCGACAAGGATCGGGCAGAGCATATCATGTTGGTTGACCTCGCCAGGAACGATGTCAACAGAGTCTGCAAGCCAGAGACCGTCAACCTAGACGACTTGATGCGAGTGGAGAAGTTCAGCCACGTCATTCACCTCACCAGTCAAGTGAGCGGTATCCTACGTGATGACCAGTCGAGGTCAGTTCACTGATTAAGTCTCCTGAACTGATGATCAGATTTGACGCTTTCCGATCCATTTTCCCCGCCGGAACAGTCTCGGGAGCACCGAAAGTCAAAGCTATTCAGCTCATTTCTGGCCTGGAAAAGGAGAAGCGAGGAGTCTATGCAGGTGCCGTCGGTCGATTCGATTTCGACCGAGATGAGATGGATACCTGTATCGCCATCAGAACCATGACTTGCAAAGATGGTGTCGTCTATCTTCAGGCCGGTACGTCGACCCGCAGCACAGAAAGGGTCTCACTAACGAACAGGTGGAGGTATCGTGCATGATAGTGTCGAGGAAGACGAGTACATGGAGACTATCAACAAGCTAGGCGCCAATGTGAGGTGCTTAGAGCAGGCTGAAGGTAAGCTGGCCTTGACTTTCGAACAGCAAAGCTGACGACCAGAACACTATGCTCGACTACAATCGCAAAACAAGTAAAAACGTGTGCGGACATGCATACCTTGCTCTTGAATTCATGAGACACATTTTCACTCTCGACACAAGAGGAAAGGGTGCCTTGAATCACCTCAGGTTGAAAGGAAGGCAATCTTGAAACTGGTTTCGAATGCGGATAACCTTTCAGTCGCGTGATTTCCCTGCTCGATGGTCACTCGCTACATTGATTGAAAGATAGAGTACTGTTTCTTTCTATTCAACAATTTCGTTTGCACCCACTACTGATTTCCACAATACACTTACCACACTCTTTTCTAGAACACGTTAACACTCCTTACTTCGCCGACTACCTCACATTACCCCTATTTTACTCAGCCCGGTCACCAATTGAGTGCTCAAAATGCGAACCGCAGCTATTGTCCTATTGCTGTCTCTCCCCGCCACCGTCTCGGCACGAGTAGATCGACGAAGTCGAAAACACCGCTCTCTCGCCGACCGCCTCGGCCCTCGAGACGGCTACTTTGATGCACCGGAACATGAGCCAGACGAAGTTCTCGTTCAAATCATCAATGATCCTGATTCAAGTGCGGGTCAATGGCTCACATTTGACGGTACTTCCTTCACGCCATTCTCCACTTCTACTTATCACCCCGCGGCTACAGGGGTAATACTAGCAAATGAAGCGGTAACGAGTCAGAGTAAAGTCAAAGTCGATCAAATCGGTGCAGGGAGCTATGAGTATCAGGGAACTCAACCTGTTACAGAGTCTGCAAATCACGGAGTTGGAATATTATCAAAACAGGAAGTGGACGAGTGGTTGAGAGTTCATAATGCTGCTCGGGCCCAGCATGGTGCGGGTACACTGCAATGGAATGAAGAACTTGCGAAAGGAGCCAAGAGTAATGCGATACAGTGTAAGGGTGAACATACGTATGTTATGCTCCGATGAAGTCTTGAGCTCTAATGCTGATTTGTAGTGCTGTCATAGGGGAGAACATAGCTTCAAATACCGTTGAACTGACCCCACAGCTCGCAGTAAATCAATGGATAGGGAATGCTAGTACGTGGAGCACTGTGTATGTACATTAATCAGCTGATTCCTCAGAGCTGTACGATGGACGATTCCAAGGTGAATAGTCCAGGCAACGTCGGGTGAGGTAATTGACAAGCAGAATCGACAGCCCATTATACACAAGTGATCTGGAAGGTAAGCAAATCCGGTCCCAATGAAGAAGGCGTTACTGAAAATCCAGTCAACGACATCTGTCGGTTGTTATCTCCAGACTTGTGCACCTGGGACTCGGTATGACGCAAAATATGGCACGAGCTGGCAAGCTACCTGTCGATATAGTATACCTGTAAGCGACTTCCATATCATTAAAGCTGGGACTGATGGTCCGGGGCAACAATTTAGCTGAATATCAATTTGGCAACAACACCCAAGCCTAATTGTAGACTAGAAACCAAATGCATCTATGTGTGCTATGTTATATCTATACTCTATGATTATCGCAGAAAACATTCAGCCTCTCCATGACATCCGTCATTATCTCTGCTGGTGCGCCAAGGACCACCCTAAAGTATCCAGGTGCACCGAAACATAGTCCTGGTAGTACAAAGACCGCTTCTTCCCTGTACAATGCCGTACAGAATTCGACATCATCGTTCAAATCGAAAGCAGCCGGTTGAATCCTTATCAACATGTAGAGCGCGCCAGCGGGCATGTTTGTGTATAAGCCGTTGATGGCTGTCGTTCCGGAATGTACGATTTGAGCATTCTTTTCGACTTTTGCAGTAACCGCATCGAAGTATTCTGAAGGTGTTGCCAAGATCTCGGGAAGAGCAGCTTGGACTATACTGCTCGGACCGAAGAAACGGTTGCCCCAAACGATCATCCCCTCTCTGATCCCCTCTGCTACTCCAAGTGGATCATGTAATGCGATCCACCCAACTCGCCATCCGGGCAGGAGGAACCGCTTTGAAAGTCCAGAGAGTGTAATCACGGGTACCGTGTTTGAGATTGAGGCGAGTGGGATGAAGGGTGAAGACCAGGTCATGTGTCCGTAAATCTCATCGGCGATGATTGGGATCTTGTGTTTATCGGCAATCGAGACGATATTGGCCAGGTGTTCCTGTGAGAAATTTGATCCGCAGGGATTAGATGGGTTGGTGATTAGGATAGCTCGAGTGTTTTCATCACATAGCGAATCGAGCATTTTCGTATCCACCTCCCAATCGTTCTCTTCTACGCAATCGTAGTATCGGATCTCTGTTCCGAGATTGGCGAGCAGCGACGAGTATTGCGAGAAGCCAGGTGCTGGCAGCAATATATTGGAAGGACCATATGAATGGTGAGGGAATAGCACTGAAAAAATCAAATCCAAGGCCTGTCCGACTCCATGGGTGAGGACAACACTATCGGCATGATAAGCCACCTTATCCCATCTCTGATGGTAGTCTGCGATAGCCTGCCTGGCAGGTAGAGAGCCGATTCCATTGATATAGCCATTATGACGTTCCGACTCGATTGCAGCTCGTGCGGCCGTTGTCGCTGCGATAGGAGGGGGGTGGAGGGGGTAATGCGTCGGGTCGCCTAGACCGAGGTTGATGATGGTTTTGGAAGATGATGGGGGAGTAGATGTGATTCCAGCTAGAGTGGATCGAATTGGGTTTTTAGATGTGCCCTATGAATCAGTAAAAGTTCCCCACCTCCCTTCTCCAAGCCAAACGTCGACATACGATAGAGGGTGAGACTTGGATATTCCAAGACCGAGATGACTCCCCATTCTTCAGACCATCCCTGGCGGTGAGAAGCTGGATATCAGGCATGTTGGTCGATCGAATATCGGATCAAAGTTTTCGAGATAAATAGGTAGATGGGCAGGAACGGGGGTTCGCACACAGATCGCTGACAGATAAGGGTGGGCTATGCACAGAAAGAGGTCGGCCTGAATTAGTGTTTCAAGGTGGGATAATGCATACATATCTCTTTGATTGTTATTATATATATGTCATCTACATCTACAGTCTATGCATCTACGGACATTGTATCCCGGTCAAAGTCAATTCAGCTAGCTCCGGCCGGGATCTGTCGGAGTGATTTTCGAGTTCCGGCGGTCTTATCTCTGTTCGCTGGATTTCGCTTGATTCGCTTGATTCGCTTGATTTGCCTGATTCATTCCCCTGTACCTGTAGACTATCCGCCTGTGTCCCTATACCTTGATGACTCAGGAGGCGCTAAAGCGTAGTTCCTTCAGGTAAGACCTGTTGAGCGAGTCCCATACCAGTACGAACCAAGTCCAGCCGTGTCGAGAACGTTTCCGCCAAGAGAAAAGCGGCGAAAGATGCGTCGGTCCAATATGACGCGTGAGCCGTGATCATATCTATCCATCAGCTAATCGGCACTGTTTTGACCAAGGGAATCCGATCAACATACCTAGGTATTCATTAACACCAGCTGCTGTAAGGTAGAAATCGATATTGCCATGTGGATTCAGTGCAGAAAACCTTCTCTCTCCTCTTGATCCTTCTAACTTTTCTTCACCCTTTGATCCCGACATTTCAATCCCAGACGGTAATCGAATAGCACCTGGCCTAGAAGCTTTCTTCTCCGGCGTACTATTACTTCCCGAGATGTAAGGTATTGAAGGCATATATCTCGATATCGTACCGAAACCTTCTGAAACCGTGGCGTAAAATCCGGCTGTCACCGATGTGATGGCTAGAGGTTGGCGCTGGGCAGCGAGTTTGGAGTCGACAGCGGCATTGAGCATGTACGCAATAGGGTCCGTTGGGTAAAAGACGTTATATAGAGAATCGATCGACATGCAACCGAATTTCCCAGCTCGGTCCAGCGCTTCATCCTGAGGAGAATCTGCCATCAGTGTACATTCCTTTCTCGCCCAAAACTCACTCATTGTCCTCTCTCTAGCTTTACGAGGCATCAATTGTGCCTGATCCAAATGAAGGAAGATTCCAAGTGGACTTCCACAGAGGAACAGGTTACTGGTATTAAAGATGAATCGATCACGGGTTTTGGTGATGACCTGTTTCGGTAGCTGGTCGAGAGACGGCATCTTTGTCGGTTGATTGGACAAGATATGAGCGGCAAGAGCGGACCCGAGCTGATATCAGCGTTGCACGTACAGGTAGGACTTACCGAGTGACCGATGATGTGAACACGCCCATTCTTGTCGAAATCTGGATTACGGGCTACCCAAAGTCGATAAAGTTTATTCGCTTGTAAACAAACAGCCTCGATCATCTTTTGTCGATGAGGCGACATGAATAACGGGATATCCAGCAGTACCTACACACCATCAGCTCCCTCCATTACAAGTCACATGATGACTGACCGAGTTAGTCAGCTCTCGAACGTAGGGAATGGACTTGTTGAGTGTGATATCCCCCATCGTAAATCGATTGTCCATATCGTGTTTCGCGTCCTCCTCGCTTTGCTCATGTTCGAATGTGAGCAATGCTCGCCATTGGACGGGTAAAACCTGTACTCTTCGATCCCGTATTATCGACGAAAGAGCTGGATTGGCTGATTGAGTACTGCACCGTCAGCTTGGTTTCGCATTATCCACGAGTGAGCTTACCGTAAACACTGGCGAAGCTGATTACTGGCATATACGAAATTGTATGCCTCGTACTGGGCCGCTAACTGCTGGCCAATTCCATGGATCACCAGTATGAGGTCTGTACATGGTACATCCGATTCCTCGGAATCGACCTAGCATCAGTCACGCCCTGTCTCATCCATGAATCACCCACCACGGGAGCCATCTCCTCCTGCATCGCCGACTTCTTATCCTTTCCAGTCAATCTGTCAAATCCATCTTTGCTCAGCTTATCAGCGCCTTCCTTCAGCCTATCTGTCCCCTCTTTCAGTTTATCAGCCCCTTCCTTGAAGTCCTCGAAGACACTAGCGCTCCGTGCCCTTCCAGAGGGTGCTTCCGGTCTATCTGGTTTCTGGATATTCGAACTTGGCCGACGTGAGCTGCTTGTGCTGCCACTCCTACTATGCCCACTGGATTTTGGATTAGCGGCTGCCGCAGCGGTATATCCTCTGTAGAGAAGTGTTCCGGATGCTCTTCCTCGAAGTGAGAAGAACTGGCGAGGAAGGTAATTAAGAGCGCCGCTCCTGATCATCAGCTTCCCGATATGTGACTGTCATGACACGGATGGCTCACGTCAGAAGTCTAGCTTTATCGGCATCTTCGAATATGACTCCCAAACTCCCAAATCGAGCCGGTAGCGTGTATTTCAATTTCTCCTCAGCAGCCGAGCCAAGGGCGATAGCAGTCGCCAACTCATGTTTATAGGACGGTTGCCAAGGTTCTATCTCCCTACCTGTCAGCCACGTCCCCCCAGGTCAAGTCGAGTCTCGACAGACTCTGGCTCAGACTTACTTGTAACCCTTCTCTAGCTCCTCTGCGAAATCCCAAGAACAGGGTTTGGTCTCGTCTGTAACGAACCATGAGCCTCTGAGGACTGATACACGTGGACCAGCATGGGCCCAAAATGCAGGATGGAGCGAGAGAGACTTTAGGGATACCTCGAAAAGCGAGTCCTATCATCAGTGCCCCTCTTGATAGCAGGTTCAAGTAAAAAGAACTTACCTGAGAGACAGGGACACCAGAAATCAATTCCAGATTCTCATATTCCTGTTGAGCTGTAGCCAAAAAGTCTTTATAGTTCCCATCCGAGTCCTTCTCGTCGCCATTTGGTAGCTCCTCTCCAGATCTCACTACTTCTTCTCCTTCCCTAACTGAACGGGCACTAACATTTGACCCCCTCCTTTCCTTCTCCTTTTCTTTGTCCTTTTCTTTGCCTTTCGTAGCAGGCGTAGCGAACCCTTCTCCCTCTTTTCTGCCCCAATCATGTATTGCCTTCTGTCTCTCTTCAGGAGTAAATGCGTCCCATGCTTCTTGTATACGCCTTGACTCGTCGGGCGAGAAAGCTTTGTATATGGTTGCGGCTGTTGTAATAGGCGTAGGAAGGAGGTCGAGGTATTGGGATCCTGTATGTACCCAGCGGTAATCTAGCTCTGGCATAGGCAAGGTCTCATGCTCAAGAGCTCCCTCTACCGGTGCGTCGGCCATCTGCAGTCCTTTCAACAGTCTATATGGGTAGGAGTATACGGCTGCCAAGTACGACTATGTACAGTTGACATGGTGGCAAAAGTGCTCATCACCTGTGCCTGAGTACCTGTTGACGCGTCATATTCCAGCAGATAACAAGCACTAACAAGCAAAATATGGCATACCAATAGCAGTCGAATGTCCTATGTACAACCACATCTTTTACCCAAATCACAACCATTGTCCATGAATAACTACGGAATAACGCCCTGCGTTCTCAAGATTCTACCCCATTGTTCCCTTTTCAAATTCGACTCTTCCAGCTCCCTCTTTAATCGTTTGTTCTCGAGATCCAGCTCGTTCCGTTTCGATTTAGCAGACTGAAGATCCTGCTTCATGGCCTCGAATGCTTCCGTCTGGGGAAGACAGGCATCATTGTACATTCCATCCAATTCGGTGTTGAATGCCTGAAAGTCAGCTTTCTCGCCAGTCAAGGAAGTCAAGACACACCTCGTAAACCACGTCAATCTCAATGGTCGCTTCAGATAGCTGAGTACGTAGCATATCTTGAACATCCTTAGCCCGGTTGACTTGCTCATGTAGCCTTTGGATCTCAGATTGGGCCTGCTGTCAGCTTCAACCAACTCTCGACCAAGGCGCGGGGCTCACCTTGCTGTTCTCTTCAACAAGCCTAGTAGCCAAGATGGACGATTGATCAATGTCCGAAGCGGCACATCGTAGACTCGATTCGAGCTTATCTGTGAGGTGCGAAAGACCCCTTGATGAATCATCCGTCAAGCCATTCTCAGAGTCCGAGCGGGTAGGAAGGTCGAAATCGGAGTCTACTAGACGCTACAAATCAGTATATTCTATTTCTAATAGCAGAGGACATACTGTGATGTTCCGTCTTTGGGGAGAACGAGTGATGGAACCCATGGATCCCCGATTCGATTGCTTCCTGGCATAGCTGATATCGGTCTTGAGCCTTTTGGTAATTACTCGACTCTCGGCAATCTATCGTTAACGCCGCTTCTCAATGTGGACTCACTTTCTGTCTGGCGGCCTCGATTCCCGAAGCGGCATTCGAATAAGTATGCTCAACTCGTTCCTTCTCCGAGATTGATGATCTCAGGGAGTTACCTCTGATTGGAGTGGTAATCCCATTCGACAGCCTGGTAGGGGTTCCGCGCTTGACACTCAGGCCCAGAGAGGGAACCGGTGAAGGTTCCGGGACCTGACCCAGATCGACGGGATTCAGCGGACTGCGCGAATCGGAACGTTTCCTGGGTTGCTGCAGATGATCTTCCGAATGTTGTCTCTTGGCGGATACCCTTCTTGGCTGAGGTGAGAGGTCGTCCCGAAGCGGTACAGTCTCTCGGCCAGGCGATACCTTCCGACCACCACCACTCACGAGTCTAAGGCGAGTATGACTAGATCCGAGTCCAGGGTACTTCGCAGGCGTGATGGGGACGGATGACGACAGAGGTCCAGTCGAGTAGGAGGTGACTGTAGCAGTGGCTCGATTAGGAATAACGAGAGGCTGAGGGACGGCGAGCACAGGCGAAGGAGATCGACGATTTCGTAGACTAGGTCCTCGAGGTCCGATAGGAGATTTCGGCCCATTGAGTCTGGGCGAGAGAGGAGCATCTGTTCGGACAGGAGAAGGCGTCCTGTTGCGGATCCGAAGCGGAGCAGTGGGTGCCGATATAGGTGATCCACATCGTACTGATCGTCAGACAAAACTTTACAATGGCCACTGGACTTACTAGCTTCACGTAGACTTTCAGCAGGATCCTCACTGGCAGCTTTTCGGCGTGCGATAGGTGTATCCTCCGAGGGAGAATCCATCAGATGACTGTTCATTTCGAAAGGCGATTTAGGTGTCGATTCGCCTCGAGTCGGCATGAGGGTATTGACCGGTAACAAGCCATTCAAAGGCGAGCGAGGCGGCTTTGCAGGGGAATAGGCTGCTATATTACTATTCTTCCTAGCCAGATTCAACCTCTCGTTCAGGTCGACCTCGCTCCGGTCCGCGAACATCTTGTATGGGCCTGGAGAGAGTGATTGATCGGATGTACGTTTTGATTCACCGGATAAACGAGAATCAGTAGACTTGCTTCGGTTCGAACTGAGGGTACTACTTCGATCTCGGGAGTTGACGCTACCAGTGCCAAAGAGGTTACGGGAGATAGTATCAAGATGTAGCATCGAGGGGCGCAATCGATGACTGGAGGAGGGGGTGTTGGGTGCGGATGACACAGAAGTACGAAATCGGAAGATCCCGAATTTGTGGACTAGCTCGTCAGCCAAAAACAAAATGGCAAAATCATGACTCGCTAGTAGAGGTGATCTTCTCGAGGATCTCAGAGACGTCTATGACCTGTCGGTCCTCATCGCCCGCAGCAGTCTTGTACGAGAAACGAGTGAAACCACCCGGCAGAGCCTGTACGTGAAACATCAGGACGCTGTCCCCGATAGGGCTTTCGGACGGGGAATCATGTTCATCAATGTACATTACCACCTTACCCTGCAGAGTCAGCATATGACCATTTCGATTCGTTTGGGGACGCGCACCTTGCGGGCAGGGGGACCGGTGAAGAGGCTCCAATAACATCTAGCCCTCTGGTATGGCTCGTCGAGATCCAGATCCATCGATACTAAACCTCTCGCTTTTCGAGCCTTTGCCTGAGCGGCCCAGAGGTTCTCAACGAAATGCAGCTTGTCCCTCTTGACTGTGACGGGGTCCATCTGCGAGAGGGGAGGGTGTACTGTGTGGAGGCATCTGAGTTGTCTTGACCATCTTTCCGACTGATCTGGGGGTTTCTCGAGGAACAGGTTGAATTCTACAGAGACACTCAGCCCGCTTCCTGAAAGGAATGGCAAAAACTCACCTCCACCACCGACATCCGTCGCAATGACGTCCAAAATATCCACAGTTCCTCGGAAACTCAGCTTATCCTTCTTGCTGCCAGATTTATCGATCACGGCCACACCTCCACCAGACTTGATTAGTTTCTCCATATCATCCAATCCAGTAACCCTCCTTCCGGAAATAGACGCGGATTGCCGTTTGACAACCATCAGCTTATCGTCGAAAAGGAACAGTGAGCAGTGCAGATTGCTCGCGCTGGACGTTGCCGATGAGCTCGCCGTAGATATGGATGATAACGAAGCTGAGGTGGATGCGTGATTCGGGCGAGGGTCGGCTTCGTCCACGTCGATCGAGTCGATGAATGATCGGTTATTGCTGAACAGATTGGCAGGGAAGCCTTCGACATTCCTCTCCAAGCAGTACATGACCGTCGCCCTGATCGTCTGCTCATTTGGCTCGCACTTGGCAATTTTTGAGGCTATCGCAATAGCTTCTGCCAGTTGAGATCTCTGGATCGAGTGGGGTGGATAGCATTTAAGCATGGCTGATGTCAGTCCACGTTTTCAATGAAGAACTTACTCGACCAGAGAAGTGTGTACCGCGGAATCCGCTGCACAGGTTCCATCAACAACTCTCTGAGCCCTATATTACCAATCCCGGTAGTAGAGTATTTCGTAGACTACCATCAGCCGTATCTAAGCCTGGAAACTCACCTCGATATAGCTAATAAAAGAAGGGAACTTCTTGACCACCTCCTGAAACATCCTCTGCGATTCGTCCTGTTTTCCAAGGTATGTCCTATAAGGATCAAAAGTGCCAGAAGATAGCTGTCATCAGCCAACACCCGCTTGAGTCGACATACATGTTTCAAGCAAACATCAGCTACGGTCTCGGGCGTAGCGCGATCCAGGTCCATCATGAATGTAAATGCCGCAGTCACGATCTGATCAATATTTGCGAACAGCGTTTTAGCTTCGTACACCGGTACGATCATTGATTCTGGCCTTCTTGCAAATCCTCTCAGAGGGTCTGCATATGCCTGATTATCAGCCGCATCTCGAGCCATGACGAACAGATTTCAAAGCTTGAATCCTTGAGATATAACTCCTTTCTGTCTTGATCAACTCGTCAACGAGCGCCGGTAGTCGAGATGCATCTCCTGGCCCACTCGAATCGATCGTTCTCGAGACTTCTGGCGAAAGACTCGGCTCAAGCGGCGAACCTAGGTGGGAAAGGAGGTTCCGAGTTTCTGTTGATGATTAGCTCCTGACGTTGTTTACGATAAATACGCCTTACCTGGACCTTCATTGTTTAGAATGACATCGCAGTGATATGCTCTCCTAGTCACTCTCGAGCCTGTCGAGTGGTCTGTGGATCGAGTCGAGCTATTGAGGTCGATAGGTTTGGGTGGAGGTAGTGGAGGTGAGATTGCGTTGCGATATGGCGAGCGGAAGGGGGATGTCATATTGATCGTTTATCCGCGGGTGGTGGGTGAGGGGGTATGTGACCCAGTTGCAGCAGGTAAGACGACGAATGACCTATGATATAGTTGATAGATGTATAGTAGTACTTCTGCAAGTGATCGACATGAGGTAATAAGTGAAAGAAGAGGGTTGAATGATGATCTCATTTGTTTGCGCCAAACGCCATTAAAAGGAAAAGCAGTCGCGCGCCCCGCCTCTTGATTACGTAATTTGGACACCACGTGTTGGTGGGTCAATGACGATACAAGCCACGCTATCATGCAACGCACTTGCCCCACTCGACCACATACTGCCATATCATGGGAGATCATACGCCTCGCCGTAAGGCTTCTATAGCATCATCTGCAAGTAGCGGAGCGACTATCAAGCCAACAAATAGGCAGAATTCGGCGGGGAACGGTTTCTTTGCAAGGTTTAGGAGTTCTTCACAATCAAGGTCCGACTGGGATGGAAACGATGCAGACCCAGATGCGGGACCGAGTGATTATTACCGGCGTTCCCCATCTCCTCCACCTCCACCAGTAGGATGGAGGACTGCAAGTAGTGAATTCGAAGATGAGGACGAACATGCCGACTGGGACGGACCGCATGATAGTTACAACCCGAACTGGAACGACTCGCCAGACGGACCGACTCCTGATGCCGATGAATCCATGTCGGTGGATGTAGAAGAGTATCAGAAAAGGATCAGGGACGTTCTAAATGGCTCGAGAGTGGAGACACCCCAGCTGGAAGATACAAATGATGCGGAAGATGTCGAAGACAACGGAGTCGAACGATTGCTTGAGAAGACGGGCATTGGCGAAGAAGAATTCGGAGTAGCCTCGCCAATATCTTCTCCTCCGTCTACACCACAAAAGAACCCGCGTCAAGTATCATATATCCGTAAGTCCTCAGCCACAAGGTCCCTCATACCCTGCTGACTATCAGACCCCTCAATATCGAGGCTACGCTCACGTGGCCGAGCTCCTTCGTCTGTGACTCCACCTCGGCATTATCGTTCCCCAAGCAACTTCTCCCTCATCTCTGAGATATCGGCCGCTTCCGCCCAAGCATCCTCCAACACACCAGGTATCGTCTTTCACCGCCTGAAACGCATGGTCGTAAGTTATGGCAAACCCACCACCATGGACGTTAATGGCGCGATCGCCATAGGCACCGAAAAGGGAATGACCGTCATCTACTCATTCTCCCAGGACGTGCGCTGCGTTCTAAGCAGTATCTCGTCGCCAGTGACTTGCGTTTCAATATCCCCCGACTCGACGTTCGTAGGTGTTGGTCACGCTACTGGCGAGATTTACCTCTACGACCTCTCATCACCTGGAAAACCCGCTCGTCAAGTCCGCCCAGTCACAATGCAGCAGGTGATGACGGGTCGCAAAGAAGGTCATCTCGAGAATAGTAAGATCCGCCATATCGGTTTCGTTGGGGCCAGGCATACTTCGATAGTCACCGGTGATGAACATGGGAGGGCATTCTGGTGGTCTCTAGGAAGGATCATTGGTGTAGAATCGAACGATGTCATACGCATGCTTGGGAGCTACCAGAAACAAACAAGTTTATTCGCCATGGCACCTTTGCCGACTGGACCTCATGGGACCGATACATACTCGCTTTCGGCTTTATTGACGCCTTCGAAATTGGTCATTGTAGGTCTGAAACCGGCAAAGACATGGTATAGAAAGATGAGAGATGCGACACATCTGAACGCTGGGGCGGTAGCTTGGCTGAGAGCTGGCATAGTTGCAGAAGGGTCGGATCCAATATTGGCATATTCATGGGGACGATCCCTGCGCTTTCTGAGAGTCACGACCTCAGATCAGGCGCCTGATTTTGTGCTTGGTCAACAATGGACCGCACCATCGCCCATCTCCTCGATGTCGTGGTACGACTCGAATGTGAGTTGATGTAATCTGACCGGGCTGACGATCAGCATTTACTTCTAGTCTGTGACGACCTGTTGTTACTCAAGGTGGACACCTTGACCCTGGTCGAGAACACCGCGGTCTCTAGCCCACTCTCGGTTCGAGTATACCGAGACAAGATACTCGTTCTCAACGGCGGCACTTCGGTAGGAACACTTTTGCACTGGAACGATCGAGTCCTAGCTCTAGTCCATCAAGGCGATTTCCTAGGTGCAATTCACCTCGCTCTCGCATACTACAAAGGCACCGCGCAGGGCAACACCATCGGGCTCCCCACGGATCGCAGTGAGCTTCGATCGGTGGTCTCGACCAGGATCCGGGAGCTCATCATCGCTTCACTCCAGTGGGCATTCTCTGAGGATCGAATGTCGGATGATACCCATTTCTCCGCCGACGGTCGAGGTGTGGATCTGACGACACTGTTCGAGTCACTGGCGACCTCCTGTATCGAAGCTTGTCTCGCTATGGACAATCCTTACTTTCTATTCACAGATGCATACGAACATTACGAGAACGCTGGCATCCAAGGTATCTTTTTGAGGCTGCTGGAGCCGTACATATTCAACGGCGATTTCAAGCATACACCGCCAGGAGTTGTCAAAGCATTGATTACGCTACATTCGGATGCTGGAGAATATGACCAAGCAGAAGCTATCATCTGGCATGTCGACCCTCAGATGCTCGACATCAATCAAGCGATCACACTTTGCGACTCTCATGGACTGCTCGACGCACTGGTCCACGTCTATACCCGCGCTCTACTTGACTACGTCTCGCCGATGGAGCGGTTGTTGGGCACATATCAGGTCTACGCGTATATCGAACATACCCTTTCCGGCTTAGCATACCCCACTGGAGAACCTCTACCCGAATCTCAAGCTGGATCAGCTAGAGAATCGGTCTATACCTTCGTCTTCTCTCACCTTTCCGACTTTACCGACACAGAAGCTCTCCTACACGCTCTTGATATTGCTTTCGAGGATTCATACTTGAATGACGGAGAGATTAGTCGTCAGTCAATCATCAACCAGCTCTTGGCGACCGATACATTAGATCCCACATTACTTTACATCTTCGTCGCTCGAAATTTGCCGAAATACCCTCAATTCCTATTCATATCTCCCTCGACATTGCATGGAATCATGACTGCTCTAGCAAGCGACACTGATGCGACAACCAGAGAAGACCGGCAACTCGCAACTGAATATCTACTTTCTGCTTATACGCCACACGACTCGGACGATATGTACGACTTGTTCGAACAGGCTGGTTTTTATCGAATTCTACGAAATGCTTTTTGGGCAGATAAGAAATGGTCCAAATTGGTCGGAATACTCGTCAAAGACCCTGTGGACATCTTCGCTTCGCTGGACAAAATCCTACCACAGGCTAGTGAGGTTCTGGAACCGGTCCTGCCTGATCTTCTCAAGTCGTCGCTACCAGAGACTGCCCTGATCATCGACCGCCATCAACCAACTCTACACCAGAAAGTTGTCGAATCTCTGGCGCCTTTGAAACAGTTGACGTATCTGCGGTCTGTTCTTGAGCAACCAGAAAGTCACCTTTCACTAACCCTTCGACATCTCTACGCTATTCGTCTTGTGGAATACGAGAATTCCTCGGTACTAGCCTACCTCGATTCCAAAGGAGGCGATTTCTTTGATCTTTCGCAACTCTGGTCCGACTTTGCCGAGAAGGGGTATCACGAAGGACAAATCTGGGCACTCGACAGACAAGGCAACACTACCTCTGCATTCAGTGCGGTCGGCGATGTGTTCCGAACGCAAGGCGCCAACCTCGCTGGTGACCTCGATAATTACTACGCCGTCGAGACCATAACCTCTGTCGCCAGGCTGGCAATCCGACTATGTCGCGAACATTCATCCGGACCAAAGGATAAAGTGGAAACTATGTGGTTTGGGGTGTTACATGAATTGACGGAGCTCGTACATGCTATCGGATCGCTCGAAGATTCGTCTTCTGAGAAACCCTCCCCCTCACTGGAGGCTATTCGATTACTAGTCGGCGAATCGCTCTCGGCCCTCGTCTCTGCTCCGCTATCATTCCCGAGGTTGTTCAAGCGACTGGTCGATTCTTCTTCGAAGCGATCAAAGGCGTATAAGGATTTCCGAGTGATCCTGACTGGAATGCTGGAATCATATAGATCGGAAGGAGAGATGTTGACCATGACCGTGAAATTGGTCGAGGCTGATTTGTTTGTGTCGGTCAAGGAGATGGCCGATAGAAGGCAGGCAGGGTGGAGTTTGGGTACAACGCAGTGCATTGATTGCGGGGATGCTCTGTTGGGCCAAACAGACATACAGGTGCAAGGCTCTGGACAGGGGAGGCATGTCAAATGTCAGGTTAAGAACATTGAAGTAAAATAGCATTATATATTGCATAGACATGACATCACATTACAAGTCATTATTCTCATCAAGACCGGAGCAGATCCGCTATGTCATGCCTATCTGCCGCCTCAGCAAGCATCAAGGGCGTCTGACCATCTTCATCTTGTACATCCCTTCCAGCCCCTAGTTCGAGCAGCAATTTGACCATATCTACGTTCCCCCTATCAGCCGCTAGATGCAGTGGTGTCAATCCCTGTCCGTAAGTAACCTGTTTGGGGACGAGGGCGACTCACATATTCGTCCTTCGTGTCCACACTCGTTCCGGCCCTCACAAGGCGTTCCACCTCCTCTACCTTCCCATCGATGACGGCCTCATGCAGCTTAGATGACTCGCCCTCACCCTCCTCCTGAGCCATCACACTGACTTTTACACCACCTAGAGCTCCTCCGGAACCTGACGTTCCTCCTTCCCAGCCTATTTCCTTGGCTAATTCGATATATCGCTCCTTTGCATTGTCCACCTCGGCATATTTCTGAGATTGCGCGACCCATGCATCATGTTTCGCCCGAGCCTGCATCGAGAAAATGGATGGGCGAGAGCTCGTTCTATCGGTCAGCCTCCTGCTACCCGCATTGAGACCTACGGTCCTGCGCCTGTATTGGCATATTTGAACAAACCGTATATCTACCCGTTAGTCCCTTCTTGACCTGTCTGATAGACAAACCTCTAATTTTGTATCATTAGGTAAACTCGCTGCAGATGGATTCGACGATAGCCAGGTAGCAGCCGCGTCGAAGTCGTCTGCCATCGCTGTGAAAGGGCAACAACGGGAAGGAAAGGTCGACTTTGACTTTCGTTTCGTACCTCCACTCTCGTCATCCCTCGTCCCCACCTCATTACCGCTTTTTCACCTTCCCTACCTCGCACCACTGGGACTAGTAGCCATGGATAGCCAAGTCACTCAAGTGGTAGCTCAAGCTGCATCTGGATCGTCTGGACTTGCGATCAGTCTGTATGTGGAGGGCTACTGGAGCTCGAGGTAGCTTACGAACAGACATCCACTGCCGATTCTCAATGTATCTGAACATCAGACTAGGGCGAGGCTTACATCATCAAAGCCTCAGAAGTGTGAGTTGGCTGGTCCGGACACTACTCAGAAGCTCATCACTAGTGATTGGAGCTTTACTGGGAAGTAGAGAGAACCGCCAAATATCGATCGTCAATTCCTTCGAGCTCGTCCTCCTGTCAGAACCCGATACCAATAATGAACACCCTTTATGGCCTATTGATCGTGAATTCTTCCAGACTCGACAAGCGCAGTGTAAGCTGCCATTCTGGATACATATCGCAGCCAAGCTAACGAGCAGTCGAGGAGGTCTTTCCCAATTTAGTTGTTGTCGGATGGTATACTGTTGGTTCTGAGCCCACATCAGATGACGTTCAGCTTCAGAAGCATGTACGTCTGAATGTCGATTGTGGTACCTAGCTTATGACCAGATACTGAGTCTAGTGGACTCGCCTGTGCTCCTTGTCTTTGGTACGGATGAAGAGTCAGGTCTACCACTCAAGATCTACGAAGGGGCTCGAGCGGGTGATGATGATATCAACAAATTCGCTGAAGTACCTTATGGAGTCGAGACAGGAGAGGCAGAAAGAATAGCAGTCGATGGCGTCTCAAGGGGAACGGATAATGACTCAGCTGGTAAGCGGTCCTTGTATACAGGGGGAAGAGCTGATCGGGTAGTGGTATCGAATTTAACGACGCAGAGAAATGCGATCCAGATGCTTCATGAGCGTATCACTGTATTACTGCAATACGTGATCGGAGTCGTCAACAGTACGTCTAGCCAGGTCTGTGCCTTCAAAGCTGACTTGCAGAACAAGCGAGACCTGATCACTCGATATTACGCCAAATTTCATCGATCGTAGCTGGACTACCTACGATGGAAGCGCCTCAATTCCAGCAGGAAGTCATGACTGTATGTCAACTTTTCCTTTCGGTTGGGCATTTTGGCTGACGGCATAGGAATACTCGGACGTCCAGCTCACTGACTATCTTACAACCTTGACAAAACAGCTCGACGCGTTGAACGATGTAAGTTTCCGATGCCACTGCCGAAAAAGGGGTCTGATGAAGCAGTACGCCGACAAGCACACTGTTCTGTACATGGACGGTGGCGGCAACGACCAGGGTAACGCGGGATTCCGGCGATCTGGAAAAAGCGGCATGGGATTTTCGACCATGAGAAATCGTTGAGAAGCAGGATTGAGTCTCTGCATGGTAGTTGTACGAGTAGGCAGTGTATACATGACATGGTAGAAACGACCAACGAGATGCATAGGACGCGACCTGATAGGCGCTGGTTCTCCTCTGTTGTCGGTCTGTACCTTGCCCTGAATCACTTTGCTCACCTCACAAACTGCAACAGCTTATTATGGCCCAGACACCGTTTTAGTACCATACTTTTCTGTCACTTGTTCTCTTATCATTTTAGCATACAATACATTCATGGACACCACATAGATTGCATCAACACCGACTCAGCATTCAGCCCGAAATGTCGGCCAGGAATCCATTCATACATACCTCTTCTTCTGCCGACCTGACTTCATCCGACCTCATCTCTCCCCCAAGAACGTTCCCTCCTTTGCCGACTTCGCCGACAGAGTATCCAGCAAATGTAGTCCCCACAGGACTTCATGTTCCCACGACACCTCATCACCGACATGCTCAATCACGTCCGATGGTGAAGAAAGATTCTAACGACATGTCGAATCCATATTTTGTGAATGCCCCAAATCCATATCATCGGTCAAATTCGAATGGAAATCCAAGTTTCAATAACGCCCATCTACACGCCCCGACTCCATCACGATCACCTTCACCAAGCCCTTTCGCAATCCCGCGATTTACTGCGCCAACAGTCTCGACCATACGATTTGTCGCATTATGTCTGCTCTGGTATACATGCTCTGCACTGAGCTCGAATACTGGAAAAGTCATTCTCAACAATTTCAGATTTCCAGTCACTTTGACGATTGTTCAATTCTTTTTCGTTGCTGGATTGTGTCTTCTGTTCAGCAGGCCTGAACTTGGATGGACTACTAGATTGAGAAGTCCGACACAGGCGATTCTCAGGGGGACTTTGCCAATGGCGGCATTTCAGGTTGGAGGGCATATCTTTAGCTCCTTGGCTATCAGCCGGGTGCCAGTCAGTACAGTACACACCATCAAGGTAGGTCCGATATTCTCTGCAATTATCTTGAAATTGATGCATACTAATATGCAGGCACTGTCACCATTATTTACCGTCCTCGCGTACGCGTTACTGTTTGGCGTGTCGTACTCCTTGCCCACTTATATCTCGCTCTTCCCACTCACATTTGGAGTCATGCTCGCCACATCGGTCGACTTTTCCCTCTCGAACATCTTCGGCTTATTCTGCGCATTCGGCTCGACCATTGTCTTTGTCTCTCAAAACATCTTTTTCAAGAAGATAATGCCTACCAATGCGGAATCCAGTACCTCAGGTAAACTCGACAAGATCAATTTACTTTTCTACTCTAGCGGAACCGCTTTTGTCCTCATGGTACCTCTATGGCTGTACTATGATGCCTGGCGCGTGATGAACCATGTGTTACCCCCAAATGCTCCATCCATCACACTTTACTTCATCCTCAACGGGACCGTCCACTTTGCGCAAAATCTACTCGCCTTCGCCATCTTGTCATCGACATCGCCAGTCACGTACTCCATCGCATCACTTGTGAAGCGTATAGCTGTCATCTGCCTCGCTATTGTCTGGTTCAAGCAGACTGTCCATTATGTCCAGGCCGCCGGGATCTGTTTGACAGGAGTAGGATTGTTGATGTACAACAACGCCAAGCGGGATGTTGAAAAGGGAGAAAAGAGGATGCGGCAAGTGGAAGCACTCAGGGATGGAATGTTGCCAACATCACTGGAAGATCAGAGGACTTTGGACGGCTCACCCGATATGAAGCTCGTTCATAATTCACCCCGACCCGAATATCTGCATCAATTCAATCCTGTTTCGAAATCATCTTCGATTCGCAAATTCGACGTGCCACTCAACAACATTCCTTATCCCTCACCTCCGCCTTCGACGACATCTTCGCCGCCTGATCGGTTGATGCCCCTTCCGCCTTCGGCAATGCATGTCAATGCGGGACCACCAATCCATGGATCAGTCTCGAGACAGAGGAGAATGTCGGTAGATGCAACCGGTCAACAGCAGCAGCCAACGCAGCATGTTGGTCATGCCGCTTCAAATCGCCCTCCACAAATACTAGAGTCATCAAAGGGAGTGATGGTAGGTAGTCAGTGACCAGGGGCGGTCGCGTATAGGGGAACCGCATGATAGGTTGCGAGTGTAATATTTACGGGATATTCAGGTACCATTAGAGCATAGATCATGCAGGTACTATTTCGCGCCACGGATAACAGGAATAATGATGCCGCATGGGCAAATCTCACACCAAAGGAGAATACCGAATCAAAATGACGAGAAGCAAGAGAATGATTGATTACAGTAAACGCGACCCTTTCTGAGAAGCAACGCTGAGCAACGATCGAGTCATGCTACATGTTCAGGTATCGCTGATACGCAGGCAATCCGGCTCGGAGGTATTTCTGGTACTGGGAAAGAATCACACTAGCGCCCAGAACTACGGGACGATCATTAATACCCCTAGCCGCAACCCCTTTGAGCGTTTCGAGGGGAATCGGCTGAATGACAAGAGTTTTGAGGATGACAAGGGAGATGATAGCAGGTGGAGCCTTTGAGTAGGCGGATTGGTCGTGGAGGAGTGGCAATCTGTCAAGAAGTTCGTCAGGGGAAAGTCAGATCTATTTTGGAGTCCTGATCGTCTGCACAAGGTTCTCTTGTGAGCAGGCGTATTTTTGCTCGATATCTTTTTCACAGTACTAATACACTGTGCCCGCTGATGTAGCTTATGCCTTCACAGTCTCGGAGTAGCTTGCAACGTTTGAGCGCCGTCACCCGCTTTTACGCATTCTTTGGAACAAGCTTGACTCCGGCGATGGGTTCTGGAGTTGCCGGCTACGGGGCTCTCACAGTACCCAATCCTTCATCGGGATCAAAAGTGAATACTCCATCGACCAAGAATGCCCTCGCATCCGGACAATCCGCCAGTCCTCTGGCGAGTGACACCCCCAACACCGGCCCGAATCCTCAGCGAGCAGCCAACGCAGCTATCATCTCCCTCTCTGTCGTTCTCTCCATAGCGATGATAGCGGTCATAACATGGTATCTCCGACTAAGACGACAAGAAACTCTTCGACTGAGGCTGGGTTCGGAGCGATCCTCTTCAAGCCATACTCGAAATGGAGGTGGCAGTGAGAGCGGAACGAGATACGTCAAACCCCTCAAGACGAGTTTTCATCCAAGTTTCAAGTCCTCCTTCGGGTTCGGACCTTCACCAGATTCCCCCTGGTCTAGAACTGAGGTCAGTCGTTCTCGAAGCGGCGTTTGCTAAGCTGAATGCTAGGGCACAATTACTCCTCTGACTCGGGCTGCTGGACAGGAATTCCTGTACTCGCCAGTAGCAGAGAATGGGTCACTATCGTCACCGGAAGTACCGATATCAAAAAGACATGCTCAAATGGCTTCAAACGGAATCCTATCCCCTCCTCCCGTGACTTCCACCAACCGAACTTTCAGAACCAGCATTCACTCACTCATGGTCAACAGAGACGTACGTGCTTTCTTGCTTATTTTCACTAGACTAATATTCAGTCTATGACGACCAATAACCCTTCTTTGTCAGAAGATTTCTTTTCAAATTCGAAGAGACCTAGAACTCGACTGCCATCCTACCATACAGATTACGCCAAATCATCCCAATACGCTGTCGATCTCAAGAACGACTTCATCCCGGGTCCAGTGAATCCCCCACCCAGTATCACACCACCATCGACATACGTTTCACAAGGAGACCGCGCCGATATACCCCCTGTGCCCACACTCAGCAGAGTACAACTATCGCGTACACAAGCTGCCTCTCCTACTCCAGTCAAGACGAGACCCCTTAAGATCGCCAGGCCCTCTAAGGCTCCTCTTGCGCCTATCAAGACCCGTCAAAGTCTCAAAGAATACCTCGGAAACGACCACGGCAATAGTGGCATGGAAACGCCATCCTGTACTGCTTCCAGAAGGGTGCGAGTCAATTCATCAGCACGGCCATCGATCAGTAGCTCCTATGCGCTAAGTGAGGAATTGAGGGGTCTGCTTTTCCTGGCTCCCAGTGTCGTTGTCGATGATCGTCCTATGGTCAGAAGACCGGCCGACCCAGATTTGTCCCCTACGCAAGGATGGACTAAATTACCAGATACG
>Ga0265797_10001374_pt1 | contig 42796 bp, 40 predicted proteins | sample P2T30metagenome_FD_192433 | JGI IMG/M metagenome (GOLD analysis project Ga0265797, IMG submission 192433) | Plant litter microbial communities from East Loma Ridge, Irvine, California - P2 T30 | ecosystem: Environmental > Terrestrial > Plant litter > Unclassified | place: USA: California...
GTAAAAGTAGCCAGGCAGCCAGGCCTTCAAAAACAACTCGCCGAGGTGATTACTTTCCGCCAATCAACTGATCGTACGAGTGAACCCAGTCGAACGTCACTTTACTTCCCACCAAACAACCTCTCGTACTTGACCTCGCTCAAGTTGGCGAACCTCCCACTCGCATTCGCCTTCCAGTGGCGCTCAGCGAGGTCCTTCTTCTGGTCGATGTACGCCGTCAGCTTGCCTTGCGGAGTACCCTCGCCGGCGAAGATGGATGGGTAGGCGGCCATGAATTCCTCGAGGTGGGAGTTCATCCTGTTGCTCTCAGATGCGGCAACCGAGTCGGCGATGGGAATGTTGTTTGAGCCGTACTTGGTCGTGGTGATGTCGGTGACGAGGGTCTTCTCCAATTCCAGCTCGCCAACCTTGTGCTGCATGTACTTGGGGTGACTCCCGTCGGGCCCCTCAAGGGACGCGAGCATGGAGTCCAGAACAAGGGTCAAGGCCGCAGCATCGTCATCGTCGCCTCCGTTCTGCTGCCCGGCTCCGAACTCCTTTACAGACCAGGCAACGCGGTCGGCCATGAACCCCAGCTCGTACCGAAGGTCATGGACAGAGTCGCACACTCCAGTCTCCGCTAGCAACTCCTCGACGGGGTCCCTGCCCTTGACCTCAGTGAAGTGGGAGTTTACAAAGTCGCCGCCCTGCTTGACCTTGGCTTCCCAGAAGCTGTCAGCCGCTCCGTTGCCGGTCTCAGCGTTGTTGCCGTCGTGCGCGGTAGTCTGCTCGCGACGCCAGCGCACCCAGATGCCTTTGCTCTCCAACGCGCCGTTGCGGTCGAAGTACTTATCCGTGATGCGCTTACGGGGCAGGCGCGAAAGGATGACCCGAGGGGAGAGGTTCGTGCCGGCGGATCTAGGAGGTGGGAGGGTGAGGGTCTCGTTGTTGGGGTTGTCGAGGGCGTATTTGAGGAGGAGCGGAGTCGGAACGAATTTGCGCTCTATCTCGAGCTTGGAGGTGAGAGAGCGGGTGAGAAGGGATTTAGTTGAGGCAGACATTGTTGTTGATTTGTCTATGATTGTGTGACTTTCTTTTTACTAGATCGAGCGGTGATGATGTGAGTAATTTTTTTAGGCGCGGGTTGTATCGACCGTGCGGCGATGCTGTTTAGCTGGTTGTCGATGGTTGTGGATCGTGCCGTAGTGATGTGGTGGGGTTTGGGAGATCGAATGGTGTTGTGTGAAATCGAGAGTTGGTTCTGGGTGTTGGATTGTGTGGTGGGTGTCTGTAGCTCAACTGGCGGACATCTTTTCTGATGCCTTGACTCTTCTATAGTGCCCTGACGTGGTAATACAATGACGTCGGATGTGTCTGCCTGTTAGTGAAGTATGTTCCGGAAAGTTATACGTTGAGTGAGACGCTTTCACTGAGAGCTCCAAGCTGCGTAAGTGCAGTGACTAAGAGGTGGTTTCATTGCGCAGGTGCAGTAACTCAAGGGTACCTGCATTTGGAAACAATCTGTTCATCGTCACGCACTAGAGAGAAAAGTCAATTCGCTTCTATTCAGCACCTCCACCACCGCCTGACAGTCCGTCCAGAGCTGTTCCGATACCTGACACAACTGCCGCCGGATTCAAAGTCAAGAGTCCGATGCCAGAAGTCGTCAAGCCTGCCAACAGAGTGATGATTGGCATAAGTGAAGTCTCTTTCTTGCTTGGTTTGGCGTGCTGAAGTTGCTGCATCTGTGCCTGGATGGCCTCAGCGTGCTGCTGCTGTTGCTTCCTTTCGAAAGCAAACATCTCCTCCATCTGCTGTAGTTTTTTGTCGAGCTTCTCGGTATCTTCCTTGGCACGCTCTGCTTCTGTCGTCTTTTGTGCTTTGAGCATATCGTGCATGCGTTGCTCGGCCTCTTCGCGCTGCCTCTCGTACATCTCTCGCTCCTTGCGGTGGCTCTCAACGTCCTTTTCTTGCTCTTCTTGCAAGCGATCGAGCTCGCATTGTCGAGCAGCATACTCGGCTTGTCTTTGACGCTTTTCCTCTTGCAACTCGTGCACCATCACTGCATACTCCGCGGTCTTCTCTTCACAAAGTTTCTCAAAGGTAATCTTCAGGTTCTCTTGAGCTTCGCCTGCCTTTTGCAGCTTTTTCTCGAGATCGTCCCGCTGCTCTTTCAGGACTTCAGCAAGTTGCGTATCGCGCTCCTTCAAAGCTTCGTCATACGACTCTTGGATGTCGGTGAGCTGTTCTTCGAACTTCTTCTTCGCAAGTGTGAGCTCCTTCTCAACTTCCTGACCAGCGGCAGTGTCCTCTAGAGATTTCTTGTCGTCAACCATCTCCTTTTGGATTTCCAGCAGCACCGGTCCGCCCTGGGCACGACGCTGGATCAAGTCTTCGATCATTTCGAGAGCACACTCCTTGGTGCCGTCGTGTCGGACAACGGAGCTACCTCTTTCGCACATCAGACCCCACCAGTCTTTGCGCGAAGTGAGTTCCTTTTCTCTGGCAACACCCGTGTCGTAGGAAAGGTTGGGTCCGTTGAGGTTCTTCCACATCGTCGTTGCTAGCTTGATGTACTGGAAGGCGTTTTCACCACACAGTTTCTTGAAAGTTGTCAAGTTCCTGAGACTCGAGCCAGACATGCGATCATCTGTGATCCGGTGCAGGTAGATGATTCCACTAAGCTGGACGGTGTTGTTCTTGTAGGTCTCACCGAGCCAGAAAGCGAGTTGTTTGAGCACATCCGTGTCTGAACATGTCAGTGTCTTCGTAAGGTAGGCGGATCATTCAGGCGACAGACCTGTTCGGTGGGTATCGTCGAATCCTGGCGTGTCAATTAAGAAAATGCGGCGCGTATCTTTGTAGATAAAAGAGTGGATTTCGATTTCCGCGGTACCTGGAATTGTAAGTCTATTATCGAAAACCTCTTCATCTGTCGACCTACAGGAAGTCAACTCATGACCAATGCGAACGGGACCGTCGGAGAGGAGAGACACAAGAGTGCTCTTCCCTGACCCGGTCACTCCCATCAGGGCGATAACAATGTCCTCCTTCGTGAGGTTGTTCATCTGGGCAATCCCGGCATCCGTCATGATAAAGGAATCAAGCGACCTGCTTGGATGTTGTTCGAGTTTGGTGGTAGGCTGGTCAAACTCTGACCGAGCGCTCGGCAATAGCTGAAGATATGTAGATGCTCGCTGATATGGACAATGCTTCTGATAAGTGAAGGGATGACAAGCGTGGGGCAAGAACAGTTCGATGTGTGCAAGAATCCCAACTCGATCTGGCCGACTTACAACAGCGACATCATCCAGACCAGCGACGTGCATATGGAGGCTGTGGCTCATACAATCGGATCGCATGATATTCAGGTACAGCCCTGGTACAGCCGCAAGCTACGAAAAGGGCTTGGTGACTCGCGAAAGGTCCTCAGCCTTCGCCTGAGAGGGGATAGTGACATGCGCACTGGCTCTTTATGGGATCTATGACACGCGGGCGATAGTATGATCAGCTTTTGGCTATTGAAATCATGCGTCTGGTCGTAGCCGTGGCATGTACCCTGCGTGCAGGCGCCGAGTGCTGTGGCTGAATGGTTCGCTTCATGCTGCGTTCAATATTGTCATAGCGTGTATGCAGACAGGAGGCTGAGGCTTCACTTAGCTTGCTATCTTTTCGGCCATCTCCTGACGCCGCCTAGCTCGTGTCTGGTGATACCATACTTGCCGATGTTGGTGAGAGAACCTTGGAAGGCGTCTTCCTTCGGCTGGCCAAGCATAAAAGGGCGCGATTTTCGGCAATTGAGGCCGAATCGGGCCGGTGGTCGGGCGGAGTCTCAACTTCCTTCCCACAAAGGCCAGCGCATCGCTTAAACCTCTTCGACAACGTACATGTATACGACCTCCCACATGATCTAGTTGGAGTCATGGTCTGAGACCAGGGTATGTTACCGGTCAAGCGTCTACACTATCTCATTGGAAGACTTACCCTCTTGTGGCGCGGCTAAAGCCTTTGGCACCCGCTCTACGGTCACAGAAAACGACGAGCTGAGGACGAAGATCTCATTGACAATACTGAGTCATTTCACACGGCTGCGCTCTCTCGTATCCGCTAGGCCGAAATTCTTATGATGGCAGGCATCTCCAAAAACCAGGGTTCCGACTACGCGATTCCGCTCAAGACTTTCAATGGCATGATCGCTGTGCCCCTGCTACATGATGGTCACATGGCAGATGCACTACTTACGGCATCCCCGAGGTCACCTCAAACGTCCATGCAGGGCTTAGGGTGGCATGCAGCCTCATGTCCAAACAGAGGTCATGGTGTCTGCAGTTGACGGCTAGCTCCCCGGGAAGTGATGCTTCACTATCGCATCGTCTCCTATGTATGTTCCATCCCCACTAACAGATAGCTATGTGCTTCGCAATTGAGTGACGTATTGGTTTGCTCTCGCTGTAAGATACGGCTTCACACGTGTCGTCTTCAAACTCGACTGATCGAAAGCGACACAATGGTTTCCCTACCACCTCCGAAAAACACTCCTGTCCCAGAAAGTACTGGTGATCTGCCTGGAGAAACGTCAACCGAAGTGGATCAACGTGCTTTCAGAGACGGATATGAGCCAGCCGAAGGAGATGTATTCATTGCGGTGCTCGGACAGACCGGAGCCGGCAAATCGACGTTCATAAGCAAATGCTCCGAGAAGGAGGTCTCCATCGGCCACAACTTGCAAGCTTGCACACAAGAAGTCGGAGTCTTTCTCTGCAAATGGAGATCGGTGAACGTCTACCTGGTAGACACGCCTGGGTTTGACGATACTGACCGATCAGATACCGAAGTGCTTCGCGAGATCGCTTCCTGGCTAACAGCATCGTACTCAAACTCCATCAAACTCCATGGCATCATCTATCTGCATCGGATCACCGATCCTCGCATGCAAGGGTCAGGCATGCGCAACCTCCATATGTTCAAAAAGCTCTGTGGAGACAAAAATCTGAGCAATGTCATCATGGCGACCAACCAATGGGAAAGGGTTCTCGAAGCAGATGGTGTCGAGCGAGAACGTCAGCTGAAGGAGACGCCGCATTTCTGGGGCTACATGGTTGATCGTGGCAGCCAGATTCACCGGCACTACAACACGCGAGAATCTGCCCTCCGTCTGATCGATAGCCTGGTCGGCGGTACTGTTGCAAGACCCAAGATAGTTCTAGACATCCAGACTCAGATGGTCGACGAGGGCAAAGACCTTGCCAGCACTGGTGCGGGTCAAGCTGTCGATGATGCCATCTCCAAAGAGCGCCAGCGTTTCGCCAAAGAAATCGCCGAATCACAAGCCGAAATCCGGGAAGCTCTGGCATCGCGAGATCGAGAAACGGCAAGTATCCTGGAGCAGCATCAGAAAGAAATGAACGAGCGAGTTCGAAAGCTGGACAATGAGCATGCCGCATTGCAAGTCAGCTTGGAGCGTCTCCAGGAGGAACGATTCGCAAAGATGAAAACTGCTCTAGAGGAAGCCGAAAGGGCGAGCGCCGAAGCTAGAGAGCTGATGGAGTCCGCGAAGCGAGAGCGAGAATTGGAGCGGAAAGCGCTCGAAGACCAGATCAAAGCCAGAGATGACGCCGCTGCTAAGCACAAGCAGGAGATGGCTGACTTGCAAGCGAAAGTCGAAGCTCTGCAGCTCCCCAAAGTCCCTTCGGTGGGTAAATTTGTCATCGCACTTTACGACTTTGACAGCATAATTCAAGGCTGCTTAGCTTTCAAAAAGGGCGATCGCATTCGAATTACGATGTGCACTGGATCTACGGAAGAGTGGTGGGAAGGAGAGCTTGGTGATGCGAAAGGGCTCTTCCCAGCGAACTACACGGAGTTGGACACCACCGAACCCGAAGTGAAGGCAGCACCCCAAGCAAAAGCAGCAACCCAAGCAAAAGCAGCGCCCCAAGCAAAAGCAGCGCCCCAAGCAGACGCAATAGCCCAAGTAGGAGCAACACTCCAAGCAGAAGCATTTCGTCAAGCAGAAGCATTACTCCAAGCACAAGCAACCCCGGAACCAAAGTTAATACCCAGAACGGTTACCACAGGCAAACCCAGGATACGGTCCACTCCCGGAATCAACACACTGGCACTTTGGTCTGCCAGCATTACTTTGTGGGCTGACAGTTACTTCCTTGTCGCCAGCTACTCCGACATGTACGGCAACGTCCCCGCCGGCATGGCTACTGACGGCCGTCTGGCAGACAATAACGGCAATCGGTACGCAGTCTTTGGCGAAAATGGATCGTACTACGTCCACTTCCATGATGAGGCGCTGCAGTGCTGGACAGTGCGCAGCAACAACTTCGCCCAAGAATATCCCGCGGCGAATGAGTACATCACCACTCACAATCAGTACGGATGTCCCACATGCGTTTCTCTCGGCAAGCAGGGAATGTACTACATGCGAACAGCCAAGGGCGCTTCGTACCTCATCCCTACGGAGGCCAGACAGCAGATGAACATGAAGACGATCGAAAAGTTGTATCTCGGCAAAGATCGCACCTGGGTAGCGATCACCTTCGATCACAACATATCATTCCACCTGAGAGGCAAGTATGACAGGATGGAACAAAACCTCAGAGAGGGCTTCCAGAAAGGCCTCAGGATCTATACTATTGCCATGAACCCCGAGGACGACAACCAGTACGTGATCCTGTGGACGAACGGGTTGGCGGCTTACAACCTCGGTACGCGCGGGAACATCGATGACTTTGAGCTTGAGGAGCATTTCACGAAGAACTTTGGTTGCACTTGGCCTGAACAGAATGGCAGGTAAGTCTAATCTCATATGCGTAAGGCCACGGCTTCGTCTCTAACCCTCATGATATAGCCTGAACGTCGACTGGACCGCGCTTTTGAACTCGTATATGAACCGTACTTGATCACGTGCTGGGCTGAGTTGCAGCAACTCTACCAAACGAACACCTTCTCCCAAACTCACCTGTTCCAATACCCGGTCATGCAGCTCGTTCCAACACCTAGTCCCGCTTAGTCCTTGCGCTCACTTGCGCCCAGCTCATTCAACAGTTCACCCATTAGCATCTTGAGTTTTCTCCACGTCACTACCGTATCCGTCCCGGTATCAAAGAGAACGATTTTGCCACCATAGTACTCCAGAATCGGTCGGTTCAGTCGCTCAAACTCGTCGTACCTGCCACGGAAGATATCCACGCTGTCATCCTCCGATCTCTTGCGCTCTAAAAATCGAGCCTCAGCCAGAGCCCTCGGACAGTCGAAGAAAAGGACGAAATTCGGATCGCCCCATTTCTGTTGCGCGAGCAGAGCAAATTCTGGATCGCGAGAGAAACCGTCGACCAGAACGATCAGCACACCAGACTCATTCGCGGCGGCTTTGCCAATGGCTTTCACGGCATCGTCGACGATCGAGACGATGGATGCGGGAGGCAGCAACGAGCGGAGCCGGAGTATGCTACTGAGATGCTCGGCAGAAAGCCCGCCGAAGGTTTGTTGGGCGTTCAGTTCGAGGAGACTGCGCAAGTGGTCACCGACAGAGAGGTGGTGGATGTTTGTGAAGTGTTTGGCGAGGAGACCGCAGAGCGTGCCTTTGCCTGAACCGGGAGCGCCGATAACGTGGATGAGGGTTGGTTTGGGTGCGTGCTTGCTCGGGGGCGACACGCTTGTCTGGGTTGATGCTTCCGGCGACATCGTTTGTGTGTTGATGTTGGAGAGATACTGGTTGGGTTTATGGTTCTGGGGTTGAAGAGCGAAGGGAGCGGCTTATGGATATTTTATGCTTGGTGTCAATGAAAGTTGGCCAGCCATTCACACTAGAGATGAGTGCAGTGGAAGAATGTGAAGTTTGCTTGCCGGAAGACGGTCTCCTTGTCTGCCTGGCACATGACTTCCATATCGTCTCTAATGCATCATCTGCATCCTCTCTCATCAAGTTAGTTCCTTTGAGACTCGTTTTGCATCACAAAGTCTTCCCCGTCCCACCCGACATTTGGTAATTGCTGTGTCGCACAAGCAACAAATACCATGAGTGTCTGTATAGCGACAAACAACACAACGTCACAGAACAAGTATAAAGACCCGCCTCCACCACAACGACTGGTGGACCAAACTCCGCACTCCCAACGATTGGAAAGAAATGGCTCTAACACTCGCACTCCTCTCGTCCCCTGCGACCCAAACCGCCATCATTCTATGCATCCTAGCACTGCCCATTCACTTTCTCTTCCTAAAGCACTACCAATCATCCAATCGCACCACCCCCATCTCCGTCAACTACCACTTCACCCGCAAATGCAACAAAACCTGCAAGTTCTGCTTCCACACCGAAAAGTCCTCGCACGTCGCTTCCGAAGATGAAATGATGCGCGGTCTGCGATTGCTGAAAGAAGCCGGGATGCGCAAGATCAGCTTTGCGGGTGGAGAACCGTTCTTGTATCCGAGAAAGCTGGGCTGGCTTTGTCGGTATTGCAAAGAGGTGCTGGGGTTGGAGAGTGTTTCGATTATTACTAATGGGACCAAGGTGACGGAGAAGTGGTTAGAGGAGTACGAGCGGTTTGTGGATGTGATGGGGATTTCTTGTGATAGCTTTGATGAGAGGACGGGTTGGGGTTTTCCAATGACTGAGATGTTGTGGGAGTCATGCTGACATCTTAGCAGTACGTCCGGATGTTACTGGCTTTCTGGAATATCGCCTTGGGTAATATTTTGCTGACCTCGTCATTCATTAGAATGAACTCATAGGCCGCGGAACCGGCGAAAACGTCAAACAGCTCTTCCGCATCCGCGACTGGTGCCGCGCACTGGGGATCAAGTTCAAGTTGAACACAGTCGTCTGCGACCTCAACTGGCAAGAGGACATGTCGACGGTCATCCAAGAATTGCAGCCTTTCCGCTGGAAAGTCTTCCAAGTCCTCTTCGTCGTTCGTCGAAGACGAAAACGATGCCAGCACGTCTGACACGGTCTTGGATCAGCGTAAGCGGGATGCCAGGGCACTGCTCATTAGCCAGGAGCAGTTTGAGGTCTTCTGCGGGAAACACCGACACTTGGATGCCTTTGTTCCGGAGCCAAATGATTTGATGGCGTCAAGTTATCTTATCTTGGATGAGTTTCTGTGCTTTTTGGATAAGGGAAGTGGGAGAGAGAGGCAGTCGAGGTCGATCTTGGATGTGGGAGTGTATGCAGCGCTCGAGGAGATCGAGTTTGACAAGGACGTTTTTGTCAAGCGAGGTGGGATGTATGCTTGGGGTAAGGAAGTGGACGAGGAAGGATGCGGGTCTGCCGAAGTGAAGGAACTTGAGTGGTAAGAGTACAAGCGAGCTGTATTGGACCAGGAATGAAGCTACAATAACATCCTCAATTGTCGTATTCTATGTTCACATGCTTGTCTGCCTGTGACCTCTGCTCAGCCTAGTTGGGGAGTGGAATGTGGTGCATCTGTACGAATCACATACCTTTTTCATCTCCTTGGCAGTGCCAGCCTTGGGAGGATATTGCTTGTTATCGACGGCGAACTTGGGTGCACATTGACACCACTCGGCCTCGGGGATGACGTCCATAACCATGGGGACATGGAGACCGCATCCGAACCAGGACGACTGGGCTGTGATCGAGTGAGTTGAGGACGGCCTGTAGACAACCTTGATGGTCAATGAGAACAAAGCTTACAACAGGTGGGGCAGGATTGCGGCTTGCACATCTTGATGGCAATTTTCAATTAGATTGTAGTTTTTGATGGATTCTTTTCACTTTGAACAGCTGTTTCGTGCAACATCTCGTTCAAAATTTGTTCATTTCCAACAGCTTGGGGTTAAATTAGGGTTAGTGTTCGACATATGTGCACTAAGTTAAGACTCAAGGTCAAGCAATTACGGTGGGAATGCCAATACAATGCCCGCTCACACCATTTTATCTACGCCCTTCACCTCATGCTGCTTTCGTGTCAACCACCCAAGAATCCGTGGTCCAGAGATCCAAAGCCACCAACAACCAACAACAGACACTGTCAGAGGCACAACAATGGCCACAAACAACTGCCACTTGGCGCCATCCAACATCCGCATGCTGAAGACCGAAGCCAAAAACGTTCCAGGCAGAAATACCATCGTCATGGCAGCAATAGTCTTCATCGCCGCGCCATCGGCTTTTGCCTCTTCTGCAATCGCAGTGCTGGTCCTCGCATCTTGCTGCGTGACAAGGTTGAAGACCTTCGAGAGTTCAGTCCACGGCCGGCAGTTCGACGTAATTTGGCAGGCGGAAGACTTACGAGATTCATTGCAGTGTCCTTCCGAGATTTGTAGCTCATGAGCCACCGCTTCTGCGAGTCGGCGGACTCCAAGAGATAGCGGAGCGAATCCGAGATCTTGATGTTCGCATTCGACACACCAGTGACTTGAGCATTGCTGTCACAGAATCGATCGTGAGAGGTTTGCATTCGACGGAGGATCATGCCGGTCATCTCTACACTTCCCGTCATGGAGTCGATTGTTTGCGAGATGTCGTGGAGCGCGATTGTCAATTTCTCCAGGTCTTCTTTTCCGCGCTTCCGTGCCGGCTTCTGGGTATATTCGTCGACTCGGTCGAGTTGGTCGTACAGCTCCCATCTCAGAGGTGTGACGACTGACCTAGCGTCCAGGAAGGTTTCGTGCACGATCAGGCAATGTAGCATGAAGGGATCCTGAACGTCGGCGGGACCCACAGCTGACAGGCACGTTGCGATGCGCTGTTTAACATGCAGTAGCCTGGAATGACCCTCGTTCGCGACCACAATATAGGACGTGGCGCGACCGGCAACATCGTGCGTCATGTACACGCTGAGTGGCAGGTCCTGCGTGTGGATCTGCCAACGAGGCTGTTGGCAGAAGAAATCTATCGATCGCCGAGGTGAGCTCATACACCGTGAGGCAGCGAATATGATGATCGTCATTCGACTCACCAAGCGACTTTTTCGATCCGCTTTGATCGTGAAGGGTGAATTCCCCAGGGGCCCAATAGTCAGGCTCGCCGAACATCGAACTCACAAATTGCGGCGAACAGTCGAATTGTTCGACCATTTGAAGGAGCCTTGCACGACTCAGACTCAATCGGCATCCGAATGACGTCTCTCCAACCTTTTCGATGTAGCAGAAACTACAAATTCATCAGCTACCGAAATCGCGCCGCGTTTCATATGAGATGTCAGGTGCTTACATGGCTCGGACAGAGACACTGCTTCCGGGAGTTGGATTTCTGACGCCCTGCATACCAACTTCAGCGCCGCCTCTATCAACGTCAATTTTAGTAGCTCACATCCAGATAGGCCTGACACTGCTTCTCGTCGACGAGCCGTCGTTCAAACATCTTGCCGTCGACCACCTCAGTGACATCGAGGCGACTGATTGCGGCGTAGTTGTTCGTATTCGACATCATGCTCTGGTAATAGCCCGTGTTGTGCAGAGAAAGGACCAACGAAGGCGCATTAGCAGGATAGAGATTGAAGTTGGTCGAGACCAACTCGGTAGGTGGTACCTTCTCCAATTTCCGCAGGGCGGTCGACTTGAGAAGTGGCAAGAGCTCCGCCATCGTTGTGAATCGATTTTGGTGTTCTGGTATCAGCGAGCTTCAAACTAGGACTTGATCACAACACCATCCACCGACAAAGCGATTTCGAGAAGTTTGACAGAATATGTATTCCATTACCGCGACTCGTCTCAGCCTTGTCGCCTTCGACGGCAGGACGAGGCGGCCAATATTAGCCAAATCAGGCTGAGGCTGAAACAACACTTCAGCCACCACTGCAGGGCGACAAGGCGCAATATAAAGATAAGGCAAACTGGCAGTGCATTCTCGTAAGCGAGCAAGTCCAGACCCTGTGATACGCTGGACCAGGGACGAGGAAGATCAACATTGCATTCAACTTTACATCACCTCACAAGCCTCAACCCTCACAACTGATCCTGCCACTTGTACTTCGGCGCAAAGCCCAACTCCTTCTTCGCCTTCTCAATCGAAAGCAGCGTATCGTTATCCCCCTTCGTAGGCTCATACTTGACCCCAGGGAAAGCAGACTCCACCAACTCCTTGTTGCCCTTCCGCATGCAAGTGTCCTCCGCAGCAATTAGATACTGATGGTGGCCCTTCATTCCGCTCTCCAGAGCCTTCGAAACACTCTGTCCACCATCGCGAGCGTCAATGTACCCCCAGCAGTTCCAGTACCTCGCCATGGGGTCTTCCTGCCAGCTCTCGAAATTTGCGTACTCGGCGGGAAGCATGACGTTGCTGAAGCGCAGGGAGATGATTTTCGCTGAGGGATCCCAGCGGCAGAACTGGTCTGCAAGAGTCTCGCCGACGAGTTTGGAGAGGGAGTAAGCGCTCTCCGGGCGGCGTTCATGCTCCTCGGTGATGGGGAGGGAAGCCGGAGGATGCGGGTCGAAGGGGATTCCGATGAGAGTTTCCGAAGATGCCAGAACAACATTCGTGATTCTGAGTTTGCGGCAAGCTTCCAGCACGTTATAAGTGCTCATAGTGTTTGTGCGGAACTGACGGCTGCTGTTTGTCTGGCCCGGCGAGGGGATCGCTGCCAAGTGAACTACGGCGTCAACGCCGCTGTACGCCATGTCGATTGTCATGAATGTCTCGAGGACGGCACCCATGTCTTCAAGGTCAATCTCAACCAGCCTGTATGCGCCACCGAGGCCCGATTTGCCGTCCTCGCTCGCGGTGGGTGGGCGACGAGTGTCGACTGAAATGACTTCCCAGCCTTCGTCAGAGAGGTATTTTACTGTCGCACGGCCGAGTTTGCCGCTGCCACCAGTAACGACGACACGACGAGTGCGGTCGCCGCGCTTCGCCTCACCCAGGGCGAGTTTGTCTGTGAAAGACGGGACTGCTGTCTTGTCGTTGCTCATTTTGGGGATGTTGATTTAGTGTCGGTGATGTAGGGTGTGTGGTGTCGAGCCTCAGCAGGATGTCCACGAGGATTGACACCACGATATATATGTACCATGATCATATGTCCCCGATTATTTCGCCCTACTCGGGAGGTGGAGGAGATCCAATGGTCCTATCTTGATGACATGCCGTGGCATGCTGTGGTGACGATGATCTACAGAGCGGCAGTTGCCAGTGGACTTTCAATCATCCGAGATCCACATCCACGAGGCGGGTACGATCTCACATTTACCCGTACAGTACCAAGATGCTGGTACGCGGTAGAACACGTGTCTTCCCTCTCGATGCTTACCAACCAGAACAAAAACCATGAACCACATCCCGAGTGTATGGTCGAGGGCAACAAAGTCAGTATTAGACTCTGCAACATCGATGACCGATATATTTCAAAGTTGTCTTGGTGTCGCCATCATCACTTTTCCTGCCAACACGATGACGATGACAAGAAACCATGTACGGCAATATGCGCGGTTTTGCGAACCATACAAGACTGAACACAAACGATCAATCAGATTATTCAATCTATATCCGAGACCTGGTAAGTAGCTTTCCCAGTAGTAGTTGGTAGTGATTAACACCTCCGATTCCAAATGCAACAACTCCTCAAAAGCTGTCCAAACCCACTCTCCCAATGCCATCCGGTCCAATACGCCAACAGTGTCCGGTTCACTTATTCGATGCGTAATGCCAGATGAGTTATTTACACCCTTTTCTTTCTGAAAAAGATAGCAGACGCCAAAAACGCGGGATATCATCGTCGGGAAAATCCAAAAAAAACAGTTGTTGCACAAGGCGAGCATGGCCTTGACCACTTCTTCTTCGTCCTCATCTTCTTCGCATCGAGTGTGGTCAATCCTCGCGAGCCGAACATCAACCACACCCGTTAACCCAATACTGGAACCCCATCGCACCCAGCAAGAGCGCGACGGGGACCAGGTAATGGAGAAGAGCTAGTCATAGTATTCGACATGAATTGCTCTGGTACCTACAATATCGACAAAAAGACAATTAAATTAGCCAAATTGTTTCTCTTTGCAAGAATTTGAAAGAAAACACGAATCATTAACAAAGTGCATCCGACATTACAAAGTGAGTGTGTTGCGTCGGTGTTCTGTCCATCGTCCGCCGAACCGCCGTGAATCATCGAGCCGAATGTAAGTCTGCCTGACAAAGGCACGAGCATGTAGCCATATGTGTTTGCGCTGAGAGGGAACGCCAGGAACGTGGCGCCAGTATCGACAACAACAAGGATCTTTCTTTCTCTTTCCAAATCAGATTTCAGAATCGCTGGTGTCGCCACTAGCAACACCAAGACCGCCGATGCCATAGATGTCGTACGGGGTGAAGATGCCGAACCTTCTCAGCGCAAACACACAGGCAAGCGGTCAGCTTTTGTGTCGTCATCGGCGAGCCCAGATGGCATTCAAAAGCAGGCGGGCAAGCAGGCGGACAGACAGACAACAACGCAACAAGTACACAACGCAGTACGATGATACAACACAGGCAATTGAAATGTGGAAAGGGGGATTCAAACTCACCATCTTTGCCCTTCGATCCGTCGGATCCACTCAGCAGTGATCTTCAAGCGTTGTCTGACCGTCGTAGTCGGGAGTAGTTTGTACTTCTCCTCGTCGCTGATCGGCAACACACTGGCGAACCAGAAAGGGAACAATGCGGGATCGCTGGGAGGCTGGCCATGTGTGTCGAGAACGCGTTGTTGTAGCCAATTGGCGCTTCTCGCGCGCATGCGTTCGATGAAAGCGCTGCCGATTTCCAGGAGCTCGCGAGTAGGCATGCGATTGAGATGTGCTTCTGCCGACTCGGGTGTGTGTGCGGGTATACCGCTGATCGTGGGCGGGGGGGCCGGGGGTTGAGATGTAGAAGTTTCAAGCGCCTCCAGGCGTTCTTCTTCTGCGGTGGAGACGTCATCAAGGCGTTCCACTTTGCCGACAGAGTAGCCGTCGTGAAGGCCATGGGCGAGGACACGGAACCGGTAGGCGCCACGACACTCGATGAGGCTGGTACCATCTGCCAGCATTTGACTGTGAACAATGTGCATCATGGTCCCGTATTGGTAAAAGTGGACCGAGCCTAGATCGCCTTGAGGCTCGCTGTAGCGATTGTACATGAGCATTCCAAACTCGCGGTTGCCTTCCATACAACGTCGGAGCATGAGTCTATAACGAGGCTCGAAGATCCGTAGGAAAGTCGGCGTGTTGGGAAATCCGAGTGCGCAAACAAACAGAGGCGTGTTAAGAGTGCCTTCTCCGCCGGTTTCCTCTTGGGCGATAGCTTGCCTGCGTGAGGCGATGGTTTGTGGGCAAAGAGCATCCAGAAGCGATGTGAGCGTCTTGTTGCTTGGGTGACCTAGCAAAGAAGGAGGAAGACCGAGACCCCGGCGACAGACGGGACAATGAAGTGAGTGATCCAGAGTTCTCGTCAAGCAAATACGACACAGGGTGTGACCGCAAGGCGTTGTAACAGGATCCAACAAGAGATTATAACAGACTTGGCAGTCCACATGTTGATGTGTGGCCTCGAGTATTTCCTGTAATATGTCGTAGTCCAGCAAGTGTTGTGCCTCGTTGGTCGAAGGTGTAGAGTGATATAACAGGTCATTGGCCCGGTATAGCTCGCCTTTTGCGGCCAGAGAATACGTCGCCACCAGCCGTCCACCCGGAAGAGTCTGGAGATTGGCTTTCTCACGCACTGGATCGCCGCTAACGATTTCGTCCCATCGCACGAGCTCTTGCACCACAGTAGTGGTCTTGCCAGAGATAGAGAGTTGTCTTGCGACAATCTCCGACACTGCATCCATGAGTTTGCTTACTGTGACATCGACAGAGCAGTCCATTGCGGGGTGCTCCTGGCCGCAGTCCGCGAATGGACACTCGATTGCTTGTTTCCGGCCGGGAATATCAGGGTATGATACATTTTCGCGTTCATGGAGTCGTGGCACGCATTGTCGACATAGCGTGTTGCCGCATGGTAGAGTGACCGGTGTCCGGAAGGGCATGGAGCATAGTGGGCACTGGATCAGCCTAACTAACGCCCGGGCATCTTCGTGGGCTGCTAGGCCGACAAGCGAATTGTTGTCCGGTTCCGAATCATCTTTGCTCATGAAGTCGTCCGCTGACGCCGAGACGGTGTTGGAGTATAGGGAGGCCGATCTGTGCGAATCCCCCTCTCCAGGAGGAGATTCGTGTGGTGGAAGATCTCCCGCGGCAGCGTACAGCGCACTCATACACGCTTATGCTGATTCTCGGGGAATCACGCGCTCCATAGACCGCAGGCCGGGAAAGCAGCGATGGAAGGCTGAGCAGGGTCGACGTTCGTATGCGTGTCGTGGGAGGTTGAGGTAGGGTATGGGTGAGACAGTCGCCTTGGGAGGCTACCGGTAGGTGAGCAGGGGAGTGTTGTTCCGGTGTTGCGATAGGTAGGTAGTGTCCTGCCTGCCTGGCGGGGTTTGCGATGCCCGATTGTCTATGACGTCGGCGATTGGCCGCGTGGGATTTGGATTTAGAAGGGTCCTGTCCTGGTGGTGGGTAAAAGGTAGTTGGTGTCGGTGAGTCGGTGAGTCGGTGAGTTCGCAGGGTCGTTCCCAGTCTGTCGGGATGTGTGAAGAGAGAGATAAGAGGATGGTGGTGGTGGTGGTGTGGTCGGCGGTATGTTGTAGGAGGTAATCTGGTGGGCGGGCTTGGTATACTGTAGGGTAAGGTTGATTTGCTGCAGGGTGTAGGCGTAGAGAGCAGAGGGCGCACGAGCAGAAGGTGGCAGGGCGGCGGGCGTGTATATCACTGTGAGAAGCAGTAATGGATGCTGCCAGAGTCGTAGTCAACGACGACATGACTAAACAGGACGATTAGAGTGCCTTCGATCGTGAGCCCCTCGCACCCGTCACCGCAATCGAGCTCATCGAGCTCATCGAGACACTACTCTTCGGCTTCTCTCGAGCCGTGTGGCGGCTCCGTTGATCTCGGCATATCCCGCCACCCGGTCCGGCAGACACGTGATCCTCACACTTCACTTACATTCCGCCGATGACTCGTTGACTCAAACATTCCACACTTCGGCATCGCCACAATTCTACAGGTCCAGGCTTCGTGCAACTCTTTCAATCATGCAACGTAGCTGGTAGGTCGCAGAAGAGTAAATCTAATGATTGCCCCCGAGCCATGGAATAACAAGCCACCATAATTCCCAGACCATCGGACTCGCCGATTTACATCAGACCCATGGACACCCACGACACCCAGCAAAGGATCCAGCCCAGAAAACCACGGCAAACTCCAAGCCCCAAACGCCGATAACACAAAGTCCCAGGAGCATCATTCACCGTTCTCCTCACTGCCACTACTACTCTCCTCACTTCCACTCTCACTTTCACTCTCGTCCTCATCTAATACAATCCTCCTCAGCACGCCCTTCTCGAATAGATCGATTACAAAACGCCACTGCTGCACGCCAAAGCGGTGTCCACTGAGAACCTCGAGCGCGCGCTTGAAAACAGCGTCGCTCGCGAACCCGGGCGCTTTTTTGCGGTGTTTGAGAGCATTAAGCTCACCCACAGCTTTGTTGGTCAAGACCGAGTTACCCAACTTGACAATCGAAGCGAGGATAGCGCTGTTCGCCGGGTCTGTGGCTTTCTGATCTGTGGCGACTGCGAGCGGGCCTGGCCGTTGTTGATTGCTGCGTGTACGCGTGCGGACGCGGGACATGCTAGTCGTGTTGGAGGCGACGGCAATCGAATTCACTGGTTTGGTGAAAGGCTTGAGAGAGAAGAGTTTGTCGAAGTCCAATGGGAGTGAGTATCCCAGACTCTCACCGAGTACGTTCACAGTGCCATCCCAGCCGTACTCTGCCAGGATTTCCTGCCCGTGGAGACTTCGTGAGATGAGGCCCAGTACGTAGAACGCTGTGCCGCGTAATGTCATGACTTCGGACGTCTCTGCGATCTGCACAATGTGCTTGACAACGTCCGTATTCTCCAAGAAAGGCGCACCGAGCTCCATGGAGCCAACATTGCCAACGGCCCACAGGCAGCCTTTGACCTTGAGGATAGTCTCACAGTCCTCGCTTTCCGTCACAAAGTCCTGGATTGTCGCGGCGAATTCTTCAAAGTGGCCCTTCGCCTTGAGCAATTCGCACCCTTCTGCAGTTCGCGAAAGTTCACGGTAGAAATGTGGCGGAACATGTCCGAAGTCTTGAGGCTCGACGCTATCATCTAGCGTCGACTGTGGCTTCTCAGGTACGTCGGCGAGTGCTCGTGCGAGCGATGCTTCGACGAGCGCGACATACGAGTCGTTGCGGCCCAGAAACCAGTCATCCATCTCCTTGGTGATGTAGTCTAGCCCGTCGAGGTAGTGATAACCGATAGACGTCGACAAGAAGCGCAAGAGTAGCGGAGCGCCGATCTCGCCAAGATGGTCCAATGCTGGCCGACACCTGACGACATATTCCAATGATCTGATGTTGTTGCAAGCCTCCTCCAAGATCTTGATAGCTACCTCACAGGCTTCAATTTCTGGATCGTAGAGTTGGCTTACCAGTAATTTGATTGACCACTCCGCCGCGCCACCTCCAATAGTCTGTGGCTCGATCGGCATCATGGCGTACTTCCGCAAGATCTTGGTGGCGGCTATTCGCATTTGCTTGGATCCAGCAATCATGGCCTTGGCAAGGATGATTCTCGGGTGACTGTCCAGTGTATAATCCAAGTTGGTCAGAAGAGTCATGATCAGGTCGTCTCGATCTCTGAGTTCAACGATATGGTAGAGCATGTTGATGATGCGCCATCGCTCAAGAATTTGCAAGCCTTTGCCATTGCTGCACAGCACGCCGAGGAAGGCAAAATATCCGCCTACTAGTGTCTCCGACAGGCGCTCGGGCGAAAATAGCGGTGCTGTCGAGGTGATTCCGCTCATTGGATCCTTCTGTGCAAGACATTCGGCAATTTGGGGAATGAGCTTGTTGTCTGCCAGATACTTTGCGCTATCTGGGGTTTGTAACAGCGTTCGTACGAGGGTGCACCCGGCTTTCACGTAGCGCTGGTTGACCTTTGTATTGGGTGCATCTGAGAAGCGAAACTTGAATGGTCGCAGGAAGCCTAGTAGTCGGTGGACAAACTTAGTAATCCGTGTAGCTTCATCAAGGCGTTTCGGGTTTTGCATTGGTCCTTCGATGAGCGACTGGATCAATGACCAGTTCCACTTGTTGTAATTGACAGTATTGAGAACGCCGGTATCAAGCATTTTCTGCCTGAACTGCGCTTCATCCATTCCAGCTTCCACTTGTGACTTGGACGCCGCACGAGTTCTTGCAGCAGACCCGTCTTCTTTCGTCTGTATCTGTGATGCTTGGCCGGCTACAGAGCGATAGAGGGTACGGTTGACTCGGTCGATCTCATATACGCTCGCAGTGGCTTGGACCCGGCCTTCAGCTCTGAAATCGATTGACGAAGAGAACAAGCCAGGCATCACTTGCAGCTCGGCGCTCCATGCACTTGGCAGCAAGTCACCAGCCATCTTCAGTACTTTCGCAAGAAGCAGAGATGTTTTTTTGCGCAGTTGCACACTCGGTGAAGTACTCTCGGCATGCATGAGCGCTCTGAGCAGACCCTGCCTAAGTAAAATCGCCAATGCAACGGCGATGAAGTGCTCGACCAGATTGCGCTTGTGAGGGTCCTCTTCTGAACGCGAGTTTTCTGGCTGCGCGACATCATCGCCTCGAAGATTTGTGACGCGCCCGTACGTTGTAAGCCGTCTACCCCCGATGAAGGAGCTTGCCCATGATGGGAATTGAATTCTCAGAATGTCTGCGATCAAGTCCGTCACCGCGGAGCGTACTGAGGCGGTCGTGATGTAAAGTGACGAGACTACTGATCGAACAGGCAAGAAGTCGTGTAGTGACAGAGTCATCAATCCTGACCAGCTTTTGAACATACCAGCGATAACCCTCGCGCTGGTCTTCAATCTTTCGTCTTGCCCGTGAGAGGAACCTTGTGGCGGCTCGGTGAAGGATGCAAATGCGGAACTGAATTCGAAACCGTTGCGTAGCATACCCCGACGTGCCGGAAGATCCATAAGGTGCATGAATGGCGTGATGAGAGTTTCCGGTGCATGGTATGCTCCATTACCCATGGACTCCGAGAGAACCGTAATACCGCCTCCGTCTACGACAATTTCAGGATCTTTGAGTAGGATCTCAGCGAGCGTCAAGATCGCGATGCTGCGGAGCTGATCATCTGCGTGATCTGCTACGGCAACCAGGACACGCACGACTGATCCGTGAATCTCTTTCGTTCCGCCTTTCACATCCAAGAATGCACGCACGAACTTCAAAGCTTGTTCGCGTTCCACCCTGGCTTTGCTCTCTTTGACTAGTGAAAGTATGACCAGGTAGTCTGTATGCAGAGATCGAATGGTCTGCAAAGATTTACGATCTGTAATCGCGTATCGCAAAAGTCTGTAGCCTGCCGCAACGACCTCTCGGTTGTCGCTCAGCAGAAGCACTTGCATCCGTAGGCCGAAAATAGACCATGCCAGATCGTATTTGAGAGTCGGGTGCCGCTTGAAGAGTTCCACGAGCTCATTGGCATGGTTGACGTAGTAATCAGATGGGAGGTTCGCCGCCTCGAGCGCTTGCAGGATCTCGGCGAGGATGTACGAAGGCGATTCAGATTCCGGATCGTACTCAGGTTCGTCGTCCTGGAGCATAGTCTGAGGAGCTGGCGGCGATCTCACTGGCGCGGCCCGGAAGAGCTGTGTCGACAATCTCTCCTGCGGGCTGATCGCTGGCTGTTCCCTGCTCCTCTGGATCTCTGCATTGAGATCTGACCTGAGCTGAGCGATCTTCCGATTCGACGTGTTCAGCTCGGATTCCACCACCCGCCTCTGCTCGCGGATGTGCTTCTCCTTCTTCGTATTCAGCGCCTCGAGCAAGTTCTCTGTCCCTACCTTGATCTTCGTCTCTTTCTCAATCTTGTCTCTGAACTCCGCCTGCCGCTGCTCGGTCGTCGCATTCCCCAGTAAAGCACTTTCATCCGGGGCGACAAAACTTCCGACCTCATATCGAGGCGCGTCTGGGCGTGAGAGAGTGCCCTTCAACTCCGATGTAAAGCTTCCTGGCGGCGGGCCACTCCTCATGAAGGACTTTGCGGTTGCAAAGCTTGCTGTCGACGGCGCTCGACCATCTCTGCTGGGCCTAGGCGGCGCCAGCGCATCGTTGGAATATGCGCCCGTGTTGGGGCCTGTGGGACGAGGTGTTGGCGTCATCTAGAAGCGGCGTGCGCACGCTGCTCACCGCCCGCACCAAATATCGCTGGCTGTCTCGCGTCTGCGTGCATGGAGGGTGTGATATCGAGTGCCGGTGGGCATGGGTGGGCGCGGGTGTGTTGTGTAGTAAGTGGGTCGTTCAATTGGACGTGGTGTGTTGTAGTCGCGAGGGTTGCTGGTTGCTGCTAGCCCGACCCGATTGAGGGCTGACGGCGATGTTTTTGCTATTCACCAAGCGATCGGCCAGGCCGTCCGCCGTACCCTTTGGCAGGATCTGGAGCAGTAGGTAGTTGACGACACTCTGCCCGTTAACTCACGGTTGACGTTATACTAACCGTTGCACTTGGGAATGCACTTGCCTCATGGCGCGGGGGTCTTTCACTTGCGTCCGAGCTCATGCTCGGAGTATGAAACACTCCGCCGTGCAATTGCATGGGATCTTCTTACGTTACTCATCATTTTCCACATGTATAATCACATTTGTTTAATTATGAGCTCTATCAAAGCTGAAGAAGATAAACCATGAAATCAAGGTAAATCATGAGGCCAGGCTCAACTTGCTCCTCGTGCTAGTCGTAAGAATACACGACAAAAACAACGCGCCTTCAATCCCGGTTTCAGATAACCACCTCCGAGGCTCAGTCAGGATGTCAGTCGTCATACAAAACGGATCAAATGGCGGGTGATGTGGGAAAACCCGGCGATGATACCAGTCGACTCCATAATCCGGTCAGATTTCGTTGTCTGAAGCGAGTCGCGATGTAGGAAAGGACGTCGCTTTTCCCTGTGAACGCATCGACTAGCGTAGGAGATAGCTGGAGTGGCCGACCGACCAGGTATCAGAATATTGATGCTACGGCCTCTGAAGAGCTGCCAGTTTCACACTGGACATGCCTGGATAAGCGACAGCTCGGAATTTCCTGACGGCCACGTAATAACTAGGCATGATCGCTAGTTGGACGCGCTTGTCGGGTTCGCATCGCCCGAGCACGGACAAGCGATAGCTCTCGAGGAAGTGATGGGTGCAGCGCAAGTGTGAGGCTGCAGCTTTGGCGTCTCTGCGGTCTTGGAGGAGTGGGTTGACTGTGTTGTAGCGTCGAGGAGTGCTTTCCTCCATGGCCGAGAAAGTGTCGAGGAGGTACCCGGAGTGGTTGTTACAGTGGTCGCAGTTGGCGGTAGTGGTCATCGCGGTGCCGGGTGGTGTGGCTTGCTTGATGTCTTGCTGGTGTGAGTGGACTCTTCAGCGGCGCCGATGGAACATGAGTTGGATTGATGAGTTCGAGTAAAGAGATGCTCGATGGGTATTTATTGCCACGACGACCAATTTTCACCCATCAATATAAGGTCCTTTACTGGCGAGAGCGAGGATTACCTACGCTCGACCGTGGATGCGGTGTGCAATCGAATTAGCCATTGTCGCGATTCTCGTAGTGATTAGCTTCTCTGCTGCTCTCAGTGGCCAGTAAATGAAAGCATCATCCGCACGATCGTGGCAACACCCTCCATCAATGCCACAAGCCTCTAGACGAAGCCGCATGGCATGTCCGTCATGCACTCAAGAACCAAGAATTACTGGCAAGAATAATAGGTAGCAAGTTCAATTTAGGCCTACAAACATGTCAGCCCCCCAAAACTCAACACTCACAACTTCGCCTTCTCATCCACCAACGACAACCCCGTAATTTTCTCCAACTCCTTCACCGCCTCACTCGTCTTCCCAAGCACAACCTTCACAGTCTTCATCCCGACCTTCCTCCCCGTCCTGAGGTTCCCGCCAATATCGTCCAGAAAGACCACGTCCTCCATCCTTACCCCTTCATCCCCCCACCCTTTCTGCCTCACAAACTCCGCAACCCGCCCCAGAGTATAAAAGTAAATGTCCTCCGCCGGCTTGCGCATCCCCACATGCGCCGAGCTCACAAACACATCAAACAGACCCTTGAGCTCGGCGTTCTGCTTGCCCTCGGGCGTTGTAGGATCATTGAAAGCATGATCAGCCGGGAAGATAGAAGTATTCGACATGGCAGCGATGACCAGTTTCCCATTACTGGCGTCGGCCGCAGCGCGCAACTTCTTCAGCGCAGGGTACATGTGCGGATCCGGCTCGCGGGCCACTCGCATCATCTCCCAGTAGAGCCATTCTGCGTCGATGTCTGGGGGCGGAGGGGCGTTGTAGGCTGCTTCTTCAGCGGCGTCGGAGCCCTTTTCCTTGAGCTGCTTGGAAAGGTGTTTGGTGTAGTATACGCGCCATCTCTTCTCGTCGGTGAGGTCTTGTTTGAATTTCTGAAACCAGGCCTTGTCGAGTGGTACTTCGCCGCGCTCGAGCTGCTGCCAGGATCCGTTTGGGCTTGTGGAGGAGATGGAGTGGTTTACCCAGCCGGGGGGGATGCCATTGGCGTTCTCGTAGTCTAGAATAGCTTGGAAGGGGGAGATGACCTGGTTTGCAGTTTAGTTTCAGCGACTTTGCGACGCCTGTGTCATGTTGACATACGCAAACACCGCCGATGTCGAAGAGCAGGACTCTCAGCCTGCTTGACTGTGATTGAGGCATCTGGAAGGTGGAACCGAAAAGGATGTAGGATTTGTTATGCTTGGTCCAAGGACTTGTCATGTCGCCTACTAATACATTGGATACTTGCGCCTCTTGAAGGATATGGTCTGGTATGAGCCTCGGGCACCTGAGCCCGCCATGCTTGCGAATAGATGATGATGTCGAAGGTTGTTGTGATAGCCGCGGCTGTCGGCTTGAGACCGCATTGCATACGTGCACGGGCCATATGGCATTGATGTTTTGGAGCACAAGACATACAGGTATACACGTAAATCACACTATCATACAACAGCTATACAGTCACCTGTTCATAAAGTTCAGGAAGCACACCACATGACTTTAACGAGGCACTGTCCCAAAAGCGTGCACTTCTTCGCGAGGCACTCTGCCAAAGGCGTCCACCTCTTCGGCGAGTTGCTCACGCTGTCTCTGCGCCAACCTGGGCCAGGCAGACAAGTCACGATCTGGTCTCCTGGAACTCTCATCCTCGTGCGCAAACTGCCAAAGATCTTCGCTAGCGGCAATCTCATCATCCCTCTTTCGCGCCCATTGCATCCTGATTTCTAGCAGCCGCGCGCGTCGTTGGCTCCGCCTCCGCTGGACCCGAATGTGCCGAAGAGTCCTTTCCGCCGGCGTGGGTCCATCGACAGGCACACGTCTTAGTCGCGGGCCTGCCACGACGCGGACACGTCTCGTTACCAGGGGTGCGACCTTGCGGATCTGGCGAGCCCTTTGATTTTGCCGCCAGGGAGCTACCGTCTTATGAGCTCTCTTACGAGCTTTCCTTTCCTGCCGAGCTCGACGCATCCGCTCGCGTCGACCAGCGGTCAGCTCCTCCGAACGGGATATGCGAGCGCGTTTGGCCAAGAGCGGTTCCAGACGCTTCACAAAAGTAGAACATAGCCGACACCAGGCGACGGCCCTCCATTTTCGTGACATGCTGTCCCATCGTAGTTCACTGATGCTCGCTTTCACCTCCCCCAAAGCGACATCTTGGGCTTTCTGACCTGCAGGACCTGCCTGCGTGATTTCTTGTTGCACACTTTCGAGACGGGTAAGGAGCGCGCCAAAATCTCGCCGGCGGACTTGGAATGGCCATGCAGCCGTCAGTTGCAGGTACACGTCGACAAGACGCTGTTGAGTACAAACGTTAAGTAGTCAGAGTGGTGTAGTGGTGCGTTGTTCTACCTTTGCTTTCTCCCGAAAAGCTTCTGGGGTCGCTGCAATGACCTTTTTCGCGGACGACTCGGCGGGGGGTGCGACATAAACCTGCGCAGGTTTTTTCTTGAGGACGTCGGGGTAATATTGCAGCTTTTGGCCCGTGCGATCGGAGTATTGCTTTGCGATGTAACGACTGAATGGCACATCAATCTTAGACTGGAAGGCCACGTTCTGCTTGGGACTAGTCCCCAGGGCCATTCCACCTTCTGAAAGCATGCCGAAGAAGTTGGGGTAGTGCTGGATCTTTGCTGGAGTCTCATCGGACTCGGGGGTTCGCGCGATCTCGTCGATAGATGAGGGAATGGCTCCAAAGGACAGCTCAAGCTCTGACCCCCTCCGCGCACCTTTTTCGTCTCGATTGTGCACTTCCTGATAGGTGATTGGGAGGTTCTGTAGTTTCGGAGCAAGTAAGAACATGATGCTCTCTCCTTCTTTTACGATCTGTCCAAGAGCCTGGTTCTTCTGTGCTTCCACAGCGGCGCCAGTGCCGTCGTCCGGAGTATCGAAGTCGAATTGCCAACCCGCGTCTTGTCGCAGCTCTCGAGTCGAATATTGGACGTCGGGATCAAGGCTCAGCAGGCCAGCTTTCTTGCCCCAGCCACCTCCGCCGGAGAGCACCTTGATAAGACGGGCACCGAAATACATCAGAGTGCGAGTGGCGACAGCCATTTGCCCCGACATGTCCTTCGATGCCTCCGCCTTGGGATCCCATGCAGCGGATATTGCGGCTTGGTCGGCGGCAAGTAGGCTTTGAATACCCGGCATGTTTAGACTTTTGACGATCTTGGGAGAATCGGCAATCGTGGGTATCACCAATGCCCATACACTGACAGTCTCCGGTTGCAGGTCCAATGCCTCAAAGTATTTGGACACAGCTTGCTCAAGATCCTGGGAAGCGGGCACGTCCTGTTCCATATCCCGCGAGTTCTCGATCAACTCCGATTTACCTTCCTCGTTTGATCTAACCTCCCAAGTGGCGTGCTGAGCGGATAGCTTCCTTATGATGTTGCCCATCACGTAGTTGATTTTCCGGAACGGGGTGAGCGGAACCAGTGGTATGTACATCATGTGGCTGCTTCTGTAATCTGGCAAAGCTGGCAGTTGCAGTGTTTGACTTTCAAGTTTCCGTTCGCTGGTGAGTTTTAACGGTTCTCCTAAGTCATCACGGGTGTACTCCCTGAGCATCATCGTGGATACCAGACCAGTCGTGAATACGGTCTGGCTCAAAGGAAGCTGCAAATCATGCACAGACATCCGCTTCCCGTGTCTGCCGGCTGCAACTTTTGGCATCCGGAAAGTCAACGACCCAGGTTTCTGAGCAGTCTCTTGGAACGGTGTTTGGTCTCCTTCTTCGGCAGGAGGTGGATCACGGAATAGCATGTAGGCCATACCTTCGGCTCCCTCGATCTCATCATTTGGGGTGGGCAAGCGGTCGACAATTGCTGTGGTAGTGGTGTAAGTCTTTCCGAACTGCTTTGAAGGCTGTAGACGTTCCACAACAGTATTGGGCACTGTGCTGTCGAGTGCATGACGAGCGAGCCCGGGCGTCATCAGTAAGACCAAACTGACGGTATCCCTTGAGCTATTCGAGGTTTCATCTTGCGGCATTTGTGGAATGTCTCTGACGAGCTCGTCGATTGTCGTTTCAAGCGGACGCGACGTGGTTACGACGCCGAAGAAAGCGTCCTTCGCCAAATCTTGCGAGCCATAGCGGGTCTTGGGTAGATGTGTGTGCTTGGGCGTCCTTGTGACCGCCGGCTTCTTTTGTACTCTCGGATGCGGATCCTTCCAATTGGTATCATCTTCCAGCTTCGAGGGAACCCTGCGGATACGAAACCCCTGCGGCGGCCCATAGAGCGAGGAGTCCCTCTCCCTCTCGTTGTACTTCCGATTGGCAGCAGCAGGAGTTTGTCTGCCGGAGTCAAATGCGTCTTCCGCGTATCCTCTCCTCAAAACAGCATCGCACTGCTTTCTGGCCGTCGGTATTCCATGTTTGGCCCGTGCTTCCAGCAACTTTCTTGTGCAACTTAGCATTGCTGTGAGGGCGCCGAGGATGGCGAGAGGGTGCTGTGAGGTGTCGCTAGCACATTGATGGTCCAATGGTGGTGGTGATGTCAAGTCGATGCTGGAGCTTGGGAAGAGCCGCGGTCCAGACCAAGCTTTCTTCGCCATGCGTATATTGAGGCACGATGCCTGCATCCACTGCGTATGTGTCAGACGAGACAGCTTACTAAGTATCGGCATTCACACGTAGTTATGGCTACCAATCTCATTACCGTAGTTAGTAGATGACTCTATCACTGCAATGCTCAATTTGGGGTTAACCGCAAGTGTTTCGTTAGCCGGCAATCGTTCCTAACATGTACCGTAAACTGCGAAACGTAGCTACACAAGGAGACTACGAAGTCCGATAGCCAACTCCCATTGCCTCCATCTTCCAGAAAAATCGGCAAGCCCCCAAGTGAAAAACTTGATTCTTTCCGCATTTGTGAACGAAAGTATGAAACAACGTAATGATCTTCTCAACCGCTGCTTCTACTCAATCCAGCAATCGAAGGAATGTTGGAACGTCCTCACACCGGGCTTTCTTTCGACACAATGCCAGCTCCATGAACGTCGAATGTGTAGGAGTACGAGCCCGAGCATCTGCCACCTTCGAAAGATTGGCTTCTTTGAACTTGGCTTTGATGTTGTGGAGTCGCTGAGTCTGATGCATCGTCCGAAGAGTCCAGAAGAAATGGTCATGCTCGACCTTCTCGATGAACCCGATGGCTCCTCGAGGGTAATCGTACTTCATCGTGCCGCTCGCATCAAAGGTCTGGTCTTCTGCAAAGTTTCCCAAACCAACGTGCTTCACCACCATCGCCGTTTCCAGGATGACCATACTCCCCAACAGCGCCCATTTCTTGTTACCGAGCTTTGTGGAAGTTTCTCGATTTATTCCCGGCATCACATCAAGCGCTCGACTACTCGGATCCCAATTGGAATATCTCCTGATATGACAGGCGCCCTTGACCGCTTCCAACGGTCTGGTCGGATCCCCATCGGTAATTTTCTCGACACGACCCGCGCCCGCTCCCGGTCCCTTCTTCTCTGCTGTGCGGATAACAACGCGCCCATGCGCGAGCGACTGGAAAAGGCCATCCGGTAGTGGCGCGCTGTCAGCGGATGATGGATTCTATCCGATGTCAGCCGCAAAGCGCTGCAAGGCGGCGCCTGCGCTGTGATCTTCAATCGTTTCTTGGTCGTCTTGCGTGCGGTCCTGCTCTTTCGCCTTTCTTTCGATCAATTCAGAGCCCCGCGTTGACTTCCGATGTGCATCTAAGGCTTCCAGGACTTGTGCGTCAGTCTGGTCACTTGTCCGTGCTGGGAGCAGCTTGCTTTCCTTGGCCCAGCTGGTGGAGCTGGGGTCTTCCCTCGTTGTCTTGTTCTTCAGCTTGTTGCTCTGCTCTTGCACCGCTGCCATGAACTCCGCTCTCAAGGACGCCTCAAATTCCGCATCAGTCTGGCCAACGCCGACCGCCGCTGCTCCGCCCGGTATAGAAGTTGATTTCCCGTCCTGGAGTAGGCTAGTGGCCTTGCTTTTCAAGCTTTTCTTCTCGATACTGATTCCCGGAAATCCAGCATCTTCAGTTTCTTTGCCGTCGTAGTATGTTCCGCCTTCAGATCCGGCAGAGCCTGCTCTCATGCGGTCGACCAAAGGTGACTGGGTTTCGCTCGGCAGCATGAACAACGGGTCGTGCGCCAGCCATTTTGCAAAAGTCGATCTCTTCTTTGGGTCGCCCTCGGGGTAGACCAGGTCGCCTTTCTTCTTGTAGTACTGGAGTTGACGTCGATTGCGCTTGCGATTGGTTGATGGGAAAGTCAGCGCTTCTTTGCGAGCGCGGACACCACGTGTAGACCGTTCTTCCGTGCCATCTTTGCCGGTCCATAAGTAGGGCTCACAGCCTTCGATCTGCTTCCCAAGAGTGGCGAAAAACTCGTTTGGCGACAGCAGGAGTGTGGTGGGTGTTGTGGGTGGCGTCCGTCGGTCTAAGTCGTTTTTCAAGGGCGTGAGTGCGTCGAAGTACGCCTTGTACAGCACGCCGGAGCTGGCCATGTAATTGTCGTCTGCTACAAACGACGTTTGGATCCAGGTCGCAGTCCGACGCGGCTCTGGATAGCGCATCAGCAGCTTCAAGTCGCGGCGGTAAAGGACTGGAAGCTTCAGGTCGACTATGGCGCCAGAAACCCCTGCGATGCAGGCTCCTGGTGTGTCATCGCGGTAGATGGTAAGCATTTTGTGTGCCTCTGCCTGCTGGTATTTAGGAATGGCTGTCGAATGAATGTTTTGCTGATGCTGATGCTGATGCTGACGCTGGTGCCGATACAGAGATACCTTCGCGGACGATCTGTAGGGTTTGTCAGCTTTTGGATCGCGCCCTCCTGGCGTGGCGGTTGGCATGATGTGTGGCAATGGCAGTAGCGTTGTTGTGGTGGGTGAGAGTGAAGGTGGAAGCTGCGATATTTCCAAGGAATTAGGATTGCTTGCCGGGTTTTAAACAGGCAGGAGCGGTCCGCGCGTGAGAACATTCGCTTACTGCAAGTGAGTACGATATTGTTATAAGCCTTGCTTATCTTGATGGAGTAATGTGAAAATAATGTGGATGGAATCTGACGGCGCGTATGGTGTGGAATCGCTCATGAGTGACACAACAGTCGTGCGCATGATCTTGATCTTGAACTCTGAATCGCCGCAATGCATCTCGATGTGGCGTGAACAAATAACAGCATACATACCGCGCATACAGCTGCTGACCCTAGAATCCCTTCTTTTCACCATTCGCCCCGGGCGTCGCAGGTGACAAAATTCCCTCATAGCCGCTGCTTGCTTGCCTCCGTCCCTTGGATCGAATCTCTTTGGCCCATTCACTCATCGCGTATAGCCAACCACCCGCCACCAGCACACCGGAAACGACGTTGACCAGGCGAATGAACAGCGACAGGAAAGAAGACCATTCCTCCGCAATCGTGAGCATGACCGGTTCAATGTCGAACTTGACGAAAATACCAGGAACCATCATTTCTGAGACTCCGTGCGACTGTTCGGTGACAGCGTACTGGTTGGTGAATACAGTGTCCCGGGCGTAGCGCTTGTGATGTTTCTTCATGCCGTCCTCGCCGCTGGAAGGCGACTCGTGGTATTTGTCTGTGTACTTCTTGAGGGACTTGGGGTCAGTCGTGTAGACTGTCGGGACCACCGAAAGATAGTACTGGAATTTCTGGAAGTGGTTATCGCTGGTTGCGACGGTGTTGTCCAGAGGGTTGACCAGCGACGGGTAGAAAGGACCGAACGAAAGCTCGTTGACGTGGTGAGAGAAGTTGAATGCTACGTCGATTGGTTAGTGAAACGAACGTGTGCTTGGTCGTTTCAAGAGTGCATACCGCTGTGATCAAGATGTTGACCCATCTCCATGTAACCATGGCCTCTTGCCGTAATGTGGAAGTCGCCCTGAACCTTGTTGCCTTCCATGCTACCGTAGATTCGGCAACTGTCAGGGTTGCCATGTCTCGGGACCTTGGGAGTCTTCTTCCACTTCTTCGTAGCTTTGGCCGCACCGAGATAGTTGTGAACATCCTCCTCCTTGTACTCTCCAAACCCTGGGTAGCCGCTGAGATCTAACCTTTCATCCTTCGACTTGCCCAGGGTGTGTAGCTTTCGATCGTTCCCCCATTGAACCCAGGTCGTAGGGTCCTTGTTCAACGTCGAGCCGGCCAGAATCCTGTCACCACTTGCGTCTTGTACGTTCACATGGAGGTCCTCGCAGCGCATGTGAACAACGACGTCCAGGTTGATTTGTAGATCATGCCCTATTCCTTGCTCCACGCTAAAGGTATGTGTTGTCTCTCCCTGCCACCATCGTCCCAACTCAGTCGCTCCTAGCCATATGCTCGCAAGCACCAGTACGATTGTCCAGATGCCGCCGGAGTTGGTCTGCTCGGTATATGAGGGTTTCGTTTTGGGGAACGCGTCAAAAGCTTTTACCGCTTTCAGTGCGCCGCTCTCGCCAAAGTTATCCTCGCTGACGCCGGAGTCGCCGAAGCCATTGTGGCCGTTCATGTTTGGATCCAGATGCCGAATTGATTGGGCGCGTTGGCCAGGAGGGATGAACAAGAGGCGCACGACACTGTAGGTCTAGTTCCAACAAAGCCAGGTTACCGAGATGTGAAAGGGCATTGGAAGGGTAAGGAGTGCAGGAATCAGGAGGGACGTATACAAGAGCGGGACTTGTCTCAGGCTTAGTAGAGGTTCAAGCACTGTGGCACTACTGTATCCGAATGGACACGAAACACGAAACAGCTTGCTTGAACCCTGTCGGTCCAAGCTCACTCACATGCCGAGCTGTGAAAGTCGAGACATTAGGTATTGTTATTCCGCCTTCTGTTCTTTCTTTGTCTACAACACATGTTTCATCATGCTCATAGGTACTGTATATTTCAGCCATCACTAGGTACATGGTTCTTTGCAACGCGGTTACTCCAGACCACTTGAGGATACGTGGAAGCTTTACCACGCAACAGCAGTATGATTCTCAGGATGACTAACCTAATGTTGTCTGTGAGGCTATGTGACATACAAACACACTGATCATGGAGCAGGATCTCGTTAGATTATAACAGTGTAGTACGGTACAGTAATTCATGGTAGGCTTCTCTACAATATAACCCTGGAGGGATTGGTAATCGATCCCCTAATTCGACGACACATCTCAAATCGGGAAATTCTCCACGGGCAAGCGCCCCTCTTTCGCAATGAACTCCGATTGCCAATGCTACTGTACTGTAGTACGCCCAAAGTATCGTACAAGACATGACAAGAATCCTATGCCGACGAGGAGTGACCTGAATGCCGGCTAGAAACGGACTGCTGACGTGATCTAGAGATACGTCCACCGTAGGGCGCGACGGGTTACAACTCCATACGGGATTCCGGTATCGGCTCGGAATGTTCTTGGTACAATTGGGAAGCTTTAAAAGATCTTGTACTTGAGCAGTCTTCAGCCTCGGGTCCATCGCTCATTTTTACCGGCAACAGTCACCACAATGGAGTTGTCAAACCGCAACAGCCTGGTCTCCAACACTCTCGGTACCGACGACGGAACACCGCTTGAACCTCAGAGTTCTCGCGCACAATATGCCCTACCTCCAACGGATCAAGGATTCTACGCTTGGGTAGCGCTGGGAGGAGCCTTCCTCAGCAATGCTTTGATTTGGGGATTCGCGCTATCCTTCGGTATCCTGCAAGAATACTACGCTTCGCATGAACCCTTCGCTTCGCAAGGCGGTATCGCAGCCATCGGCACCACCTCAACGGGAATCGCTTACCTCACGATGCCACTCTACCTCTGGGCTTTTCAAAGATGGCCCAAGGCGAGGCGTTGGTCTCTTTGGGTCAGCGTCCCGATCATCACTGCATCTCTGGTTGGGGCGTCGTTCTCGAACACCGTGCCACAGCTGATTGTTTGTCAAGGTATCATCTATGGAATTGCTGGCAATGCACTAGTCATGCCTACTATCAATCTCATCAATGAGTGGTTCTTGCAGAAGAGAGGACTGGCGATCGGAGTAGCTATCGCAGGGGACTTTGCTGGAGGCGTGGTGATGCCTCTTATCTTACAGGCCGTACTAAACGAAGTGGGATTCCGATGGGTGAGTACCGCCATGCATGTTTCACAACATGCCTTTTCCTCACTAACCACTATATGGCAGACGCTCCGCATCGTCGCTCTGATCATTGTGATCCTGGCTTCGCCCATCGTGTTCCTACTAAAGCCCAGGCTCCCGATTTCGACCACTCACATCTCGGCACCCGTGGACCTCGCTTTTTTAAAATCGCCATTCTTCTGGACATTACAGTTTTTCAACACCGTCCAGGCTCTCGGCTATTTCCTCCCAACGAACTACCTTCCCACCATCGCCGAGAGTCTCGGTCTTGGAAGAACGCTGGGATCACTGACGATCCTCTGTGTGAACCTCGCTGGAATGTTCGGTTGCATAGGCGTTGGCGCTCTCGTGGATCGCTTCGATGTGACTCTAGTGTTGCTGGGCCAGAGTCTCTTCGCCTGCATAGCGGTCTTCGTCGTTCTCGGCTTCACAACATCTGTCGCGCCGCTGTTCGTCTTCAGTCTCGTATACGGCCTCACGGCGGCTGCATACTCAACAAGCTGGGGTGGTGTCATTCGCGAGCTTCAAAGAAAGCACGAGAATACCGACGCCAATGTTGTCTTTGGCTTGCTTGCAATGGGTCGGGGCGTGGGATCCGTCATCTCGGGTCCGCTCAGCGAGACTTTGGTGGACCAAAGCAAGTCTCTGCATGGAGCTGATATTTCGGCTTACGGTAGTGAGTATGGGTCGATCATCATCTTCTCTGGGTGCACGGCGTTCGCTGGAGGTTTGGCTTGGTTTGTTAGGCGGGCTGGGTTCATTTAGAGGAAATTTCGCTACCCTTCGACGCTATTACGGGTGAGCTATTATCTGACTAGACTTGAGAGCGGTTCCATATCGAATTATTTACCATGCCACTGAAGCTCATGCCACTTAGTTTCGGGTAGCTCGAGAGAGTTGATGGACGAAAGTGACACAGATGTGAGCACTCGGTTGCTCATTGGCTACGGGACATCCGGCGCTAAGGAATTGTCAATGATAACGATGGTGTCGAGCAAGTACCCAACTGAAGGTCCCAAGCCACGTACGTGTAACTCCACCAATATTACTCGGATTGAGGTCTCGTTTGGATCCAGTGATAAACGGCGTAGTTCTGTCTCTTCATTATTTTGAGATGTCAAGTGACATTTTTTGCGCTCAGCTAACGTCACCTCTGTGCATCTGGATGGCACAAAAGGCTATGCTACACATCCACCCGATCATCGACTTTTCGTCAATCTGGATGTGTAGGCGCCATCTCCATCTGCTTAAGAATGTCATCCATGACATGTTATTGTCGCTGACGTCCACTGCGGTGAAGAGACCCATGGAAATGATAGCCGATCCTGGACCGTGCGAGACCAAGCATCAGAACACGAAGTCTGTTTGCCGCCGATTCAGAAGGATTCAAGAGCCGCGGTTTAGGGGCAGTCCCGAACACTGTTGATTGCGCGACCAGATAGGCTGCGTAGCACTTCTCCGGCTGCCAGAGGCCCAACCCTCGACTTGTTTCCTTCCTATGTATGATCATTGGCCCAAAGACCTGTACAACGCCAGTGGTTTCACGACTGGCATCGCCGCGCCCGCAACTACGGGAAAGGCCTCGTCTCGCCCTGCCATCGGGGAGACACGCGCGGCGGCAATGGACCGGCCTGACTTCAAGCAGCGACCTGGCGAGGACTACCGTCAACTGCGCGTGATAACCGTACTCGCCTCTCTACTCGGCATGTGTCTTCTCCTTCCACACGGAATCGTCTCAGAGAGAGCTCTGCCAGCAATTGGAATTGCGCCCATGTTTTGCTCTGCTGTGTCGGGCATTCTGACATTCACTGGCATGCTCAAATCGCCCAGGACAAAGGCCTGGATGGACTTGATACTGGCAGCGTCCTTGTTCTCGATCATGATCCCCGGGTGCGTTGCTTCTATCTCTTGGTCTGAGCGAATCGAGATACTGATTTGGTTGTCTCTCACTCACAGTTTCGTGGCACTCCAATATAACGGATGGTACCAAGGTGCTGGCTTGGTCATGCTCGGCACATTCGGGTCGTCTACCATGATTCTCAATTTGTATGCTAATGCTCCCTTTCTCTCGCCGAGTGAATTCTTCCTGATTATCCTTCACGACAGTACAATTCACTCCTACCTCGCCGCCATCTCCATGGATCAGATCGAGTTTCCTAGGCTTGTCATAGCATGGCGCTCAAGTCCTTGTGCTCACTGCAATCACGACCACCACCACGTGTCTCTACCTGGGGGTCCACTGGGGCTCGGTGGAGCCGGGCTCGGCCTTCCTCATGAGCATGGTGTCCACGGGGTCCACCAGCCCTTTATTGACTCGTCTGATGATGCCGCGCGCGATTCGAGCGATTATCAAACAAGTGGATTCGGTTCGCCTCGAAGGAGTGCAGAGACACTTGCGACAGATGCCAACGACTTGGAGCGGCGGGCTGGATCTTTTGAGTGCTAAACACCTTTGCGAATAGTCATTACAGACAAGCCTCGGCTCACGCCAGCCTGACAGAAGGAAAGCTTTTAGTCGGGCCAATCTCCACCAATAATACTTCACTCCATCAAAACGCCGACAACTGATTCCCTCAAAGCGACTTCGTCCCTCTCCCATCCGATCTTTAGAAGCTCGAATCCCTGTTGAAGCGCGACTCGCACTTTCTCCTCGCCAGCCTCCGACTTCCACGCTCTGGGCATCATGGTGAACAGATGCGCCGCAATCCGGATCGCCACACCTGCAGCATCCACACTGGTCTTTCTTTCCACCTTGTACGCACTGAAGAACTCTTGGAGTAACGTATGGCCTTGCTCCGGATGGCGGAATCGTGCGAGACAGAGCATCTCTGCTCCCATCTGTCCAATATCGAACGCCGCGGTGCCCGGTTTGGCCAATTCGAAGTCAAGCACTGTCAAAGTTGGCACGCAATTCTCGTCCGGCGTTGAGATAAGTACATTGCCGGTCCAGAAGTCTCCAAGCGTCCACACTTCACTGGCAGTGCGTACTTCCGCCTCTGCATCTTTGGCCGCCGCAGCGATGAAAGGATCGGTGTAGCCGTGCTCTGCTGCGGCCGCAGCAAGACCGCCGTAGTAGAGGGAACTGGACAGATCTCTACCGACGAGGTTCGAGCTAAAGTTTTCTCGGAGCGAGGAGTCGGCTGCCGTTTCATTGTGGATGTGGGCGAGATAAGTGCCGAGTGTACGGCCGATGGAAGTGATTTGCTCAGCGGAAGACGTGGCTTGGAGCCATGATTTGAGCGAAGGTAGATCGCCCATGTCTTCCAGTATCAAGATGTGATTGTCTCTGTCGAAGCTTACCAGTGATGGGACGCGCGCAGAAGCGTGCGAATTGTTGAAACGAGGTTGTCCGAGGAAGCTCAGAGCTTTTGCTTCGAAGATCTAGTCGTGCCACGGTCAGGAATGAGGTCTAGCGTGCAGCTGCCTCGTCATAGATCGAGGGCACAAACCATTCTTTCTTGACCAATTTTGAACTCCTTCCAGCGGGCGGCATACCCTTCGACATGCTTGACAATGACTGAAGAGGGTTCTGAGGTTGATTAGCAAGGGTAGGTGAGCTTGTTGTGGTTTGGCAGTGACAGACTTGTGGAATCTCCTTGGAATTTGGCCCTATAGACGAAGCCCGAGAAGCCTTCTGCTAAGCGTTCGACGGACTCGCATCTATAACCATGATCTTGAAGGTATTGCCGGGTGCCAGTTGTTGAGGTGAGATCAAATTTCGGCATGGTGTTTGCAAACCAAGAGGAAGGCGCGTGGATTTGACAAGGTTGTATTGCGAATGTCTCGAGAATCAATGTTTATAACAGACTCGCATTTTATCTGTTTCTGTTGGCGTTGTTGCTGACGGTCATACGATAAATGTTGTGTGACCAATCATGAGCCATGGTGACGGGGAAGGCGCCAAGGGAAATCGGTGTTCAAGGCTGCATGTCTGTCCTGTTTCCTATTTCCTTCTTCCTTCTTCATACAACGACGAACCACGCACTCGCGACAGAGCGGGTCGACAGGCTAACATTTCACTTATGTTTCTTTGCTGTGACGCTTCTGCATGGGTGTACAGTGCCCAGGCGCCAGGTGGAGTACTGCCATGCATGTCCTCGGCTCCTCCAAACGAGACCGGATAAATGGCTAAAGTTCCATGCTGAGGCGGAGTCGCAGGCGCTGTCACACGGAACGACGTACTTTCTCACTCTCGAGTATATATGTAAGTGGCAGGCTAACAGCGATCTCTCAACCTTCCAAGTCTTCACGAATCTTCACTATGCCTCAGATCCGAAACCCTATCCTCCCTGGCTTCAATGCCGACCCTTCGATCCTTCGGGTCGGAGAGGACTACTACATCGCTACCTCCACATTCGAATGGTATCCTGGAGTCCAAATATACCACTCGAAAGACCTGGCGAACTGGGACCTTGTCATCAGGCCGCTCAATCGCAAGGCCCAGCTTGACATGCGAGGCGAGCCCGACAGCTGCGGCGTTTGGGCACCTTGTCTTACTCACGATGGGGAGAAGTTCTGGCTTGTCTACACCGATGTGCGGCGCAAAGACGGCTCTTTCAAGGATACTCACAACTACATCGTTACCGCGCCGAAGATTGAAGGTCCATGGTCTGACCCAGTTCACGTGAACTCCTCTGGATTCGACCCTTCGCTCTTCCATGATGATGATGGCAAGAAGTGGTTCGTGAACATGCTGTGGGACCACCGTAGTCGGCCCCGATCTTTCGCTGGTATCAGACTGCAGGAGTACGATGCTAAGGCAGAGAAGCTGGTTGGTCCCAGGAAGACGATCTTCTACGGAAGCGAGCTGGATCTCGTAGAAGGACCTCACCTCTACAAGCGCAACGGCTACTACTATCTTCTTACAGCCGAGGGTGGTACAGCCTACGAGCACGCATGTACGCTCGCACGCTCGCGTGATATCTGGGGTCCATACGAGATGCACCCTAAAACACACATCCTCACGTCAAAGGATCACCCTCATGCCGCTTTACAGCGCGCTGGTCATGGCGACATCGTCGAAACACCTGAAGGCAATACATACTTGGTCCATCTGACCGGCAGACCGACTACTCAGGAACGCCGTTGCGTGCTGGGCCGTGAGTGCGGCCTGCAAGAGGCATACTGGGAGGACGATTGGCTCTACGTAAAGAATGGACCTGTGCCTTCGCTTCATGTTGAGGTTCCGGGCACACGAGATGAATCAGAATACTGGGCCGAGCAGCGCTACACTTTCGACAAAGAACTGCACAAGGACTTCCAGTGGCTGCGGACGCCGGAAACTGATCGCATTTTCCGGCTACAGGACAGCAGCCTAACATTGGTCGGTCGCGAATCAATCGGTTCCTGGTATGAGCAGGCTCTGGTAGCGCGCCGACAAACTCACTTCTCGTACGATGCGGAGACCGTCGTCGACTTCTCACCAGAAGACGAAAGACAATTCGCCGGTCTAACCGCTTATTACTGCCGCTTCAACTTCTTCTACCTTACGGTAACGGCCGACGCAGAGGGACAGAGGGAGCTCCTGATCATGAAGTCCGAAGCTTCTTTCCCCCAAGGAAACCTCACGAAGCCTTTTGCAGAACCCTTCAAGATCCCGAACGAAGGCAAAGTTAAGCTTGCGCTCACCATCCGTGGACCGAAACTACAGTTCTACTACGCGACCGAGGGCAAGGAGCTGCAAGAGATCGGACCAGTCTGTGATGCCTCACTGCTCTGCGACGAATGCGGCGGGCATCTTGCACACGGCAGTTTCACAGGCGCTTTCGTGGGCATGGCGTGCTCCGACCTCAATGGCACGGCGTTAGAGGCCAAGTTCGACTACTTTGTGTACCGTCCTGAACATTCGGATTTGGACAGGTATGAGATTTGAGCGAGAGAAGGTTGGAGTCAAGAGGCAAGTTCAACACGTATCAAATTCAGATGATCTAAGGAATGAATAGCAAATCAAGCACGTTTTTATCAACTCGACACTGAACTTCGCAAACATTGGTCGTACAACCCTTTGCATTCCGCAGCTAACTTGCCGCGGGCAGACGCCTGCTTGATGGTGAGGCGTAGTGGCCCATGGCGCGACGTTCAGTACATCAGCTCTGGCTTGAGTGGACATTACTGCCCCCTTGGCCCCTATGGCCCGTACTTCGCCAGCTTCCTTCGGGGTCGGTCCGCAGCTGCTGTTCGTACTACAGCCCTACGTTGGCGGGCGGCCCCTGCCGGAGCGGGAACATCAGTTTGGACGGCGCCGGTGGGTTGAACGGTGGGTTGGACGGGGGGTTGGACGGTGGGATCGAGTTGGGTGGCAGTGTCATTCTGGTTGTCAGCATTGTTCGGCTCGGCAGCAGCACTGTTGCGCTCGGCATCAGCACTGTTCCGTTCGACAGCAGCATTGTCCTGGTCGCCAGCATTCTTCTGCCCGGCAGTAGCATTTTGCTGCTCATCAGCAGCATCGTTTTGTTCAGCAGCACTAGTTTTGGCGCCGGCATCGGCTTGAGGACCGCGTTTTATTCTAATTTTCAGCGGCGGCCTCTCGTCTGGTCTTTTACGCTTGCCCGTCGTTGTCTGCGGCTTCTGGGGTTGTCCCGGCAGATTTGCAGACTGCCTGCCAGGGCGTCGTGTCCGTTCGGGTGCAAATGCCGTAGCAAGACCACCCAGGTCTCCAGGAGGAGGGACCTTGACCGGGTGGTCGAGCAACTCCGCGCCAGGTATGCCGCCCATTTCGCTTGGAGAGTCGAGATTCCATTCGTCTGGACGATGCGATACCATGTTCTGGGCAAATCCCTGCAGAATCGTCAATACATACTCAAGAATATGCGCCAGAGGGGCTCGGATACGGACCATATTCGTAGTGGCGTCGAGTAGCAGATGAGCGTTCCAGGCGATGTCATCCGCCGGCTTGTCTCGCAGATCATGCTGGTGTGTGAGCCTGTGCTTGCGGATCTCTAGCAGGACTTCTGGGAAGGTCGGTCTGTCGCTTGGGACAGGCTCCATGCAATATTGTACTAAATCCAGGAGTTCGCTGCTGTAAGCGTCTAACAGCACTTGGTCGAACTCGAAATAGCCGTCGGCGTCATCATGGAAGACATCGACAACACCCTCTGTTGCGCTCACCAATGAGGCTATTACATTTGCAACTCCCTGCGTATGAATGCTGCGTCAGTTATCTTCGATGTTTGCTTGTGATTGGAGTTCCGGGCAGACACTCACCCATACATTCGTCTTCGACGATACGAGCCATGTTTGGTCCCACCCATTTGCTTTCATCCATCAAGTCGGGCCTTTACTCTGGCGGGACATTGTCTTGCGGCCCTTCAGGTTTGTATATATCGTTGATATTACCTGCGAAATCGCTCGGTGGTGCATACACGGCCAGCCCGAAATCCCCGATCTTTGGGGTCGGGTAGCGATTGAACCGATGTTGGTCTGGTATTCCGAAGAAGATGTTCGCTGGTCTCAGATCGCGGTGTACGATGGTTTTCCAACGGCGCATCGGATTATCCTCTACTGCGCCCCGTTCTAGAAGCAGTCCCGCAACGCACAGGCTCTCGAAGATGTGCCAAAGGAAAGCCTCCGGGATCCGAGGACCTGCGTCTTTGGCGCGCTTATTTTTTCCGTCACGGTACTTGATTCTAGCGCGAAAGTAATCAATGCTCATTTGGGAACCATCTTTCAACGGGCAAAATCTGTATCGGAATGTCAGCATCTGTGCATTCTTACGAAAGCAAAACAAAAAGTCGTGCATGTGCCATCAGTTGAGCCATGACTTGGACGTTCCGATGGACTGGTGGCACGCGACAGCATTTCTGGAGTATCTTGCGAGGGTCTACGTACTGGAAGGCCATTAGTGAATTGTACCATCGATGCCAAACGGAGACACTTACCTCGAGGTACAAGCGATACAACCTTCGCTTTGTAGCAATGCGCCAGTTCAGGATCTTGACAACGTACTCGGAGCCCTTTTTCCCCCTCAAATCAAACATGGTCAGAACTTCAGTCGGGACTTTCACCTTGTTATCGTTCTTGGAAGAAAAGCTCGGGTCGTTGTCCCAGGTATCCCGAGTGTCTTTGTCTCTGTTGAAATCGCACTCTTTGACCATCACGCGGTTGATGATGCTGCCGGTGTTGGAGAGTTGCGCGTCCATTGGTGCTCTTCCAAAACTCCCAGCGCCGAGGTGCCAGGACCCAATCCAGTCTTTTTCGTTAGGAATAGCATCATCCAAGTTTTCGGTGCCGGTAAGTTCGCGTAGTCTTTCGTTGATGTCACGATGTGTTATCTTCGCCGCAGCTTCCCAATCACGAGTCAGGTTGATGATTGTCTGATCCTGTCCGTGTTTTCTTTGCATATGGAGCAGATGAGCGAGAGCCGCGCACAGGGTTGACGATCTTCCACTGAGATCTCTAAAGACCTCCACTTCCGGCTTGGCGGCATTCTGTGTTGATTTCGGTTCCTCCGTCGTCGCCTTCCACATTTCCTCGATCTCTTGGAATGCGATAATAGCTGTCGCAACCTCCAAGGCATGTTCTTCCAATTCTCGATCATTGATTAGGCCTCCTGCGGCACGGTCTAACACGTCTTACGAGGATTGTCAGCAAAAGGATACCATATGGTACAGACAAGACTAACCTGGCGTAGGATGACCTTCCTCAGCGAAGCTAAAACAGCCCCAGATATAGCTAGCCATCTTGGTCAGCTGAGACTACAAGTATGTAAAGTTGCGGAAGACGAAAGGACGAGGAGGCCCATTCTAGCGATCCGTCGTGGCAAAGCCCTGGATCCTCTACCTGGCCTCTTTGTTGTGTCAGAATTCGCCGGTTCCGGGTCGTTCGATCGCCCGGATTGTCTTGTGTTTCTTTGTTGATAAGTTTGCCCTCAGAATGTTTGGGTTCGAACAGGGTGCGCAGTACATGAGAGCTCATGACCTATACTGACTGTAGTATGACACATTACCAGAGTACGTCCAGACTCCAGGGTTGTTGGAACTACGAGAAATCGACAACTTCATAGCAAATCTACCACCTACGCCACTAACCCCTCACCCATCTAGAACTGCGCAACCTTCTGCCCGACAATAGTCACCGGCATATTCTAGCTCGACATTGTCCCCTGGGTGCGGAAGCGCGGCCTTCCTGTATTTTCTGACCTGCTCCAGCAAGTCCTCCGCCGTAATCCGATAGTCAGCCCTCGACTCTATGCACATATCAATGAGGTCTAAAAGCTTTGTGCCATAGAACTCGCGAAGCTCGTCTTCTTTTGGACTTCGCTCAACCCGACCTTTCTGCGGTTGGCTGTAATCGATCTCCGGAGGGTTCCTGGGGTAGAGCTCGACAAGGGCTAGCATAATTCTCCCTATACTCCAGACATTGGTCGCTGAAGAGAGTGGGAAGATGGGCTCGATTCCACCAGAGCTAAGGGCCTGTTCAGGCGCCCTCCAGCCTTTAGTGCCGGCGCCCAGCATCCCCATCGGATTGCTCAACGCTTCGTACTTTTCCGGAACAGCAATGCCGAAGTCACCAAGTCTCAGCACCGGGATGTCTTTCACGGGCAGGGCGAGGAAGACGTTCTCAGGTTTCAGGTCGCGGTGGATGATGGGCTGCCAATGTTCATGTACTGAATTTCCATCGAGTGGATTGCACCCGTATGCCATGCTACAGGCTGCTTCGGCTAGATCCTCGAAGAATGACCAAAGTGCCGCTCGCGGAATCGGGACACCAGGAAGCTCCGCACCATCTTCATCGAGCATGGGATGTCCGTTTGCCCTGTCGTATCTGGCATGGTTACCGAGAAGGTTCGCTAGATCGCTGTGGGGGCAGTATTACATGTAGATGCGTGCCATGAAATACTTCTCGATGAGTTTGCAGCCGAGATACCGGACTACCGTACGAGCAGTGTTTTCGCAACACGCCTGACGGTGCATAGCTGTTTCTCTGAGTTCCTGCTCGTGTCCTGTGAAGAAGTTGCTGACCCATACTCGATCATTCCTCCAAGTCTTCTCGAAATAACTGTCTTTGACCACCAAGCGCTGTAGAAACTGTCGGTGATCTTTTCCATCGGCTTCTATGGAAGCGCACCCATGGGCTCTTGATGAATGGAGGGACTGAAGTACTTACATCGATCGCATTGCCATGATCGTCAAATCT
>Ga0265797_10001375_pt1 | contig 42775 bp, 36 predicted proteins | sample P2T30metagenome_FD_192433 | JGI IMG/M metagenome (GOLD analysis project Ga0265797, IMG submission 192433) | Plant litter microbial communities from East Loma Ridge, Irvine, California - P2 T30 | ecosystem: Environmental > Terrestrial > Plant litter > Unclassified | place: USA: California...
CTCCCCAAGACTTGTCTTCAGTCCAGGCGAGTGAGAAGAGCAGAACGGCTTGGGAAGCTCTGCAGTGCAGGCTGTTTGGGCTGTTCTGTATTTCCAAAGCTCCAGTTCAACAAAGAGGTCTGGCGATCGCATCGCGCAGTGAAGGTGATCCCCTATCACTTCCAGTTCTGCAATTTCCCAGCAGGAAGAAGCCTAAAGTCAAGATTGACTGGGATCTTTGGGTCAGCAAAGGCAAGTCTTACCTGGCAATGCTGCATTGCGGTGATCTCAAAGACAGCAAATGGAAGTCTTACAATGACTTGACGGACAACGGCTGGAGGCTGGTGCAAGAGCACAATCCGGTGAAGATCTATGAAGGCGGTGGCATGCGTAAGGCCATGGACTTCCTCAAGGTCTCTTCCAAGCCTGAAGACCAGTGGTCTGTCGCGCAACAGCATCTCATAAGAAAGACGGTCAATGGCAAGACCTACTATCCGACAGGAGCTATGTATGACAACAAGTACAACATGGAGCTCATCACTGCCAACAACAACTTCGGTCCTCGATACAAAGGCCCGCGGCAGTCTGACCCTCCGGTTACTGGCGATCCGAATCCTTTCCCAGAACTCCAGCAACTGAGCGATGTCATGTATCTAGAGTTCGCTCGTCTGATGAAGCAAAGCAAAACCCCACTGGATATGCTGAAAGGTGTATTACGGGGCCATGTCATCAACGCAGAGACTCGGGCCATTGCTGCTAAGGCCGTGGGCCTCTCTGCAACGAAGCTGCACGACAAATCACTCAGTTGGCCTGGCCGAAACTTCGATGCCGAATCGGACGAGTTCGCCGCATCGATTGCAAGCCCCAATGGAAGAGCCGTTGTGTGGTTGCTTGCAACACATTCTGACCTTGGTCCGAAAACGATTTCAAGCGTCAAGGTCTACGATGACGAGGGCTTGTGGATTCTTTACATCTTCAAAGACAGAGAGACTAAGATGGGAGACATTACAGATGACAACGACAAACCTCTGGTCCGCAGAGGCCTTATCGCTGCCGCCCAAGAGTCTTCGAAGACGAACTTCACAAGCGAACGTCGAGACTCAGTCTTCTCCATCGCCCCCAGGGATTTCCGTGATAATCTCACTGAAGCCTTGAGTCCTCGAGGGGCTGAGCAAAGCACGTACGACAAGCTTGTCGAGAAGGGCCAAATTCTTGTCTCCGCCTTGCTATTGCCTCAAGATTGCATGGTCCAGAGCGAATGGACAGACCACGACGCACTCGCCACCTGGGGTTGGTACAAAATGAGGAAACCTGGAATTGGCCCTGTCTCCTTCTTCGATGCCACAAAAGTTGTCTACGAGTTTGTTGGTGCACCCATGGAGAAAGAGAAGAATCACCGTGCGTACGACAGCCACTCTGACAAGAAGGAGATCAACGGCGTCACGTATTATCCGACCGGTGCCGAATTCGACAATCGATACAACCCTTCGATGATCATTGCAGAGGGCATCTACGGCGCTGAATACATGGGCAAAGACCAGAGGCCGCCTGTGACAGGTGATCCGAATCCCTACCCAAAGCTGAAGTCTTGGTCGGACGTTACATTCCTGGAATATCAGAAGTTCATGCAAGACACTAAAGAGGCGGTCGATTCCCTGAAGGCTGTGTGGCACCGCGCAATCATCAACCCTACAACACGCGACCTCGCGGCACGCTTCTTTGACGTTGACAATTGGCTCGACATTCCGGATTGGCCAGGTAAGGACTTCACGCCCGACTCGGAGGAGTTCATTGCTCTCATCGGATCCGACAACGGCAAAGGTGTTGTATCCCTGCTACTCCAGCATCAGAAGCAATTTGGAAACAAGGCTATTACCAAGGCACGCGTTTGGAAAGACCACACTCTTCACATCTTGTACATCTTCGAGGATGCCTGCAGCGAAGGTGAGGGTGGCACTTCAGGGACGCCAGACCAGTCTTTGGCGCGCAGAGTGGACGAGCACGAGTCTCAAAAAGTCGTCGATGCCAGAAGCTCAGGCAGATATCTGGTCATGGCCCAAGACTCCTCCACAGAGATTCTCGAGAGCTGTCTGAATATCAAACAGAGCAGCTTCATACAGAGGGAGCAACTAGCCGACTCAGGATGGAAGCTTCTGGGCGACAAGGTGACCCACCACTTTCGACGAAGAATCTGACGCTGCCATGTTCAACTCTTGACATGGCTTGAACTTGGACTTTTCTGCCAGTGCCAATCACGCGATCGATTACCAGCATCTTGAGAAGACGACATGCGCCGATGGTACTGTCTACTACCCTTCCGGTGCATACTACAAGAATGTTGTCTCCGAAGGTGGTGTCGCCGCAATGGACAACGCCAGTCCGTGGAAGACTGGTGCAGACTAGAGACCTCCGGTGGACGGCAAGAACAGGCCATTCCCGCCTCTCAAACAGTGGAGCGATGCAGTCTTCCTTGCCTACAAGGATTTCTGCAAGAGTGGCCCTCTGAAGATGAAGAAGCTCAAGGGTTGTCTCAGGCACAACGTCATCAACATCGCGGCCAGACAGATCCTCACCAAATACATGGGCAAGCACGGCGAACTTGAGTCTGGTCGGCCCAAGCCTTGGCCAGGCACCATGTACAAGCTGGATGAGGATGGTTTCAATGTTGCCCTTGGTGTGCCCAATGGCAAGGGTGTGGCGTACTTGCTTGCCACACATCGCGAGAGCCTTAGATGGAAGGAAATCTACCAGATCCGCATCTTCAGCGTCGGCTGTGACTCTTCGTACAACATTCTACACTACATCTGGGATCGCAAGGAAGATACCAAGGAAGATTTGCAGCGGAGACACGCATTGAGCGAGGTCGCTTTCCCGAGAACCATACAATCCAGGGCCTTGAGCGACGAAGCATACGAGAAAGCCCGAAACAAGGGCTCCAGCCTACTTTGCCAACTATATGCCTCAGCGTCGACTGTCAAGGGCAGTATCTGGACGGATCCCAAGTCGCTGGAAGACTACGGCTGGGTGGCGTCCGATCCGGAGTACAAATGGGAGTACAACGCCCCCGACAACGACATCGGCCCAGCACTCAAAGACCTCGGAGTCTCCACCGACGCATTCGACAACGTCAAATACGGCTACTGGCATCATCAAGAGTCCAAGCACGACGGCCACACCTACCCCGCCACCTTCGGATTCTACCAGAATGTCTTCAACGTCAAGGGTGGTGTCATCATAGCCGACAACAACTTCGGACCAGACTACGAAAAGAGGTTTGGAACGACGGCAGAGACCGTGCCTCTGAAACAGTACTCGGACGTCGTGTTCCTCGCGTGGCAGAAGCACGCCGGCGACAACATCAAGAACCTGAAGTACATTTTCAGACACAAGATCGTCAACCCGGCGACCCAGACCCTTGTGACAGCCGTTCTCGACAAACGCGGCGAGAAGCTGAAGGCGTGGCCCGGAACGAAGCTCAGCATGATCGAGAGCGACGCGCGAGCCATTCTGGGCACTTCCAACGGCCATGGTGTTGCGTACCTACTGGCTCAGCACAAAGAACAGCTCGGCGTCAAGGTCATCGACTCGGTGACGGTTTTCGACTCGGATCATTTGATGTCGTTGTGCTTCTGGATTGTGGATGAAGATGACGGAGGCGCGTCGTTGCAGCCCTCGACTGGGCCTGCGGTTGGGTCTCGGGAATTGCACCGGAGCTCGTTGCTGTCGGAGTCTTGGTCAGACTCCAGTTTCTTGCCTCAAAAGGCTTACTCGGCGTGGATGGAAGTGATTGCAAAGCGCTTTAGCAAGGTTGCGGGGACATGCTGGGCGGCGTTCAGGGTTCTCTGAGCGATTTCCTGTGAGACACTCAAGGCAACCGGCGAACTACGTATCAACGGGACAGGACCGACGAGTGATGTGAGCAAGTAATGATAGAAATGTGGACCACGGATACATACATACATACCATCATGCTTATAGATAGATACCTGTTTGGTTGGAGGCACGACATGTCAGAGACACGTCAATTGAAGCTATCCATCATCAAACCACATGGACAATTCGATTATAGTCACGCAGGAGAAATTCGGATTGAAGTAGAAACCCAATATCATAATTAACATCCTTCTTTAGAATCAAAAGGGTATATACCTAAAAACTTATAACAAACAAAAAGCAAAAACAAAACAGGCAAAAAGGTATACCTATGTAGTCGGAAACTCTCCTCCCTTCCCTTCCTCAAGACTCTCATTTTCCCCCTTTTCCTGGTACAAAAGACAAAAAATCATCAGTTTCTCCCTCAATCGCGCTGTCTGGCAAAAATTTCCCTCCCTCCGTTGATCTTTCTTCTCGTATCCCATAATTCCTAGCGGCGCTGGTACTTTTTGGGGGCCCCCGAGAGAAAGGCGTTGGTCGTAAAGGGTCTTGATAAAGAAGTGAAATGGTGAGGCCCCTCAAATGGCAAGCCTTGAGCATAAAAGTGCAGTCTTACACTTTCTCCGCGCCGCCCTTAGACGTCAAACTCGGTCCTTGCGCTGTGGTCGGTCGGCTGTTCTCGTCGTCGTCATCGAGATCAAGGCCCCTGCGCCAGTTTGCCAGGCTCTCAGATGTGTTCGCAGGGCCTGCGTTGAGTTGCTGCTGTTGTTGCTGCTCAAAATCGAACTTTTCGCTGAGACGGTAGTTCTTGTTTGTGGTTTCCCAGTGCGAGCGCAGAGTTTCGAGTTCGGACGCGAGGCTGTCAAGCGCGAGACTGTTGCGGCCGTCGGCGTTGGAAGTCGCGTTGGAAGCGACGCTCATGGAGCCGAGAGACGTGGACCTCGCATGGCCACCGCCGCCGATGTTGTTGTGGTGCTGAAGACCTGTAGGCGTGTCGTGCTCGACTGTGGTAGCCACAGAGACGGCCGAGGGGGTTCGGGAGTGCGACGATGTGCCGTTGGGGACCGGAGTGGCCATGTCGGACATGCGAGACTGGCGGCGGTAGTTGTCAACGCTGTGTTCAACCTGGTCGAGGAGGAGCTGGACTTTGTTCTCGGCGTCCCTCGCACGCTCTTCAAGCATGCTGTTCTCCTTTTGCATGCGCTCAATGTCAGAGCGAGTCTGGGTGTGGGTTGCCTGGAGCGTGGCCAAATCAGCCCTCGAGGTCGCATGTGTTGTCTTTGCTTGCTCGAGTTCGGATTCGGTGGATCGCAGTCTGGCCTGCATCACCGCCAACTTCTCTTCGAATCCAGAGACCGAACTCTTGAGACTTGCTTGCGTTTGCTCGACCTCTTTCTTGAGGGTTTCGCGTTCAGACTCCCACTCCGCTGGTACTTCGGGTGTACCACGTGCACTACCCTCACCATCGCCGCGAATCTTGTCGACTTTCTTGCGCAGATCGCCATTCTCGTTCTTAACGCGTTGCAGCTCCTGTTTCATCTTCGAAAGCATCTTCTCTGTACCGCGAAGATACTTTACGGCGGCTTGGTGGTCGCTATCAAGTGCCGTGAGCTTCTCCTCGTACTCGCGCTTCATCTTTTCATCACGTTCCGAGACATCCTCGAATTGCGCCTTCATTTCGTCGTGGCTCTTGAGGCTGGCTTCCAGTTGTTGCTCAAGCTCCCTGACGCGGTAGAGGTCGGGCGTGCTGAAGCGTGAGATGCTGCTGGGCGAGTCAATGGCCCTTGAACGCCTGACGTCTGCAGGGTTGATTCCGCGCTCCGCCAAGATGTCCTTCAGTGCACCGTGTTGCACAGCGAGAGCGTTGGTCTCGAGAAGCTGACCTTGCAACTTCTGCTCCAGCTCGGCCTTCTCATTGGTCATGGTTTGGACGTCACGCAGATGGGTCTGAAGCTGCTTGCGAATAGCCAGACCTTCACGACTGGCCTGCTCTTGGTACGCTTCAAGGCCTGCGATGCGCTCCTCTGCTCGCCTGAGCTTCTCGAATGCAGAGTCGGCGGCTGCCTGATTCTGTCGTACGAGGGTGTTGGCAGACTCGAGCTGCTGCTGCAAAATCGCAACACGCTCGTCAGCCATGTCCTGTCGGTCACTTCGACCTGTCACTTTGCCGAGTCCGGCCATGACGACAGCGCGATGTGTATCGGCCTCCTTTGCGTGCTTGTCGGCCAACTCTTCTGCGTCTTGCAGGCGTCGTGTTACACCGTCAAGCTCAGCAGTTCGCTCCTCGTGTTCAGAGCGCAATTGTCTAAGCCTTTCTTCCGCCTCTTTACGGGCCGATCTTTCGCCCTCAAGCTTCGATTCGAGAGACTGTGCCTTGTCGGTAGACGCTGCAACCGCTGCCTGCAGACTTAGCAAAATAGCAGAGTGGTTCTCAGTCTCAGTCATGCTGTTCGTATACTTATCATGAAGCTCATCCTTGTCGACTGAAAGGAGCCTGTGTTGAGTAAGCATTTCCGAGTGGTTCGCAGAGATATCGCGGTGTTGAGTTTGCGTTTCGTGCAGCTCAGAACGAAGTTCCTCTAACTCGGCCGAGAGATGCTGGTGGCGCACATCGAGCTCGGTGACACGTTTCTGTGCTGCATCGGCGGTTCCCTCCGCCAGCTGCCTTGCCTGACGCTCAAGCTCGATCTCGCGAAGTAAGCCCTCGTGCTTGGTATTGAGGCTGGCTTGGGAAGCAATCGAGGCCGCGAGTCGCTTGTTGAGGTCGTTGTCGCGCCCCTGATCGGGCGTACCACGTCGACCTTCTTTATCAGGAGTAGGGGATCCGTGGCCTGCGAGCCTTGCTTTGGCGAAAACAGCTTCATTGATAGCAGCGTCGCGTTGCTTTTCCATCTCAGAAACACGAGCGGAAGCACTCTTGTTTTGCGCGTCGATGGTGCTCTGCACACGTGCAAGCTCTGCACGCATCTTCAAGAGCGCCTCGATGAGTGGCTTATCGTTCTCGCCAAAGACATCCGCCGACCTCTCATCGACGATCGGTTCATCCGAGGCCCGTGCCTGATATCCAGATTTGCGTGCGATTGCGAGTTCCGAGGCGTACCACGCGTTCTTCTGCTTCACCTTGTCGAGCTCCTTTTGAAGCTCATCATAGTGTTGAGTAATAGCTGGCGACGAACCAAGACCCGAGTCTTGAGGCGGCTTGGCGTCTTGCTGACGCACATCCCTCACTGCAGGCGCTGCCATAGGCGCTGCCATTGTAGCCTGATCGATCGATTGGCGTGGTGTTTCCTCGAAGCGATCCACGTTGCTCAGAGCAGAAACTTGAGTCGTCGATGATGATCGGGACATGGGCACGCCAGATTGATCCTGTGATGGTTGATATGTTTCGGGCTTCTGTCGTCCAAGGTCCATGGGGTTCTGGTAACTCTCATCAAAGGTGGGCGACATGGGCAGGCGGGTTTCCTGGGCAATCGCAGTCATGTTTGTTGGAGATTTTGTCACGTTGCGATCTTCGAAGTTCCGAGCGCGGTCGGTTTCAATTGTCGGGCTAAGCGCGCGATCTGGCCGGGAAGGCTGTCGTGTGGTGGCCATGCCGTTCGGCCTGGGCTGAGGCGGTTGCGTCTGCGGAGGGGGCCCAGACGGCGCAGGCAACTGACTCTGATGACCAGGTCTTGGAAGTCGAGAATTGCTTTCGCTTCTTGCGCGTGCATCCGCACTAGCTGTCCGTTCGCGCTCCATAAGTTGTGGGGTGTTTCCTCGTGAACCAGCAATCACTGGTACAACGCTCTTTTCTCCGCTAGGGCGTCTGTAGCCCTGTATGCGCTCATTGGTTGGAGTCTGGCTCGCGCTGTCGGGTGGATACCTGATCTTGCTCGTGTCCAAGAGGTATGCCATACCCAGCTCGACGGGATCTCTGGGAGCACTGCTGGGCTCACCAGCTAGGATGACAATTTGTTTGCCCACGGTAGTCATGCTGTGACCAGAGCGCGGACTGGGGCTGGGACCCATGTTTTGGAAGGTATACCACCTACGCGATGTGATTCGGAAAGCCGCGAGATCGCCGAGATCGGTACCTTCTTCAGTTCGGCCACCGAAGATGTACATTACATCGCCAACCAGAGCTGCCGCGTGCCCTTCGCGGGCTGACGGGATGTATCCAATGCACTCCAGCTGGGTCCAAGAGTTCGTGTGAGGGTAGTATGACCAGACATCGTTGAACCATGTGACGCCGTCAGTGCCGCCAAACCTATTTGAAGATTAGCCAGTGTCATATACGTGTCAAACAATTGCAGTCCTCACAGGTAAAGGCGGTCGCCCCACGTGATCATGGTATGGTTCGTTCGCGCTGGTGGGATCTGGCCATGAGGTGGCCCGCCGTCAATCGTATTCTGAATGAGCACCTCCCATCTGTTACTAGCTTGCTGGAGGGCGTTCAGATCAAATGCGACAAGATCGTTAAAGAAGTAGCCTTCCACTTGGCCTCCGAAGATGTATAGCTTGCTACCGAGAATGTTAAGGGTGTGACCATAACGTCCTGGAGGGCGAGGCCCTGCAGGGAGCGCACGAGACCATTGCTTGGTTGCTGTCGACTGTCAGTATTATGCCGATTGGTATGCAACTCGCGGTTGTATCTCACATGTGTTGAGCAGATACAATGTGTCGTCCAGGACGTCTCCTTCGTCCATCTTCGTATCTCCACCAAAGACGATGAAAGCATTGCCCACCAGCAAACTAGCATGGCCGACTCTGGGACCTGGACCTTCGGAAGTTGTCGCAACTGGATAGCAAGACATTTCGCCCGGACCCGTCTCGCACATCCAAAGATCGCCCTTGACTGTGCTTCCATTGATAAGTCCACCCATGAGATAGACCGAACCATCTCTGCTTGAGGTAGCGTTGACAGCAGCGCCATATCTGGGGAACGGATTCGTGTGCGACACAGTGAAGTTCAATTTGCGCTGCGACCAAGGATATGGAGACGAGTTGTCGAGCGACTTGTCTGGAGGCGGTGTCCGGCCCTGCAAGGATCCGAGTCGGGGTGTCTGCAACAGCTGAGTGTCAGTCGTGTATTCCTTGCGATAATGTTCCGCCTTGTTCTTGTCGTCAACTTACATCGTCCTGGCTCAGATTGCGCGCCCTTTGCTCTGAAGCCGGCACCATTTGTCCACTGGTCAGGTCTCCGGGCGCTGCCCTGGGATCACCGGGTGGTGGACTCCTCATGCCAAGTTTCTCTGAGGCCAGCGAGTTCAGGCTACCACTTGCGCTCGCGACTGGCGGCGGTGACCCGGGTTTCGCGCCGTTCGGTGCACCATTGAAGGTAGGGATCTGGCTCTGCGGGCCGTCTGAAGAGCGAATGTCGCGCGTCACGGGCGGGAGGGTGTTTGTGGTTTGCGAAGAGCCCTTTTTGCTGGACTTGAAGAGGAAAGACATTATTATTTGGAGCGGTCGGGGTGGTACAGAGCGCCTCTAGGCGCGGCCGAGGCAGGGGGACGCAAGCGGTTATGCGGGCGCGATCATAGGCTGCGGAGGGATGGGTTGCGATGAGAGGAGGATAAAGGAGCTGTGGAGGGATGTAGGAGAAATGTCGGAGGCCCTGGGCGATGATGGCGGATGGAACTGAAGTGGTCCTGCAGAGTGGTAGTCGCAAGAATGCCCGTGGCCTGCCACCAGTGGTGTTTCCTAAGTCGGGGGCAAGGGTTCCCGGCACCCGCAATCTACTAGGTAACCTTGGAAGGTACCTAAGGCAATCAGGGAGGATTGCTACAATGATAATAAGTTACATATGAGTGGCATGGTCTACGCAGGCACGCCATCTCATGTTGATTGGTCGATTGATTGGATCGGATTGGTTGAATGCATCGACAATTGTTCAAGGACGTCCACGTCGTTTGCCAGGGCGATTTTCAGAAGGCCTGCGTTCCAAAAGTAGGTTAGGGTTCGCATCTCCCCATCCCACTCGATTGGCATGTCCTCCTCCCTGCAGACTGCAGCATCCACTCTGCCTCTCTTTAGTCTCTATTTACAATTGGCCGACGTGCTGCGGTGGCTGGGGAACAAGTCCCATGGAGCAGCACATCGACCAGGTACACACGGGTGTCAGCCAGGAAGGAACACAAGATGAATGAATGTGTGGACTGCATGCAGCGCATATGTGAGGCATCCGCGATAATCACAGGGTGAATAATAATGGTAGGGTAGAGGAGTGGGTGATGATTCCTGAAACAACAGCGCCAAAATCGCTCCCGCGCCGATCATCCCGCTCTAGTTTGCCTGGATGAGGGAGGGTGCAGCTCGGAGATCTGTATGGGTGACCAGTCTCGACTACTTTTCTCTTGTAAAAGGATCTCTGCTCGGAGGTCGTACGACCGATTCCTCATGCAGACCTCATGCACCCCGTCACCGAGGTACGTCGAATCGGACGCGCATGTCTGCATGGCACAAGCCATCGTGTACTGTAATAGGCTGCGACTTGGCCACCAACGCCTGGCCAACCGGCTCACTCGCTTGTTCGATGTGAGGATTAGGTTGAGATCAGAGTGCCAGCAACAACAGCGGTCGTATTCCGGGCTGTTAAAGTGCTGGCGATAACGTCAATGCAACGATGACATTGATGTGAGTGTCCCTATGGATATCTCTGCCAGACGGATGTCAAGGAGAGGGTGAGTAGGCGAGACTCCATTCTGGACTTCAGCTGAATACCTCCTTCGAATCTGCCTCACTGGCAAGGATGTCACGTTACCTTCGCTGCAGCGTTGAACGACTTCACTCCTATGCTTGCGGATCAGGTAAAATGTCGAAAATATGTGTTTACTCATCAGCAGCAGCGGTGTGTTCCAACATGCAATCATCCTCGTGACACTAGGGATGGGGTTGGGGCTCAAGCGCGGGTTGCCGCCGCCGCTTTCACTCTTCCATCTCAAGGCAACTGAGCTTCAAACGCTGTGCCTAGCACAGCACCCGACAACTGTCACACGACCGTCACCCTCTCGGACAATCGAACCACCAAAGAGATCTTCAGCCTGCGTTCGATGCATACGCAAAATGCACTCGTGCGCCGCCCTCACCTCCATCATCTGAACCGCCTCCGAATATGACGCGCGGAGCGACCACCGGCATGTTGCCGGACTACGAAACCAAGGATGGCCACCGCTCCAAGCACCCGCAGCCAGTACTGGAGAATCTGCTTCCGTCTGGCCTAGAAGAAGGCACATACTCTTCACAGACATCATCACCACGCCGCCCTGTAACATCGCATAGCAGCTCCCTACACAACGGCGACAGCGCCTCTGACGACGATGAAGACGGCCTGCTCTTGCCTTGGGCAAACGGGCGCAACCATACCAGACCGAACTACTCTCGTGCGGCGAGCGAAGCCTCGCGCAGGTCTCTAGCCACAAGGGACAGCAGGACAACCGAGGATGGTCGGGACAAGGATAGCAAGTTTCGCATGCGCCACGGCTGGGAAGCGCAGCTCATTAGCCCTGAGCAGGCCAACCTGTTGAGCCAGACGTTCTTCATGTACTTTGAGGACAAACGACACGAGACCGCGGGTAATCCACCGCCCGGCTTCGACCCCAAGAACATCGTTTCAGAGTGGAGGATGAAGGATCGCCTGAAGACAGTGTCTGCGATCCTCGCTGTGTGTCTGAACGTTGGCGTTGATCCACCAGATGTGATCAAGACAAACCCTTGCGCGCGTTTGCAGTGCTGGGTCGAGCCCATCCCGCCTGATAGCACGAATCAAAGCTCGACAAACAACAGCAATGCACAGATCGGCAAGAACTTGCAGTCACAGTACGAAAGTCTCTCACTTCGAACGCGATACAAAGTTGTCCTCGACCCAACGATCGAAGAGCTGAGGAAATACACAACGTCTTTGCGACGTACCGCGCACGCAGAGCGTCTCTTGTTCCATTACAACGGCCACGGCGTTCCTAAGCCGACGCAGAGTGGAGAAGTGTGGTGTTTTAACAGGAGCTACACTCAATACATACCCATAAGTCTGTATGATCTCCAAGACTGGGTGGGCGCGCCGGGTCTGTGGGTTTGGGATTGCAGTGCGGCCGGAGGGGTGATCAATGGGTTCCTCGAGGGCGCACAGAAACACATCGTCAATCAGCAAGAAGCCCTGAAGAGGGACCCAAATCGTGCGCAACAGCAGCCTTTGATCCGATGGGAAGACAGTATTCACCTTGCAGCTTGCCGCGAGAACGAAAACCTACCTACCAACCCAAACTTGCCAGCCGACATCTTCACCAGCTGTCTTACGACTCCCATCACAATGGCTGTCCGCTTCTTCATGCTGCAAAATCCATTGCCTTCGACCTCTGGCATTACGCTAGCTCAGGCCAGGGACATTCCAGGCAAAGTCAGCGAGCGGAGAACGCCACTTGGCGAGCTTAACTGGATCTTTACCGCCATCACCGACACTATCGCCTGGAATTGCCTTGATAAGCCGCTGTTCAAGAAGCTCTTCAGGCAGGACCTCATGGTGGCTGCCTTGTTCAGAAACTTTCTGCTCGCTCAGAGGATTATGCGCATATATCACTGCCACCCCCAGTCACATCCTGTGATCCCCGATACACATACACACCCACTGTGGCAGAGTTGGGACTTGGCTGTTGAGATGATCCTAGCGCAATTGCCAAAACTGATTGAGCAACAAAAGGCCAACGATGCTGCGATGGAAGCAGCACCTGCCGGCACCATGCCACAACCACCACAGGAGCTTGAATACGTTCACTCCGACTTTTTCGCTGACCAGTTGAGCGCCTTTGAAGTATATCTTTCCTCGGCACCTGCAAATGCAGGCGCAGCAGGATACGCAAAACCCCCCGAGCAACTCCCTATTGTGCTTCAGGTCCTCTTGTCGCAGGTGCACAGGCTTCGTGCACTGATTCTCTTGTCGAAGTTCCTCGACCTTGGACCATGGGCCGTGAATCTTGCCCTTAGTATCGGCATTTTCCCTTACGTGCTCAAACTTCTGCAGTCGCAGGCTATCGAGCTCAAACCACCGATGGTATTCATTTGGGCACGCATACTTGCAGTCGACCAGAGCTGCCAAGGCGACCTACTCAAGGACTCGGGATATACATATTTCACAGCAATACTCAACAACGCCATTGGCATGCCAATTGGAAACGTTGCAGAGCACCGTGCAATGTGCGCGTTCGTCATTGCAATGTTTTGCAAAGACTTCCGTCCGGGCAAAGCTGCGGTGTTGGAAAGCAACCCGGAAATCATTGAGAGCTGCCTTGGGCACATCTTGGATATGGAAAACCCTCTTCTGAGGCAGTTTGCATGTCTGTGCTTGAGCCATCTGTGGCGAGATTTCCCTGCTGCAAAAGCTGCAGGTATGGCGCAACAAGCACATGCCAGAGTTCGCGACAGGAGCCACGATCCCGTACCAGAGGTACGCGCGGCTTGTCTGGATGCTCTGACCAGTTTCGTTGCGACTGGCGATATCGATGCTGCGACTATGCTGGAAGAAGAGACTCTTGCAAGTGTGGTGGTGGCGATGGGCATGGATGGCTCGATCATGGTCCGCAAGGAACTGGTGGTCTTCTACTCCACGTTTATCAAGAGGTACGAACCTCGTTTCATCGTCGCTGCGTGGGAGCAGCTTACCGAGGATCGCGAAAAGAAGGTAGGCAGTGACAAGGAAGACGCGCCTGTGCCGAGTGACACCACAAGCGAGCGCAACGGCCATGAAAGCGCCAATGGCACCAACGGCTCTCGCTCGATGCACAGCCGCACTGCATCAATGGCAGCCTCGGAAGCATCTCTCGCGTCCGAGAGCGTATCGAAAGCAGCCGACGTGTCAAAGAACACCATCTACCGTGCTGTTTGGCGCCAAACCTTGAGCATGTCGACAGACCCTCACCCGGAAGTCGCGCAAAACGCTAGCATAATCGTCGATTACGTCGTCAGTGCGTTGCTCGAGTCTCCTCTGGGCGGTTACGCCAACAAGGTCCTTGACGAGATGATCCTGGAAGGATTAAAGGGCGATCAGCTGGCTTTGTCCGGCATGGATGTCCTTGCGCGCCAGCGTTCTCGAGACTTGGGACGTCCCCAAACACCGCCGAGCCCATCAACTTCGACTGCATCTAACAAAGACGGCTACTTCGGTCTGTCGCGTACTGCCAGCGTTGCTGCAGCCATGAAGACGCTCGTCGGATGGGGCTCGGGCTCGAAGAACCACAACGACTCCAACACCCCCCCTTCGCCGTCAACCCATCGTGGTTCAGTATCATCTCACGACCACCCAGACATACATTCATATAGATCCCGCCCCTTGACTCCTGCGGACGCTGCACTCCTACCTCCTGATGCGCTTGACAACGTGAACGGACCACCACATCAACCAATGGCAAAACTTCCGCCTTCTCCGCATATGGTCCCACGCGACACCAGCAAGCCGGCTTCCATTCCTTTGAAATCGAACTTCTTCACATGGTCTGCGTCTTACTTCCGTGAACCGCAAATGAGACCTTCTGAAGAGGATGAACCTGGTTCGTTAGACTACAACGAGCGGCTCTGGAGACGGAATCGTAATGACAAGATAATATCTGGCACACAACCGATGAAAGAGGCCGCAGGTATGCAAAGATGGGACGTTCCATGCGGGTACTTCGGAATAGGTGCCGCGCCGATGAAGATGCTCTTCCACCAATTCGAGCATCATCTCGTCACCAGCGATGATCGAGACAGCATTGCCGTGTGGGACTGGAAAGAGGCGCGCCAACTATGTCGATTCAGCAACGGCAACCCGGCTCGCAGTCGTGTGACTGAGCTCCGATTCATCAATGAAGACGACCAGGCAATGCTCATGACTGGTTCCAGCGACGGTGTCATCAAGATCTACAAACACTACGAAGACATGGCCAAGATCGAACTAGCGTCCAGCTTCCGCGCTCTCTCTGACCTCGTTACTAGCGATAGTCAGAACGCAGGTCTCGTCTTCGACTGGCAACAAGGCCAAGGACGTATTCTCGTCGCTGGTGACGATCGCGTGATCCGTGTCTGGCAAGCCGGGCATGAGCTTTGTATCTCCGACATTCCTGCCCGTTCTGGCTCGTGCATCACTTCACTCACGTCAGATCAAGTCGAAGGCAACGTGTTTGTCGCAGGCTTTGGCAATGGCAGCGTTCGCGCTTACGACCAACGTCTAGGGCCCCGTGACTCCATGATAATGGACTGGGTGAACCGCGGCACCGATCACCGCAGCTGGATCGTCGGCGTCCATCTTCAACGTGGCGGCATGCGCGAACTCATCTCGGCCGAAAGCAATGGCGGCGTACGACTCTGGGACATTCGAATGCGTGGTGCGGTCGCCTCTTTGCCTGGCAACCCGCGCAAGCCGCGCAACCTACGCGCCCTATCTGTACATGAGCACGCGCCTGTGTTTGCCACAGGAGGCGCAGATCACACCATCCGTGTCTACAACACCAGCCTCAAGCATTTGTCCAGCTTCGAGCCTTATATGAGTTATCTGCGCATGAGCAACACGCCACGCACGGCCCCGATCACAGCAACTGCATTCCACCCTCACCGAATGATGCTCGCGTGCGGCGCTATCAACGACGGCCACGTCAACTTGTTCAAGTGCGAGGCTGTTGCCAGCGAAGACGCCAAGGGCACCAGAGACGGCGGCGGCAGCATCGTCGAGGAGTGGCGAGAGTGAACAGGAAATTTAGACTTGGGCGTGGTGTGATTTCGATTATTCTTTATCTCTCTCTCTTTGTTTGGGCTTTAGCAGGGCGTTGGGGTCTTGCCTTTAATGTGTGGTCGGGTGCTGGTGTGTGGTGTCGTAATATCTTTGCCGGTTTAATGGGAGGATCGTGTACTTTGGTCTGTTCGCGCATTCGTTCGTGGGTGGAGTTGTATCGTTCCTTTTCTTTGGCTCGCACTATGTATCCTATCTTAGGCTGGCTCGAGGGCCGTGTAATACGAAGGCGACGCAGGAGTTGGTCTTAATTTCGCCATACAAGGTCGGGTTTGTATATTTACATGATATCATAGCGTCTATATGTATCAGTATGAGACTCGGAGGACCTGTTAGTAGGTAATCCTCTTGTTCTTTGTCTTGACAGGGGAAACCCATCGCCCAACAGCCTATGACGCGGGCGCTCCACCAAGCGAACTGAACCTCTTTCACTTCAGCTGCTACCGCCGCTCTGAACATGTGACACCTTCTCCATCGACCAAAACACACCGATTATTCGATCGCCTCACCCCGTGGGATGTGCGATCTGCTGGAAGACATTTCTAGAAAGGCCATGTTGGAATGTGCTATCGAACAACAGCGTCATTCTGCAGTCTGGTTTGGATCGGTACCCACGCGTGCTTGCGGTTGATTATTGCCACCTTCACTGGGACTCTCACATTACTGGCGCATACAATACGCTTCGCCAACCACGCTACAGGCAGCATCTTGCATCCCATCGACCGCGACAAATCGAAATTCGCAACCATGGGCGACGCCACCGAACCCAACATGTCGATCCAGGACTCCCCCTTCTTGGCCCTTGCCGAAGAACTCGTGCTCTCCATCACCTCTCACATCCCACGCAAAGACCTGTGCGCACTCGCCCTGGTCTCCAAGAAGTGCCACCGCCTCGCCACGCCCTTGATATGGAAGGAGGTTGAGTTGATAGACTGCCGCTCGAACACCGATGGGGCTACTGGCAACCGCGTTGTTACTTATGGACCCATCACTGCGGCTCATCGTGGACGCAATATTCTGGCCGGCGTCCAGCTAGGTAGCGATGAGCATGACGATACCCCTCTGATCAAGATCCTGTTGACCCTGGCAACGTGAGATTCTACACACCTTTTGTGTCAAATTCGAGAACTAATATTTTTCAGAAATCCTCCCATCGCGGCGCTCGTTGAGTCTGTCACGCACCGCTGCCATCTGACCCCACCAGACATCTTCAATGAGCTCCCGCATCGGCCGTTCACTGCACAAACACTTTCGGTAGACCCGAGAACGATATGTCTGGTCCACTTGGCTGTCCGCAACATGACCCGCGTTAGCACATTGCGGGTGATATTCGGCCACCCTAGGTTGACTGAAGCCTTATTGCGGTGTTTCTTTGACGCAAATCGACAAGCAGAAAATCGTGTGAAGCGACTCTGGCTGGACAATGTTAATATTGTCGCCGGGACCCAGCAATCTTTGACTTTCGAAAAGTACGGACTGCCTTCGAAACTAGATTTCGGAGGGGTCGAAGCTTTGAGGTTGAGGAGGTTGCCTTTGTGGGCTGCGAACATGTACGACCCGAATAGGCTCACGGTACGTTCGTATGTTGTCTATTCAAGGAGCGGACGTGCCAGTGAGCTGTCAGACGGCTTGGGAGGCAACTACCTCACGAGTACTAATTTTGCAGGCGCTGAGATAGTACCCGGCCTTGAGCAGGCAGAGCAAGCTGGACAAGATTCGGATAACTCCGGACAATTATCACCACTGGAAGTCCTCATGCATCCCGTGATGATGTTCGACGATGCCATCTACGAGGCCCTTTCTCTGCAGTACAAGTTTCCCCCTGAAATGGTAGCCGCTCATATCCCATCGCACTACCATCGAAGTATCCACATGTTCATGGATCATTGGGCTACCCCCGTCGGCCAGCAACCTGAACAACACGAGGCATTTATGCAACTTTTCAGGACTGAAAACCCATCCCCGGCGGCATGTGCAGGCTCGATGCTCACGGATATGGCGAAGACGCTTGTCTCGCTCAACATCGACTGGGCTATCAAGGCGCCGCCACTTCACACGCATATTGTTGGCGGAATGAAGTTGGTCGACTATGTCAAGTACATCAAATGGTACTCAGATTTATTCAGCTTGCGGTTTCCCAACTTGCGCGCGTTCCAATACAGGAATGCCGTAACAGGTAATACCCACCTACCACATGGGCTATATCTTTTCGATCAGTCATCCATTCCGACAGAACATCACTTCGAGCAGGCACTGGCAGACGGGGACTTGCAACCTAAATTCACGATCGGCCTAAAACCGCTGGAGTTCATGGAAGCGCACGCCGACAAATTGAACTGTCTTGCCTGGCCTGTGGCTTCATTTTTCTCGAACGAGCACAACCCGGTGATATCTGCCCGTGCACGAAATGTTATTGAAAAGCTTGGTAGGTCGCTTGTTGACTTGCGAGTGGATGAATGGTACTATCGCCGACCGGAAATCAACAGTGAGGAAGACGTCGTCTTCTTAAATCCAGACGTGCGACGAGGTGAGTTTCCTGTCTGTATCGATCTTGTTCTACAGTCGCTGACCTTTTTACAAAAGTGCATGTCTCACGCCGGCGCTTCATTGTCGAATTTGCAGCCGAGATGCGAGCATTGAGAAGCATCAAAGTAGAGGGCGGCATACCGCGAGACGAACGCAGAGAGACTATCGCCGCACTGCGACACTGTCCGATCGAAAAGCTGGTCTTCATCGGTATTGGTTCTATCATCGGCAATACCTGGGGACCTCGTGCCGAATATTACGGCGAGGAGATGTCATGGGAAGACACCACAAGCCTCGAGGAAGTAGATGAGGGAGCCATATGCCGATTAGGCATGAGTTCACCCTCGCGTGTTCCCGCGGAAAGCGTTTTCGTGCCCTCCTATGGCTGGCGGGGAAGAGAGCCAATGCTACACACCATTGTCTCACGCCACGGGGATACACTGCGCGAACTCAAAATGTGTGGCTACAAGGGCGCCATCGCTTTGTACAACCCAAGCTTTATCGTATGGCCGATGCTCGCAGCACTCAAACATTGCCACGCCCTCGAGTCACTGATGCTGAGCTTCTGGCTGCCGACCCTGTTCGAAGACGACCTCCGAGACGCCGAGGTAGTTGCCTACTGGCTCAATCAGCGCGACTCGACTTCAACAGGCCTCGTCAGTCTCTCTACCGAACCGCCGCCAGCGGGCAGCTGGGCGTACGAACTCGAAACCAAGTTCAAACCAGAAGCTCTCGCCGCTCGCGTTACAAGCCTCTTGGGCAACTCTTTGAGCTCGACGGCGAAGCGGCAGCCCGGCGGCTTACACGTTCGTGCCAGCTTTTCTATGCAAGAAGCTGCTATCTTCGACCTCGACCTGTGGCTGGGAGAGAATTCCGATGGCGAGGTTGATCTGATCCGGTGGGAGGGGCCTAGTGATGAGACTGAGCAGCGAAGGCGCGATCAGAAGCTGAAAAACAGACGCTGGTTCTGAGTTGAGAACGCGCGACCGATGAAAGAAGCTAAAATGTGAAACTCCTTTTCCGATCGCATGCCCTCCGATGCAAAGCCACCCGAGACTGTCACATCTTCAGATTTCACATCGAAAGAGAATTGCTACTCTAGCTTCGAGAACTGCAGACTCAGGCTGCCAATCTTCTACCAGAAGCGAGAGTCAAACCCGCCGATCGGCAAATGTTGAAAGCCGGACTACAAAGAGAAGCTGAGATTCCATTTGACTTGATGCTACTACCAACTACTTGCGACAAAGGCAGATGACAATGGTAACGAATCTGCCACGCGAGTTCTTGGAGACGCGGTCTACATTCCAGTTTCCAGCCTCACCGGTAATCACCACCGCGCCATGTGGCGCCACGCACTCCTATGACTGACAGTGCAAATGTTATGTCATACTGAGTTCATCTTCCGCCAGGCTGGTATAACAATAGGAACGTAAGCTCTCGTCAACGAGTTCATCTTTAATTGGAGTTTCTCAAGATCAGTCATCGCTATGAAGTGCCTGAGACTGCTACCCATTGAGACTCTAACTAAGCCATCCTTGTCTGACCGAGACACTTTCGACTGATCACATTTGGCAAGTGTGTTCTTAGAGACAGAGACACTACAAATACTTTACGATTGTCTGCTGCGATCTTAAAAACGAGGGTGGTCAATGCTACAAGCCTTGATCATTGATCCAAGGCATCGAACAATTGAGTCTCTCGGATAAGACCTCAAAAACAAGTATCTGAGATCAGATTCGCAATATGCACCACGAAGAACACCAGACTCCACGCCGTGTCTTTGTGCAAGTTTCCGCAACCAGACTGGATTTTATAATGTTACGTACCGCCCACCGACAACACTTGGCTCCACCGCTATCCAACCACTGTCTCTATCGTCCGATACACCGAGGATCCTCGTGTTCTCGACAGCTCCGTAGCAAACATGCAGTTCTCACTCAACGTCTTGGCGATCCTCGCCGCCTCTGCCTCCCTAGTCACGGCCACGCCTCCCAGGCGCTACGCTCCGCAGGCCTACCAGCCGGTCCAGTATGGCAACACGGTGCCGTGGACTTCTTCCACTTGCTCTGCCGTGTACTCCACGATCATGTAGACGTCGACAAAGGCCAGTCACCAGCGTAACAACGACCACGGGCTACAAGCCGAGTACCTGGACGAGTACAAAACCCACTGTCATCACTTCCGTTTATACCACATTTAAGCCAGCTACGACCACGCTGATTAGCACGGTTACTAGTGTTGTTGCTGGTAAGTGAACTACCTAGAAATCATCCGGCATTATGGCTCAAGATACTAATCCGCCTCTAGTGACCAGCACCAAGACAAGCACTTCTGTCGTCACCTCATCGACCGTCGTTTGCAAGACAATGCCCATCGTGACCCCCGTGTATTGCACATCAACCAACATCGTCACCAGCTCGATCCCCTACGTGACTCCCTGCACCGGTAAGCCATATCTTCCACTTCCACCCCAAGAAAAAAAAACGCAGATTGCTGACTTTTTCCAAACTAGAAACCACCACATACGCCACAACAGTCCCTTCGGTCTACGAGAGCCCCTGCCCGGCGACCGAGTCTACAACTTCGTTCTTCACCACCACCGGTGTTACTTCGACCCTTTGTCCCACGACGATCACTACGACCAAGCAGAGCACATACACGACTTCTTCGATCAGCACGAGCACGAAGTGTGCTACTTCTTCGGGGGTTAGCACGATGCCTTCTTACTAAGCATCGAGCTTCGGGAGGAAACGAGATGAAGTCTATGGAGAGGCGCGTAGGTCAGTGTTGATGCGCAGGCGGACTTGTAGTAGTTGTAGTTTTACTTGTGTATAATGGACATACTGTAATTTCTTTCGGGAAATGCCAAGCCTCGAGGTGTATTCATGTGTAGAGATCATCACGATATGCAGATTCTATTTCGTAGCCGTGGTGTTGCGTTGTCGCTGCTAGAGGGTCGTGGTACAAGTTGTGTGATGTTCCTGATTGAGTCGCGTTGCCGGTGAGTGACCTGTCGACAGTGTCTTACGAAATAGGCTGCCCGAGAGACGTAGTCCTTCTTGTCACGTATAATGTACCTAAAGACTGGAAGTTGCGCTGTAGCGCAGTTCTAATTCTAATTGGATGTGTATATGTTATGACTAGCTGCTGGTTTGCGAGCTTGCCTGTATATGTATAGACATATGCATGTTTTGTAAACCTGTATAACGTTTCAATCGTCTCCAAGACGTTCCCACGCTTTCACCTAGCTGCTCGTTGGCGCTCAAGCCCTCCACCCAGCATCCTTCAGCGCCCACCTAACCGCCTCGCCCACATCCTTGCTGATAACATCCGGCCTCGCGCCCTCGGGCGGCTCACCACCAGCATAAACACCAGTCTCGACAAGACAGCTGCGCCACACGCTGCCATACGGACTCTGGTAGTTATTCGCGCCTCGAATATCACTCTCGGGGTTATCGCCAATCATGTATACACGCCGCAGCGGATCGTTCAACCCGACCGAGCTGTACAAATTCTTCCGGTACTTCCTCAACAGGCGCTCCGCGAACTCGTACGTCGGCTGGTACGGTTTGCCCATGACGGTCTTGTGATGGTCCAGCTTTGCGTTTCCCGTGCTGGCTGCCCAGAGCCCGGCGAAGGCTTCGCGGAAACCACCCTGGCCTAGGCGCGGTAGGTGGTAGGAGGCGGCCCACCAGAGGTCTGGGTTGCTGTAGTAGAGGTGCGGTTGCGAGTCTTGCAGGTAGCCGTTGTTGGGGAGGGAGGAGTCGCCGTTTTTGGCGGAGAGGGTGCCTAAAATTCCGCGCTCCGAGAGTAAGAGGTCGAGGATGATTGAAGCGTCGAGACCCCAGTCGCGCGGGTCGTTGTAGACGAACATGGCGTCAATTTTGAGACTGTCCGCTTTGTTGGCTGGGTCGATGGGTTTGGGCAGCGGGTTCGCGAAGGACTGGTAGTAGTCCTTGAAGACTTTGGCAAACGGCCAGATTTCCGGGTGGGCTGTCACGATGTCGGCAGGTGTTACGACGTGCTTGAAGCCGTAGCCGCGCGCGACGGAGGCGCATTTGTCGCCGTCGCCGCCGGCTACTAGGATCGTTTTGTCGTGGAGGTCGGTCATTTCGGCAAAGGGCGTGTGCGATTGTACGAACATGCTCTTGTCCATGGGGATCTGTAGCTTGTCCGAGACTTCGGCAACGCGCTCTTCTTCTGATTTGCCGCCGCCATTGGTCAGGAGTATGAAAGGTATGCGTTGTTCTTGGAGGTAAGTGAGGGCCTCGCGGGCGGCTGGAATGGGCGTGGAGGAACGGAGAAGGACACCGTCAATGCTGGATAGTATGGTTAGCTCGACCGTCCCGTCGTATGTAGGAGAGAGTTGTCATTACTCAAAGGCAAAAGCGAAGTCGGGAACTGTCTTGTTGTTGGGTGGTGCAGTCTGGAAGCCTCGCCGTTGCCATTGCGGTGTTGTTGAGGCCAGAGGCCGAACTGTGGATGTTTTAAGGCATGTTGATGGCAGTCTGGAGCGAGTCGCAGCGCCAAAGGCTGATCTTGTTACACCGAGAGTAGCCATAAGAGGTCGAGAGAGAAGATGTAACAAAGTGTCGCTATAGCCACATGCATGCACGTGTATTGGTCCTGCCTGTGACGCAGGTTACGTGGAGCCGATAATCGGACTTGAGGGAGCACGACCAACGGCCTTTAGCGCCTGAGCATTGTTTGGGGAACACAGGACACTGACACGAGCTCTTGAATGCCATAACAAGTCAAATGTTTACATGAATTATATAGAAATATGAACAAGATCACACAAAACTAAGGCGTGAACATCTAAAATGGGGCTTCCCATCCCTAACCCTTTTCCCTTCTTCTATTGGTCAGTATTTGTACACCAAACCCAATCACCGTGTACCGCCAGCGCCATCGTGGTATCGAGAGGAAAATAACAGCTGAAAGTAGAAGGGAAAATTTATGAACATGGTCGGACGCCGTCGGTCGCCTCCGTTGTTCATGCTTGTCGGTCTAAGTCCACGACCGGATGGCACGCGTCGATGATATCAATGTGTTGCTGCAGCACAATGTGATGCAGGCTTGCAGTAGACAACTTAGATAACGTACTGTGTACAAGTGTTAGCAAGATTCGCATTGTATCAGCATCAGAACGTAAATGACTTACCGGGATGAAGAGGTACGGCACTCTCCTCTCGTACTCCTTCCACGCCTCACCATACTTCTCCCTGCACCTCTGGATATCTCTGTAGGCACGGTGGATGATCATCAGGCAGAAGAAGACGGGGTAGAACCAGGGGAAAGGGCTCTTGAAGCCGGTGATAAGACCCCAGCACAGCGCAAAGTAAAGGTCGGCAGTATACTGCACCTTACGTGCGTACTTGTACCAACCGTCGCAGAGCAGGTTGTCACCAGACTCGGTTGGGATGAATTCGGGGTTCTCGACATACTTCCAGGGAAGTTGCGGGAAGGTCTTGCGGTGGACGTGGTAGCCGCGTTGCATGCTGCGGAACATGCACTTCTGGCTGTTGCCGGTGTCCCAAACCCAATAGGCGAAGAGGTAGCTGACGTACATCCAGACCAGGAAAGGCTTGGACCATGCGTACTCGCTAGGGTCGTGGTTGGCGAGGTAGATGGTGCAGTGGCAGTAAGAGAGTGGTACACCTGCAAGGTTCCAGAAGATGAGCATGAAGCCCCACTTCTCGTAGTACATGTCCCAGGTGGTGACGATCATCTCCTCGCCCTTGGAGCAGGCGTTGGCATACAGGAAGTGGGCCATGACCAAGAAAGAGACCTCAGCGGTCACGTAGCCGTAGGTCTCGTATTGGCGAGCAGCGGCGGAGAGCGAGATGAGGTAGAGGATGTACCAAGGAAGGCGAACTTCGAAGAACATCTTAAAGTCGAGCCAGCCGAACATACGGGGGTTGAGCTCGGCGCCCATGAAGAAGTCGTAGATGTGGTGGCCGGTCATGCGGTGCTGTGCGCCACGAGCGAAGGCGGAAATGTAGGCCACGATAGCAACGATGAAACCGGAGCAGATCGCAACACTCATGAGAGGGCCGAACTCGTCGATCAAAGTGTAGAGCGGGAAGAGACCAGTCACGTGGAGCACAACAGCCATCACGTTTGTCGCGTAGAAACTCCAGACACCGCTGCAGTAGTAGCGCAGCTGCTTGCCGCCAGCGAAAGGCAAGGGCTTGCCAGTCGAGTAGACACCCGGCATGAGGCAGTACATGGCACCCTGGACAATGAGGAAAGTCCAGTAGATGATCCAGGCCTTCATGTGAGGGAATGCGCCGGTGTAGGCAAGACGGGCAATGTGACGACCGTACTGCTCCCAGCTCATGCTAGGCTCAGAAGGAAACTTGCCGTCGTAGTAGATGGCGCCAACCCACATGTACCACATGAGTGCCGGGAAACCGATCATCATGGCGATGACACCGGGCGTGCCTCCAAAGTCGAAGTGAGGAGCGGCGTCAATCTTGGGATCCGAGCCCTCCCTCCAGCCGTCGATAATCCTGCCCTCCTTGGGAGCACCGTTGGCAGTGCCATTAGGCTTGCCATTGGGAATGCCATTGGACGCGCCATTGATAGCGATCTTGATTTCGTTGTCCTCCACCTTGTCCTCCTCTCTCGGGATCTTTTCAAAGTCGAGATCGTCTTCGGCGGACGAGTCGGCGGCGGCAGCGACAGACTTGCGCGTGTTACGGCGCCTGGTGGGAGTCTCGACGAAACCTTCGGGCACGCCCGATTTCCTGCAGGTCATATGTCAGCATGAAGCGCGTGCATGTGTGTTTTGACGGTGTTGATGCGGGCATTGGCTTACTTTGGGGTCTTGCCCGTTTGGGAGCGCGTAACCCTCGACATGTTTCTGCACCAGAATGGTCGATTGATGTCAGAGAGAGGGAACTTACTGAGACAACAAAGGCCCAGCGAGCGGTGGGGGTGGGATGTTGTTGACACGGTGTCGCGCTAACCTGGGTAGATTTTCCCTACTAAACTCCCGAGTCGTTGTCTAATTTGTCGGCATGTCGTCTTCCGAGCAAGCCCCCTTCTCTTCTTCGAGAACAGTGTGTCCGTGCCTGCCAAGCAACATAACCTTTTCACTTACTTTATTGCCTAATGCGGTAATGTTGGTGAGGTTCAATGATATATACTGTTCTCTTGTATTTGTCGTATAGCGTGCGAGTAAATATCAGCGTCGAGTTTTGCAAGACCTGTAAAAATCATCGAAACATCGTCAGGCATTAAGTTATTGTAGAGGGTCATCATGGCTTACGGACCCACTACTCACTACTCGCATCCAAAGCTTCACTCACTTCAAGCACCTACTCATACATCCGACTAACATCTCATATAATACATCAACACCAACACTGCCAAAATGCTGATCCAAGAATCTTACCAGGATGTCACAACTCAAGATGGCGGCAGCATGCGCATCTTCACTTTCCACCCACAAATTCCCAACTACCCCAAGGCAAAGTTCCCTGGTGTTGTAGTGTTCAGCGAAATCTACCAAGGTAGGTAAGCTTGATCTGAGACGGGCGGTCAATATATATATATTCGACTGTCTGTCTGTCGTACGTGTGGGCAATGATCGGCGTCGATGCTCTTGGACCTCGCAGCATTCGTCCCACAGCGCGTCTTGTCTTCACAATCTTATCTCCAGACGAAAACCACCCACCCCATCGAACCAGCTAACACTTCTCAAGTCACCGGCCCAGTCCAACGCTTCGCCCGCCAGATTGCATCCCACGGCTACATCGTTGCGGCACCAAGCAGCTACCACGAGTTCACCGGCCCAGAGGCACTCGCCTACGATGGTCCCGGCACCGACGCAGGCAACGCATGGAAGATCGAGAAGAAGCTGTCAGCATACGACGAAGACGCCACATTGAGTGTTGACCTTCTCACGAGCATGGAGACTTGCAACGGCCGCATTGGCGCCACGGGAATGTGTCTCGGCGGCCACCTCGCTTTCCGCTGCGCCTTCGACAAACGCATCAGAGCCGCCGTGTGCTACTTCGCCACCGACATTCACTCGCAAACGCTCGGCATGGGCAAGAATGACGACAGCATCAAACGTGTCAAAGACATCACCGGCGAGCTGATCATGGTTCGTTTTCGTCTGATCTATTAGATCTTCCCGGCTGATGGTAGTGTGTTTTCACAACTCAATCCAAACTAACTCTATCCCAGATCTTCGGCAAGAAAGACACCCACGTCCCACCCGAGGGCCGCGACCTCATCCGCAAGACCCTGCACGACGCCGGCGTGACGTTCTCGTTCTACGAGCCAGCGTGGGCTCAGCATGCGTTCATCCGTGATGAGCTGTCAAAGTACGTAAAAAATCCTTTCTTTACCCTCGTGACTGGCCAGATTCGCTTCAAGACCGAACCGGCCGAACGAGTGGAAAATGTATCGAAGACTAACGAATCCCCACCAATTTAGGGGCCGCTACGACCCAGCTCTCGCCGGAATCTGCTTCCAGATGCTGCTCGAGCTCTTTGGCCGCACCCTGAACGGCGACTTGGGACCTATGGCTGGCGAGGTTCCTGAGCCTGAGGATGTCTGCTAGATGCACTGATGACGGTTTACCCAGCTTGAGACTGGGCTACCAAACGAAGTTTCAGTCTTGAAAGCTTTATCTCTGAGGGAGAAGCAGGAGAGAAGAGACTCATCAAACAATTGCTTCCCACAATGCATGGCATCAACTCCGCCGACTGAAATCCGTTGTTCTTGCACTTCATCAAGCGAACCTCATGTATTGTTTGAGTCTCGACCCCACCGATAAGGTACATGTAGGTCGCCTCTTCGAATGCCTGTCAAAATCACCCCCGGCTCTTAGTCCACGCAAGACAAGAGCAACAACCGAGAGGGAAAAAATGAAAAGGGTATCAATCCTCCGACAACCAAAATTCCCTGAACTCCATCGCTGGATCTCATACCAAACGAAACGGATGACAAAATCACAACCCCCTCCCCCTCCTCACTCCCAACATGCCACATCACCTCCTTCTTGATAATCATGCTCTGGCTCTCATTGTCATTGCTCGCAATAGAACTGCCATCCGCCACCGACGGCCCCACCCGCATCATCATTCATTACCCAGGAAGGAACAAAGAAACGGCAAACTCGTTGCTAGCGCATTCAATATCCAGAAAGGGATCGCCATCCCAGTATCATGGCTTCCCGTTCTGGCGTTATAGATGACTGCAACCAGCAGACTCGCAGTGATGATCACACCAAAGGTGAGTCCGAGGGGCATCTTTCTCGGCCCTCCGATGATCTGAATGCCCCAGTCCATGTGGGTTTCGAGTTCGGGTCCGTTGGTAGAAATAGCCGCCATGCTGGAACCGAGTTTCTTCGGTAAGCGGTTGATCCACACCTCGCCGTCAGGGTCGCAGTGCAAGGCGTGCCAAAAGTAGTCATAGAACAGCTCTTGGGGCATGCTATCATCTTCGAGAGTCTGGGGGCAAGGATGATAACTAGTGGAAATCAGTCGAGTCCAGTCGAGTCCCGTGGTCACGATGTGGGTGGGAAGTGCTACCTCCGCCTATGCCAAAGTTTGTCGAGATGGACAACCTCACTGGCACCAACATGTCTACAGCGTACTAGGCCTGTCGATACCACCGCCTGCGAGAGCCTAATCCAGTGAGATGATGCTGCTCGGAGACCGCTCTCTCACTGGTATAAGGGTGACTAAGGCATAAGGAAGTTGCTGATACCACTACCATCGATCGGCAAACTTTGGCATGAACTAAGGTAGCAGTGACCACCGACGAGCTACATCATCGTCATCGGCGTGGTGTTTCTGAAGCGCCTGCGGCACGAGCCCCTGCCGCGTGCGCGCTGGTCGCTGGTCGCTGAGGAGGTATGGGGGTGTTGTGAACGTGCTGGCGCTGTGCTATTTGTTTGCGATTTATGTTTTTGCGTTTTTCCCGGCTGTCGTTTCGCCGGGTCCGGTGGAGATGAATTATGCTGTTGTTATCTTCGGCGGGATCATCTCGTTTGCTGTTGTTTATTATTTTGTCTATGGCCGGAAGCAGTATATCCCGCCTGTGGCTCTTGTCAAGCGCGAGGAGTTTATGTGATGGATGGGCGACCCAGGAGATGAGATTCTTTGTTTCTTTTCTTTCCTCTTTGGGCGCGCGACTCCTGCATGATATGCGATTTCGGATGACTTTTTCCTGTTCGTTGTGAATACATACCCCCATTTCTTCGTTCTATTGTACATGTACGCTTTCAATCCGGGGAGTGTTTTCGGGTGAAAATTTAAAGACATTATGATATGCTTCTCTTTAATCTCTTGTCGCTTCAGAAGTTCGTGTAGGGCGGCTAGTTGGCTCGTGAACTAGCGACCTTGAGCTGCCTGAATTTCGATGGTCGGCCTTGCGGCAGAGCTTATCTATCTCTGCATCATCGAGGATAGTCTCCAGCCAGCGCTGACATTTGGCGGCAGTGCGGTCAAATGATGAAAGCGAAAACGTTCGTCCGGCCTAGATGCCGAGTTGCTTGTCCACTGGGCTCATAAACAGAAAGTCTCGACTTCACGCTTCAATCTGGTGTGTACCGACACATTCTGCTCAGTGTGCCGGAGGCGTCGCTCGCACATTCGCAGCTTTCGACCTCGCCCAGCTCGTCAGCGGCAGCCACGAACCGCCCAAAGCATGAAGAGACTCGGAGAGCTCCCAGATGAGCCGGCAGCCGAAGTCATGCGCCCACCAGCGCTCGTGGATGTGCAAGTACAAGACGCCGTAGTGCACGAAGATCAGCATCATCATCGGATCGTGGGCTTTGAGGAGTCGCGTGGCCGACTCGTCGAGGGAGAGGGGCCAGGCGATGACGGCGCCAAAGTTTGCGACCTGCTCGACTTCGAGGAAGTGTTTTCCTAGACTGTCGATGGAGGACTTGTACAACTCGGTGCGGTCTGGGTCGGCCTCGGTGTTGCCATCGCTAGCGAGTCTGAGGAGCTCTCCCATCGCGTGGGATACTTCTTTGGATACGGTGGAGTTGGGCGGCACGTCTGGGATTGAGAAGATCTCTTTGTAGTGTCCTGCGCGGACTGCGTCGAAGTGTCCGTCTAGGACGAGCTGGATGCCGCGAAGGAGCTTGAACGTGGTAAAGAGGGTTTCTAGCGGCGACGTCGCAACGAGGCCGGAGGATCCGCGTGACATGGCGATTGTAAGCACATTGATCATAGCCGAGACCGCAAACATAGCGTGACAGTTGTCCTTATTAATGTTTGCGAGTTGTTTGTAGTACGTCTGCAGGCATTGGTTCTGGTAGAACAGGCATGCGGAGCTATACTTTTCGTTGTTCTGTGGCTCTAGGTAAGCTTTGTGGAGAGCTGCTAGGGCGAGGATGGCATCCAGGACGAACGGATAGGTTCTGCCATCGTGGAAGGGCATGTTTTGCCAGATGCTGGAGTCGCGGTCGTGTCGAGAGATGCCCATGTGAGTCGAAGTCGTGTAGTGGTGGACGAGACAGAGCTCTTCATGCCTGTTCAAGCCGGCACGAGGCTCCCCACCGACGTACGGCGAGAGATGTGAAGGGGTGTGAGGATTGGATGGTGGGCTGAGGACATTGTTGTTGTTGCTGCTGTCTGGCGTGCCCGTGGGCCGGGGCTGCTCATACGAGCAACTGAGGCCCCGCTTCACACAGTTGTTGCAAGGACAGCCTTCCTCATCACACTACATGTAGTGTGATTGTCAGTGGGTGTCGTTGAGGGTGGCAATTACTGACAGAGCGTTGTCCCCTCAGAGGGATGTGCGGGTACGAAACGACGGATTTACCTTGACCTTCCTTCTCTTGCACTGTGCGCAACCGGAGCGAGTCTTTCTGTGAGACTTCCTGGGGGCCATCTGCAGGTTCCAGAGCAAGGCATATATACAATACTGTGGCGTGGCGTGGCGTGGCGTGGCGGGAGAGCTGATCACGGGGAAGCTACTTACTGCCGGGCAGGTCGCGAAGTTCAATGCGAATAATGTTTGCTTTACGAATGCGAGGAGGAAGCGAAAACACCGCCCGGTCGGCTCCAAAGTGGATTGTGGATGGCGACATGAACCCGTGCTCGGCACGTGGCTAGCTTTGTGCAATCGAACCCAATTTTGGAAGCTCGGACTAAGAGTCCGATCGTTCGGATAGAACATGTAGCTGGTATACCTATCTGGCAACGATGAATGGTAATCATACATACATACATAAATCCATCAATTCGACTGGCTTATCTCCCTAGATTCTTCAACAATGTACACCAAGAACTCGTCCGCACCGTCCAAATATGTTAGGATAGCTGGACTACACGAGACTGAACAATCTCCCATCTAAATGCAGTTGTGGAGCCTGGAGATGGCGCCTAGGGCACAGCCGCCTACCGATACGAAAACGATAACGATAACGAACTCGGATAACTCGCATACGGCAGTGACAGTGCGAGGTCGACATCGACAGGAAAACTACGGCAGCAGTATATAGTCATTTGTCTCGCCCAATGTCTGTCATGTGCCTTACACTGATCCACAATTCAATCACAACAACACCATACCCGACGAGCAGACATCATGGCCGACGGCGCAGTTGATTTCAAACTCTTCCGCTACGACCCAAACCTCGGAGCGGCCGTTTTCTTCGTTATACTATTCGCCGTAGCCTCGGCCCTACACACATATCAGTACATTGCGACCAAGACATGGTTCTTCACGGCCTTTGTCGTTGGGTGTTGGTGTAAGTCAAGCAATCGATCAATCCAAGCCAGGACGTCGCTAATCCACCCCTCCGCAGTCGAAGTCATCGGTTTCATCACAGTATGTCCAAAGACAAGAAAAGGCAACCATCAGTCGAGAACACAACTAACATTTCCCTCCCCCAGAGATCCATTGCCGCAAATGAAGCCCCCGACTTCTCCGTCGCCGTCTACTCGATCCATACCATCCTCGTCCTCGTCGCGCCCTCCGTCTTCGCCGCCAGCATCTACATGTGCCTAGGCCGCCTGATCCAGATCACAGACGGCGAGAAACACTCCCTGATCAGAGCCCGCTGGCTGACCAAGATCTTCGTTGTCGGCGACGTCATCTCGTTCCTGCTGCAGGGCGCAGGCGGCGGGATCATGGCTTCCGGCACGATTGACGCGATGCACCTGGGCGAAAACATCATCATCGGTGGTCTCGTCGTGCAGATCCTGTTCTTCTCCTGCTTCGTGGTCGTCGCCGGTATCTGGCACTGGCGCATCCTGCGAGTACCCACGGGCAAAAGCATGGAGACGGAGGGGCTGTGGAAGAGGAGCATCTACTCGCTGTACGCGGGCAGCGTGCTGATCTGGATCCGTTGCGTTTTCAGACTGATCGAGTACGCTCAAGGTATGTTGCAGCCAATCCTGGCTACCGCATTCTGATTGCATCGCTGACGTTTCTCGTGTGACTATCAGGCAACGACGGCTACCTCATCTCGCACGAGGTTTTCCTGTACGTCTTCGACGCGGCGCTCATGTTCCTAGTCATGGTGATCTTCGCCATCGTTCACCCCTCCGAAATCAACGCCCAGCTGCGCGGTCCTGGTGCGAAGAGAATTGAGAAGGGCGTTTTTACGTACGCGATGGTCTAGCCTGGCCGACGATGAGACCAGACATCCGGTTGGTCATTTGAAAGGAGGAATGACGGGTTGTTTTCTTCCAAGGAGTCTTTTTTTGGGCGTTGTCGGATGTCGAAGCGGGCGTTTTTGTTGGGTCTGCTTGGACATTATAGAGGGATAGAAAGAAGACGGATACAGTACCTAGACTTCCCTGCGAGTCGCGAAGAATGAGCGTATGCATAAAATACTCTGACTAACTTCGGGTGTTGAAGAACAGGCCTTTCCGCACCTTGGTCGATCAGGTAATGTTGGGCTCTTCTTTTCGTTGTCATCGTTTGTGCTCTCGCAGAAGTAGGATCCTCAAAATACTCGTAGGTCAATGAGAGCGTTCGTTTCCCCGAGCCTCAGCTAACACATAAGTTGCAAACACAGCTGTCTCGACACTCGCATCATTCCAAACTTCGGCGTGCAAGAGGCTGCCAGTCTGCAATGTCCCTTTTCGTAGGGACTAGCCACACTTCACCGCCGCTCCAACCGCCGCCTCTACGCCTGTTGGCCAGGATGCCTTTCTCCGCAAGTTCGTGTTGAATTGAGCGCTTTGCGTCTGCATCGACGTGTCCGTCAGAGCTGGTCATCAATATCGTCAGCCAGAACTCCAGGTCACAGAAAAAGCAGACTCCCTCAACATACTACACCAAACTGACATGAGGATCATAAAGTCCCTCAGAAATCTTAATGTCAGAGTGTTTCCGACAGGCCGAAGCAAGCGAGAGCAGTGAGTCGGACTGTTCACACCGGATGAAGAGCTTCTTGTGGAACGCATCCCCTACAGCCAGTTCCTGGAACTCCACAACCACTGTGTCGGGAGGTAGGTCGATTCCGTCCAGCCAAGTTTGGAAATCGTCTCTGGTGGTTGTTAACGGAATCTGCGAGGTGAGCGTCACGTGCGGCTCGAATTGAGGTAATGGGGCTTCTGCGGCCAGCGCTGAAGGCACTATGTGAGCGATCGCGTCGGCCAGGATGGCGTGTATTTTGTTGTTTCTGGGGGGCACGAGCCATAGGGATAGAGGTTCGTGGGGATCACCATTTGTGTCGCTTATGTACGGGTCCTTTTTAGTGCAATCCATGATGAGGTGGCAGCGTGGTGGATGTGTGTTTGCGCTTCGGTCGATGGGAGGAGAGGAAACAGACGAGGGCAGCTGGCTTATGTTCAAGTCGATCAGTACGCTGTTGGTTGGAACTAGGCGTACAGCCTGCAGTGGCAAAGCAGTGTTCTGTCGTGTGTGAGAGGACTCGCTGAAGTTCTCGCGTTGGGGATTTTGGATTACATAGTCTATTCTCGACCCGGCCGTGATAGACACATTTTTCGATGTGTACGAATGTCATTCTCGATATTGCGACACTGGACCCATATATCTACCGTTTGGCTTGAACCCTCAATGACTGTGAATAGCTGCAACAGCATCAATCGAGTGAATCTATTCACCCCAACCCTAACCCGGGAGATGTAAGCCAGTGATGGCCGCGCGTCGCACTGGGCACTTCTGACCGTGATACTCCGGCACAAAGATGGCAGTAAGCAGATCTGCTACGGAAGGATGCGACAATTGATAGGATGGGTGACTAGGTAATCCGAGTAAGCAGATCTAGTATGGAAGGAAGATAGGTCCCTATAGCAAAAATCACCGAAAGTAGTAATATTTTCCCGATAGCCAAAGACGATCGATGGGGCGCGTGGCTAAGGTTGTGAACTGAGTCGAATTCTCAATCAAATTCCCAATCAAATCCATTAACCCCCTCTTCTATGTTATGGGCATCTCATCAAATGCTGATTGTCGCTTGTCGATTGGGTCCCGATTTGCATTTTGAAGAACTCAGGTGAGTATTACATATGTACAAACTGTACGCCATGAAGATGTTCGACTTGACGCCGAGAGGAGAGCGCGCGGCTTCTCTCGATCCGTCTTCCGTTCACGGGCCAATCCTTTCCTTCCTCAGCATGCATCACGTGGCTGTCTTCATACTTGGTAGGACTGGCACTGAGAAGAAACGTGCCGTGTCTGCCCTGCTGTTGATTGTACGTCTGAGACAGAATTAGTTTCAACGGTCCATCTGCAGAAGCATACATGTATAGTACCACACACCAGTACCTCTTACTGTCAGGAACAGTTCAGGGCTGCCCATTGTGATCCTAGAGCTGCGGAGACCCCGCATGAACACAACGTCATATGATTGTTTTGGTTCGATTTTTTTGTCCCTTGTTTATACCTACATGTATGTACGTAAGGTCTTTGCACTCCCGTGTTTTAGCAACAATGACAGAGAAAGACTCCACTTCGTCCGCAGCCCCTTGTTTTCTGTCTTTGGTCGTACGATTTTCATCTCGACACACGACACACGACACGACGACAAAACACTTCCGCCCCGCCCCACCCTTCCTGAGCTTCCAGATTGTGATCCGTGCTCACTAGCATGTGACAAATGAAGAACGACAGCAGACTGTAATCCCATCCATTCAATTGCAACGCAACGCTGTGATGAATCTGCCTCTCACAGTCATTCGGGAACAATGCTGCTGTACAGTAATGCTACAGTCCTGAGCTGCCGCACCGTGGCTGCGATACAGTCCAGTATGTGAGCAACACGAGTTGTTGCCATGGCCGAGTGCGGGAGGAATTGCACCATGCTCCAGCACAGCAGCAGTGAGTAAAGCCCGGTCTCATCGCCGTGGAGTTTTGAGTTTCTTTGACATCCCCAACGAGCGTCGCTGCCGTGTGGGCCGACTCGAGTTGCGGGCCCGCCTGGCTTCTGATATGCCTTGCCAATACTGCCTCCTTCTCCTCCTCCTCGCCTTCACCGACGAGGCACACAAGCAAGCAGACATAATACTCCTTCAACCTCCTCCGGTCTGCTCCACTCGACAAGCACTCGTAATACTCCGCCATGGAATTCGACCCGGATGTCAAAACTCCAGTCATCCCACCAATACGCGAGCACCCTCGCTCTCAGCAGCCAACAGCCCGCCAGCAAGCGGCAGGGCCGACAGCCATACACCGCAGTCAGCAGAGCAAGCAAGCAAGCAAGCAAGCAACCAACCAACCAAGTAAGAGCAAAGTCCGGCGTACGCCTGCGGCAACATGGGACGCCGTGGCAAGCGTGGAGTACATGTCGAAATGCTCCGCTCAACCATGGTGATGACCATTGAGTCAAGAGCTAGCAGGTGGACAGCGGACAATGCTGGTTGTGCGAACAAAGCCCTGATGCTGATGCTCGACAACGGCAACATACAACGATGTTTGTACCACCGCCGTGGACGCGAGATCTTCCCACGTGCAGCCTGCAGCGGGACCTTGCATGTGGCTTCCTGCAGTCACTCTGGCCACACCGCTGGGTGCAGCCAACAAATGCAACAAGTCGTCTTCGTCGTCGGTCGTGGTACCCCAAGGACAACTTGTCACTCGAGCACATCCAGGATCGAGCCTTCCAGACTCGGAAGCCCACTGATGTCAGAGTCGAAGCTAGACGAGCAGACATTCGCGCTGCTCATCCATGGCTGCGGCGGTGATATCAAATCCGTCTTGCATCAACTCGTGGTGGTAGCAAGGGCCCTGCAGTGCGTATCGTCGCTCGGACAGGGTCGAATGTTGTGTCGGCCCTTCCGAATCGACCTTCCTCGTCACGAAAGCGGCGTTACCACTCGTGAACACCCAGATGAGGTCACCCGGTCGTACAGTTGCTGGGCCTACACCAAGCGACCCCTTCTTTGTCTTGAACATGCGCCTTTCCATGGCCGCGACGACATGGGATTTCATTACGGACTGTTGCACACAATCCCTGAGGGGACCTTTTTCGGACTCGAGCACAGCGCGCTGCCACTGATGATGATCCGCCGCGGTTGCCTTTCTCCATCCGGAGTCCTGCGTGGGGTCTTGTACACGCCCTCCAAGCACAGTGTCGCAGAACGCAAAATCATTGAATGGTGCATCTCCGTTCACTGAAGGCTCACGCCCAGTTGCGAAGACAAACCAGTCCTTCATGAGACGGAAATGTTTTACCGGATCCAGGAATGTGAGCTTGTCCGATGCTACGAACTCGATCTCGTCGACCTGTACGCCTTCTACCAAAAGCTGTCCCGGTCGCTCGTACGAAAAGCCCATTCCTGGACTCAGCTTCTGTTGAAGGCTGGGATGGCAGCCATACGCCTTGTAGAGCTCCAGCCTACTGCGCCAATAGTTCGGTTCGAAAGGGTAGTTCTTGCTCGAGAAACCAGGTATCCAGGATGGGAGCTTCATGCTGCTGTCATTCAACTCCAGAGCCAAGGTCATCAGTCTCTCGATATCCACCAGCAGCCAGACCGCCATTGCTTCGAAGAATGGGCCCTCCGAGCTGACAGCATAGGTGGGAGGCGGCAGCTCTGTGCTTCCAGTGTGGAGTCCACGGAAACCATTTATCTTATCGCGCGGGTCGCTCGCGTCGAGATGTTGGAAGCACTGTATGACTTCTATGATATGTTGTCCTCGTGCAAGTCCCTCTTGGAGGTGCCTCAGAAGCGTCACATGTACGTATATCTATGTCAAGCCGTTTGGCCTCGTAAGCTTCTGGAACGGATCGGCTTCTCCGTGCACCATCTTGCATACCTTATGGATTGCCTTTGAGAGTCGTGACTCTCGACCGCCGAAGGAGGCTGAGCAATAACCGTCTTTCCTGCAGAGGTTCAGTCGCTTTATCGCGTCAGCAAGCGAGCTCCAAGGCACAAGCCCTGACGCAAGCAGTATTTTGCAGGCTGGAGCGAGCACTACTTCTTGTACAACCCAAACGCGCTCCCACCAACGAGCATCGAGCAAGCGGTACAGCAGTCTTTCGACAGTCTCGGCTCCGGCTGCGTGTACCGACAGATCGAGGAAATGTGCGCCGTTGGCCAGTTCTTCGATAGCACCGGCGATTTGAGCATGGTCGGCCTCGTCCTGAGGTATGCTCACGGTTCGATCGTCCAGCGCGACGTACACGGCATTGGTGCCCCGGAATATCTCGGACATCAACGCTACTTGCGCCGACTTTTCCATCTCATCCGACTGATGGATGGAAGGGAGATCTATCCAAAGCATGTCGTCGCAACCCAAAGCACGCAGTCGACACAACTGCATGTGGAGGTTGCGGGTGACCTTGCTCGGGATCCCATTCACCTCGATGTCTTCCTCGAGCTTCCCATCAGCCCAGGCGTAAGACAGGGCGATGAATTGATGACAGACGTCTTCGAGACAGTGTGTCTTCCGCTCGAGGGCCAGCGCCCGGGATCCGGTGTCAGGCAGTATTCGGCAAAGGCGTATCTGCCGGCTGGGATCCTTCAGGGTATCGTATCCATGAGGGTCTGGAAGGTCTGAGTATGGGCCAGGCGACGTGCTGTCCGCTGGTGGAGATTGTTGTTGTCGCGGCCACCCGGCGGGAATTACACTGTCTCTTCGGTCGGAGTTGTTTGAGGTCGCCATCAGTGCAGTGTCGCATCACGGGATTTGCGAGAGTACAGCCAGGTCGGTCGAAAGCACTTGCCACAGGTTGCTCCCTTTGCACATGAAGCTCCCATTTCGCAGGCGAGCTCATGGTAATAAGGACGGACTGCACTGACACAAACCACCCGTCAAGTACCATTGTTCCCGCGAAAGAGAGGCTTCGAGTAGCAGTTGAGGGTGTCGACGTGCGCAGGAATCTGCAGATGTAAGATTGCCTTACCCTGTCTGCAACGTTGCTCGATCCTCGACGCCTCGCCAATCTGCAACCCTCCAATATCCCCATGGGGACTGGAGTCGACCTGCCCATTGCTGCTTGCCACATGACCTCCAGCCGGCCTGGATTCTTTCGTGGGGCCTTCCCTTCACCGTACAGCCTCGCGCCTCATGCACTCGCAGTTGTCGACATCAAAACAACACCGCCCCCTCATCGACCGTGATTGGGGAACTGGAGTGCATCATGGGATCTCCTATGCGCGGTCTCGACAGACGTGCAGCGCTTTGGGGGATCCTGCAATATCGCAGCCCAAACCAGAGCTGCAGACCACCAGCCGTCCTGCAAGGCGACGCCCTCGGTTCATGACAACCACCACTACTGCAATCTGTCTCCCTCTCCTCCGTTTCCTTTTTCTTTTTTCATGGCAACGTCCGGTGTGTTTCGGTCGAGGGAATTGTCGGCCAGGTGGGGTTCGAGAGCTATGTATGTAACGGAACGCGGAAAGCAGTGACGAGGAAGCAAGGTGGTGGAACACCTACATTGCAACGCACGAAAATACTGGCATGGTTGTTTGTGCGTGTGTGTGTCTTGTTACATGGCTACGTACTGTGCGCTCGAATGCAATTCTCATTGGCCTGGAGGCTGCATTGCATTAGCATGTAAGCTGCCTGCAGCGAATGACCGGTGTGCTACTCGAGTTGAAGAAAGAGAAAGACGACGACAACCACCAACGACGAATGGAAAAGGACGCGGTATATCTGTTTTTTAAAACTCTTCTCCGATTTATCATTTCCTTCCCCTCCTGCCGGCATGGTTCGCGTAGTGGCTCCTGAGACATTTAACGTCTCTAAACCGGGGGCTGTGTGCAGGATACTTGCGCCTCCGGCTTGAGTGAGACCGGGGGAGCGGAGCTTCCCATATTGCACATACATATGCAAACCTCAAAAGATAAGGCTGGCAGTAGTAGTAGTACATGATGGTTTACCGCCGACGCCGCTGACATCGCGCTTGCATGTTTGACAGAATAGGTTTCGAATTGAATTGACGGAGAGATGGAAGGCACCTCCGTTAGCGGCTGTAGGTCTCTTACACGGTTCACACCACGTGTAAAGTACCTTACTAAGGTAGCGAGAATTCCATGGTCATGCAAGCCCCAATCACAGCGCAAGCCAGCCTGCAGTAGGACTTGGGAAATCTTCTAGAAAATGATATCGAGTAAGTACATAGTCAGTGCATATATGGGGTTTTATGATGGCGACGCCGCGATGATATACTAGTTGCTTGAGTGTCTCTGTCTTGACCGTTTCTCTTGCTGCCCTCCGGTCTATACATTAGTCTTTTCTCCTTTTTGTTGTATAATTATATTTTGATATCTGAGTAGATAAATACATACGACCATAGGTCAGTGAGAACTGGGCATCCCGTCCGCTCTGCCATACATAAGCACTGAACCGGGCGACTAGTACTAGAGTGGGTGACCATCTGGGAATCCCGCCTGTTGTATGTTTTTGATTTTTTTTGGACCGATTTGACAAATCTGCCAGTCTATCTCAAGAAGACAACACCGCACATCGCAATTGACAGTCTCAATAACGACACGCGTAGTCTTCATTGGTCGAAGTAGACGGGCCAGGCAATAAAGGTAAATGCTGATCTGAAGCAAGACGATAGCGCAGTACATCGGTTCCACTTCATCGATACCAACAAACATAGGTCAACAACGTGAATAATGATAGTGACCATCCAATCGGTGAATGGCCATTTGGCGCGATCGGCCTTATCCCGGAACCCAGCCAGTCTCTTCCATCGGACGCTGCATCCAAATCCGATACTCCTGGTTAAGGGACGAGTGAATCTCCGACAGCAGGTGTTCCGCCCACCCGCGATTCCACCAGACCGACCCAAGACGATTGAGCAAAATGCAAAAATACGAAAGAATGACCAGTGCGATAGGCTTATTCTCTTGCAAAAGTCGGACGTAGTCGTCTTCGAGTTGATAGAGCCACACATAGATCTGTTGCGGGAATATCTGAGAAGCTTTCGAGGAATCCATGACAACATCGAAACGTTCCGAGAGCTGGTTCAAAGCTGTCAAGTAAATCTCAAGTTCTGCTTCCGGTGGACCGACCCGCACAATCTGCTCACGTAGTTCGGGCAGATGTTCTATGCCCGAGTTGGTGTGCGCCATGTTGCGGATGGAAATCTCGAACAATGGCGACAGAACTTCATGATGGAAGATCTCGGGTTTGGTCTCCAGTAGGGTTCTCATGCCTCGGATCTGCGCAAGCCAATCCGATATGCCGTTTTTCCCAAAGAGAAGGAAATCGCCGCTCTTGGGCCCAAGACCCAATGTGAAGGTGAAGCAGAGCGTTGAAAACAAGTAGAGAGCCGGGCCGCTGTTGGTGTCTAACTCTTGCATGAGGAGGGTCGCTTTTCGAAGTGCGAGGCCATGATGATGTAGGGCCTTTGTCATGTAGTAGTTGACCTCCAAGGCGTCTTTCTTGAACCGAGACAGATGGAGCCCGGCAACTGCAAGGACACCGTGTAATAGAAATCGGTTGGAAAACGCGAGTTGCGGAACATTGACTCGCATGAACGTGTGTAGTCCTGGAACAACCGCCAGCGTCAACGCTGTGCTAATCGTGTAGTGATGAAGCAATGAGAAATCCGAGACGTCGAGTCCTTCCGAAAGAGCTTCAATGGGTGCGTCTTGGCGATCGAATGGCACTGATGTTGCTTCCGAATAATCCAGTCCACGATTCACACTCCAGCCAGATCCTCCAGCAGCGGGCGACGCAGACGGAGCGTGCGATGAGCCAGTACTGCTAGCAATATCGAGATGTGGCGAGTCTGCAGCAGTGGCCGGCACAAGGAAGCTGCAGCGAACATCTCGTCTCACGCAGTTGCCACACTGTGGTTTCGATTCGTCACACTTCGCAGAGGCACCTATACGTTAGCCCAGGAAAGGCGTGTGCGCTACATCGCCAATGCAACCGGAATAGTCTGTGTCTGCGGTACCTTCACTCTACGAGCTTTGCAACTTGTACAGCCCTTGCGAGATTTCCTGTGGACTTTGCACGAACGCTTGACCGTGCTAGGATCCTGGCCATTGTCTCCGAGCGGCATGTTGAGACGGACAGTAAGGTTTGGTGATGCTAAGGTGAGTGTCAAACAGGAGCGAGCGAACGAGAAGCGAAAACGAGAGAGCGAGCGACCAGATGTTTTGTAAGGCGCCGGACGTTCGGCTGTACGGTGCGAAGGAAAACGAACGAATCATGTCCTCGCGTGGACGAGCTAAACGAAAGCGAAGGCCTGAAGCGAAAGCGAAAAGCGAGATATGCGAGACCGGACATCTTGCAAAGCTCGCACTCAGCACACACAGCCACCTGCGACGACGCTATCAACATCGCGCAGTCAGAGCTCACTTACCTTGCTGGGTATACGAAATTATCACCCACCACACGGCCTCGACTGCCCTGAAGACTGTGAAGAACAATCCAGTACATATAAGTCCACCATCTCATCATCTTCAACATGGCGTCTCCAACCATCCAACCCACCATCATCCCCTCCTTCGAACCGCATACCATTTGTTCTCCCTCCAACTTCACCACGTTCGTTACCAATTACCAACCATGGCTTACAATGGCACCTCTATCTGCGTAGCAGAACGATTGGCTGCCCCCATCATTCATGGCGCCGAGGTTCTCAACCTCACTGCCGCAGCGGTTACCAACTTCTCAACCAGTGTTCCAGCGAACTACAACACGCACCACGGAGCGTATGAAGTTGAAAATGTCGACTATTGCAACATCACCGTCTCCTACACCCACCCCGGCCAGAACGACATGATTACCCTCGAAGCCTGGCTTCCTTTTGAATGGAATGGCCGGCTGCAGAACGTCGGTGGCGGTGGACTGGTCGCTGGTCGCTATGTACTCTCAGATGCTCAGATGGCAGCCGCCGTTGCCGAAGGATACGCGACATCCACCACCGATGCTGGACAACAGGGCTTGCCTGCTGCTGAATGGGGTATGGTCAGCCCTGGGAACGTGAATCTTTACGCCTTCCAGAACCTCATGTCGACTTCACTCAACGAGCAGTCCATCATCAGCAAGAGTCTCGTCGATAGCTTTTACGGCAAGAAAGCAGACTATGCCTACTTCAGCGGATGTTCCCAAGGTGGTCGCCAGGGAATGATGCTTGCGCAACGCTACCCTGACGCATACGACGGCATTGCAGCTTCAGCCCCTGCTATCAACTGGCACAAGTTCATCGCTGCTGCTTACTGGCCACAGTTCATCATGAACATAATGGGCGAGTACCCAGCACCCTGCGAGCTTCAGGAGATCGCCCGAGCGGCGACTGCTGCCTGCGACACTCTGGACGGCGTTGCCGACGGCATAGTGTCTGACGTGGACGCCTGTCAGTTCGACCCTTTCACTCTTGTCAACACTACTTTCGACTGCGATGGCTCGGAGAGGCACATCTCTGAGGCTGCTGCCATTGTCTCCAACGAGACTTGGAGCGGGTACAGATCCGCCAGTGGCGAGTCTCTCTATTACGGCGTTGCTCCTGGAACCGACCTCACTGTTAATACACAGGGTATTCCTCAGTCGACTGCCTTTACCACCTGCACCGACAACGGCACCTGCACCGGCGTTCCATTCGACGTCACCACGGACTGGATCTCCATCTTCGTCGAACGCAATCTCGACATGGACTTCCGCGACCTCACCCACGCCGACTTTGATCGCATCTTCCATAAATCGGTCACAGAGTGGTCTCACGTCAGCGGATTGGACACCGACCTTACGCCCTTCTTTCAACGTGGTGGCAAGCTCATCCAATATCACGGCACGGTAAGTTCACGTTGCCATGGAGAATGAAGAAATCCCTCAAATGACGTGCTCTCAAACAAGAAGCTGACAATAATTTTCCCTCCAAAACAGGCCGACCCCGTCATCCCCATCAATGGCACACTGAGCTACTACGACGCCGTCACCTCTAAGATCCCGGATGTCCACTCGCACTACCGCCTGTTCGAGGCTCCCGGCCTTGGCCACTGTTACGGAGGCAAAGGCAGCCAGCCCATGACCGCTTTCGACGCCCTGCGAGCTTGGGTGGAGAATGGCACTGTTCCCGAGACTTTGCCGGTCAGCTTCAAGGACGACAACGGAACGATGAACAGCAGGTTCCTCTGCCCGTACCCCAAGAAGGTCCGCTACAACGGCAAAGGCGATACTACGGTTGAGAGCAGCTACAGCTGTGAACTCTGAGAGGTTGCTGCAGTATCTACTTAGCGGTGATGTAGCGACAAAGACTCAAGATCGCCTCGTCAGAGCACCGTGCAACGGGTACTGCGCCTACGGTATCGGCCC
>Ga0265797_10001376_pt1 | contig 42741 bp, 49 predicted proteins | sample P2T30metagenome_FD_192433 | JGI IMG/M metagenome (GOLD analysis project Ga0265797, IMG submission 192433) | Plant litter microbial communities from East Loma Ridge, Irvine, California - P2 T30 | ecosystem: Environmental > Terrestrial > Plant litter > Unclassified | place: USA: California...
GGCAGCACCGGATACAATCAGGAGTAGTCGTAGGTTGGTACACGAGAACCTTAAAGACCCGCCCAAGCCCTACATCGTCACGCGCAAACTATATCGCACCACGCAGTCCTGGACACCGTACTGCCTTGCTCCTACACACTCGCTGCTGTCGCTCAGCCCGCTGACTCCCGCTCCTTGCCTGCTATTGCTGCCACTGCTTGCTGGGCTGCATTGCTACAGTACAAACATCCAACCCCAGCGACCAGGCACCCGCTTACTGCAACCCACCTACCGACTTTATCCACCACATCACCACTACCACGGGAGTCAGAAGCACACTCCGATCACGGCATTCACCACCGCCCTTGCATCACTCCACTAATACCCGCACTCTACCTCTCTACACTGCATGCATTGTTTGCAACAAACATAGCCTCTCGCTGATCACTCACACCCCACCGCCCTACCAACACACCCAATGCGCCGGTAGACCTCCGAAAGTCTGCGACCATCATCGAATGCATACTTGTAGCCAGCAACCTTTTGCACCACACAGCCTCCCATGCGAAACTCCGGCCGACGATGCTTCGTCGGCTTCATCGCCGTCGCCTTAGCCTACATTATCGTAGGCGGCATCATCAACCATGTCACTCCCGACATGACCCCCGCTGAGATTGTCGAGAACGAAGCATGGATCAACAGTGGGAAATTATGGATAGACCGTCAAATGTGCCGCTGGATAGGCATTTGCGGTCTGTTCCACTACCTGAACAAATCCGGTTGGACATGGCAGCACGCCGAGAACGAGATTCCCCAACCGCATTCCGAGTGGAACGATTTCTGGGTCTCTGGTGAAGGTCCAGAAGCTTGGACCGATGAGGAGCTGGAATTGCGACAGATCCCTCAGTACGTCTTCGATTATGCGCCGTACGTACATCTGTTCTCGGGCGAGAACTACTGGCCTGGCGATATCGCGGAACACCTGGTTCACACAACACCATACGTAAACTACACCCAACTACAGGAGCTAGAGGACGAGCGAAACCTCACGAACCTTAACGAGCTCAATGGTATTCAAGGCGGCCGAAGTGGAAGATTTGTCTATCTTCAAAGTAGAGACAACGTCGAGGAGCAGCCACGCTGGCTGAGTGGGGAGAAGAACATCCCCAATGCGCCAGAGTTTCCTACGGACGGTGACTTTGACAAGCCGTGGGCGGATCTCGGTGGCTTGGTGGACTTTGACCTGGAAAATGCTCAGCAGCAGGTCTTGAACGAGCAGAGCAAAGCCAACACTGCGCTTCCAAGGAACCTGCGCGTCACCGAGGATGGTCAATGTGGTGGCAACAGCGGCCTCACTTGCAAGGGAAGCAAATTCGGTCAATGCTGCTCGATTTATGGATTCTGCGGGCAAGAAGATGCGTACTGCGGCGAAGCTTGCGACCCTCTTGCTGGTACTTGTCCTGATCCACTGAACCCTCCTAAAGGCCCCCATCGCGACCTCAAGAAACGTGATCGAGACTTGGGTGGCGACGTCCATCGTCCTGGACCGAGCGGACGAAGCAGTGCTCCGGCTATTCTTGTTGTCGTGCCTAAAGAAGATGGTATTGTCGACGCTTTCTGGTTCTTCTTCTACTCGTACAATCTAGGAAACACCGTTCTGAACGTCCGCTTTGGCAACCACGTCGGCGACTGGGAGCACACAACTGTTCGCTTCGTCAACGGCACCCCAGAGTCCGTCTATCTTTCCGAGCACAACTTTGGCGCAGCTTACGCCTACCACGCCATCGAGAAATACCTCCCTGCCCAAGATGGCACAGGCACCATGCTCGGCACCTGGTCCAACGCCACCGCCGCCCGCCGCGCCAAACGCCCCGTCGTCTACAGCGCAACAGGTTCCCACGCAATGTACGCCACCCCTGGCCTGCATCCTTACGTCCTCCCCTGGGGCCTCCTCCACGACCAGTCCGACCGCGGCCCGCTCTGGGACCCCGCCCAGAACGTCCACGCCTTCACCTACGACCACACAAACGATATCCTCCGCGCCTCGACCCACTCGCCCAAAGCGCCCGTCAACTGGTTCCACTTCGCTGGCCACTGGGGCGACAAATACTACCCGTTGTCAGACCCCCGCCAGTATCGTTTTGCCGGCGAGTACCACTACGTGAACGGACCGACGGGACCTAAGTTCAAGAACTTGGGCCGAGACTCTGTGTGTCAGGGCCGCGGAGAGTGCAAAATTAGGCATTGGCTGGGCGGTGGGCGTGGCGCAGACCACTTCCCTGAGGAAGAGGAGATCGAAGAGGGCGGGCTGCCTGGAGGCAATATGACGGATCCGTCGTGGGATCGGAATTGATGGTGGACGATAGATGGGCGCGTTCCGAAGTGGTGGATGTTGGAGTTCCGTGACGGCTTTTCTTTTGTTTGGTGTTTTCTGGAAAGAACTTGGGATGCTTGGTTGCTTGGATGCTTGGGCTTGGATTCCCACGGATGATTTTTTGACACGACGATACCCCCCAACCTAACCATATTCATTCTTTCGTATGCTTTCGCGGTATTAGCAGAGCGAACTGAGGGTTTTGATTTTTATTGATGGCGGAGTGTGAGAGGGAGGGAAGGAAGATATGATAGAACGATACAATGACATTATTACCCTACGACAAGTAACCCCTCCGAAACCGTCCCATCTCGTTCGACTTTATGGATATTCTGAAGAAGAAGAAGAAAAAGAAGAAGAAGAAGAAGAAGAAGACATCAGCCTCGCCCTTTACGCCTCACCGCCCATACCCCCACCGCATAACCTCAAACCACAAACTCCCCAACCCATCCAACATCGGCATCGTAGCATTCTTCACACTCTCGAAACCTAGACTATCATACAGTGGATACCCAGCAGGCGACGCCAACAATGTCACCGGCATCTTCGGTTCCAACCCCAAGGATACATTCTGTCCCCATTCGACGTGTCTCGCTCCGAACCCGTTGCCATCCCAGTCTGGGTGCGTGGCGAGGAGGTTGAGGTAGAATTGGTGGGCGTAGGGGAGGTGGAAGTATTTGTGCGCGACGGCGGCGTTTTGGCGGTTGAATTCGAGGGCGCGGGTGAGGTTTGTGCCGGGTGGGATGGGGCATGGTTCTTGGAGGGCTGTGAGGACAGAGAATTGGAGGAAGTCAAGAGGTTTGGTGTCGTCTCGGGTGCGGATTGTCCAGAGGGAGAAGGAGACGGGGATTTCTTCCTGCTCGCCTTCTTCGGTTTTGTCGTTGTCGTTGTTGGGAGGGGCTACAGTGATGATTTTGCCGAAGCTAGTGCTTGTGTTGCGAGTTTTCCAGGCGTATTGCACTTGGTCGTGGAGACAGGTCCAGACTTCGGGTTTGTGGTGTTGGAGGTCGGGCATTAGGTAGTGCCATGTTGCGGAGGGGCTGAAGGCTTCGACTAGGATTGTTGTGATGGCGGGGAGGTCTGCGGGGAGGATGTCGCGGAAGGTGGTCTTAAGTTCGAAGTGGTTGTGGGCATTGTTGGTGGTGGAGAGTGGTTGTTGATTCTTTATGGGAGGTAGTGATAGAGATGCGATTGGAGAAATGAGGGCGAAGAGAGGGAGGAGGGAGATGAGCATCTTGATCTTATTGGAAAGAGAAGACTGCCTGGTGGTCGATTTCTCTTGATTGCTCTTGGATTGAAAAGTTGCAGATGGAAGATTGTGATATACCTCACCTCTATCAATGCTCGCGATAATGGTGCCTGGCAGCTGATAGCTGCATGGCGTTAGAAGAGAGGGGGCGAGGTCCTTAGCGATGATGCTGCTCGGTGCTTACCCATCCGAGAAGGATCGTCTTCATCAGCCTGTTATCACTGGCTATGTCATCTGGAGATGCAGAAGGTAGACTCATTGTTGTTTTTCAAAGGTATGTCATGTTTATCTGTTGGAGTGTTCAAGAAACACCATCGGCATCGCGAATGTGTTGAAAGCCGAAGCTGATGTGGGTACGGACGGCTCTCCAACCAGATTGCCGGGTTCGGCCAGAGAGCTGCATGCACAACACGTTGCAAGCGTGCTGTGCAGATATTGAATATTGCATTCATTCTGATAGTCTTGACTTTGTCGAAAACTGATTTGATTCTGTCGATTCTTCGTTGTTCTCTACATTACACTCATAGATCACTATGGCTTCCACTTCACGCTTCAACAAGCAGGACCTGTACGATGTCAGCGGTCTGGTAGCAGTCGTCACTGGAGGTTTGTTTCTAAATGTATCTTTTCTCCAATTCCAACATCATATACTGACTATGCTGGAACAAAGGTGGCTCTGGCCTGGGCCTCATCATCGCCCAAACCCTCGAGAGCAACGGGGCCAAAGTATACATCACCGGCCGCAACGAAGAACGATTGCAAGAAGCCGTCAAGACCGCCGTTCGCCACACCGCCCCCAAAACACCATCCTCCAGCGTAATCCCTAACATCAATCCCAGCAACACAACAACATAATCGCCATCCAAGGCAGCACAACCTCCCACGCCGACCTCCAACGCGCCGTCGACCGCGTCACAACCGAAACAGGTCACATCGACCTCCTAATCAACAACGCCGGCCAAACAACCTTCGACTCCTCGCCCAACGCCCGCCCAAAACCTAACCCGGAGAGCTCCGCTGCAGAAGTCCGCGACTACTATTTCAACTACCGCCCGCAACAGCTCTGGACCGACACTCTCGAGACCAACGTCGCCGCCGTGTTTACCACCTCCATGGCTTTCCTCGAATTGCTAGTTGAGGGCAACAAGCGCAGAGAAGGTTCTGGCAAGCCCAGCAGCCAAATCGTGGCGATTGGGAGTGTGGGCGGACTGACGCGGTTTACTGATAGTTTTGTTTATAACGCGAGTAAGGCGGCGGTGCACCATTTGATGAAGAATTTGGGGGCGCATTTTGTGCCGTTTGATGTTAGGTGCAATGTTATTGCGCCGGGCTGTAAGTTCTCGATGTTCATTGGAAGCCCATTTCTACCAGATCAATTGCTGACTTAGTTTCTCCCAAAGGGTTCCCAACAGACATGACAACTCCCGTCACCAAAGCCTGGGAGCACACCGGCGGCGTCATGCCACGCACCCTCGTGCCGGCACAACGCATGGGAGCCGCAGATGAACTCGCCGGCACAGTGCTGTATCTTGCTTCTAAAGCTGGTGGGTACACGAACGGTAACATCAGTCTTATCGACGGCGGATTCCTTGCGAACCACGCTGGCACGTATTAGACTGGCGTTATACTGGACTTGAGACTTTACGGGAGAGGTTGGTGGGCAGATACGTGTGTGACACTGTGTGTATGGCGTGATGTGCAGAACGACGATGGTGGTGAGACTTGCATCGATCGGTGTGCAATTCAGAGCTGGGGAAAGGTGCACACATGTCTCAGATTGTCCCGGGTTCAGCGGTGAGATTTGGTCGAGGAAAGTTCAAGCCACCACTGTCATTTTGAGATTCAGATCGATGTGGATGTGGATGTGAAGACGAAGAATGCATGAACAAGATCGTGCAGGTTTTGGAACAAAATGGTACCGGGAATTTGGGTATACATTTGGTTAGGTACATTAGGTGCCGAAGACGAATACACAAAAAAGCAATAGATACAAAATGGCTTGTAGCATTTGTTGCTTTGAGAACCCGCGGCTCCACCGATATGGCAGCGGAAAAGAGAAGATATGGTAGAAAGCCACAGCCCGCAGGCAAAGTAAGAAAAAAAGACAAGCTGTTGTTTGCTGCAAACGCGACTCCTGAGTCGTTGTTGTTGTTGTCGAGTAGTAACGCCAGCCTCTGTGTGTGGTATGGTAGGCTCCCAGATATTCATGCGAGAAAGATAAAAACGCCGGACGCTAATACAAGCAATCGAAAAAGGTTGAATGTGCCCTAGGACTTGTTGTTGAAGTCATTCATAGGCTGGGTCGAGAGCAAGGTGGCGCTCATGAGTTCTTGCGCTGGGGGAAGCCAAAGACTGAAGCGGGTCTTGAAGGCAGCGGCGATGGTGGAGGGACGCAGATCTCGTGGTCTTGTACGACACGCAGAGACAGGTTGTTGCGCGGTTTTGACTCTGAAGCTTGGAAGGCGCGAGCGATGTCGTCTGTGCTGAAGGAGTCGTTGCGAGGAAGGCTGGCGGGCTGGGGAAGAGTGGAAGTCATTTTGACTGAGAGGTGGTGTTTGTGTTTTGATTGTTGGTTGTTGTTGAGCTTGCAGAAGAAAAGCTTGAGAGTTGTCGGCGAATCTGAAATAGATTCGACTGGCGATTATGTAGGAGTAGCAGTGGAGTAGGTTTGCAGCTGCGTGAAAGCGGTGTCGGCGTGGTGAGTCTTAGAGGCCTTTAGTAAGAAGTACTGTTGTAGGCGGCGATAGGCGGATATGACTGAGATGCCTGAAGAGGTAGGTAATATGAGGTGTCTCGTAAGCTAAGCTGCAGGAAGTACAGAGGTAGCGTTGTAGCTGAGTGGTCGAAAGTAGTCAGGATTAGGAAGCTAGTTGGAGGTGTGGATGAAGCGAGGAATGAAGTGGACAGGCGGCGAGACCGAGATACTTATCAATCCTGCGTCGACGTCCTTGCACACCTTGCACACGCAAGAAGGGGTGGCCGTTGCGTTTGCGTCGTGCGCCTTCTGCGTAATGGATCGAAAACGAAATTCTTCCAGCAACCAGGGCGGTTTCAGGCACGCACCCGTTTCCTCGCAAACGTCCAGGGCGAGCGAGTAGGAAGGCTCCCGGCACACGCGTTACACCCGCCGAGAAAGGCTCACGATACATGGCACAGTGCACCGAACCACTGGAGCCACCCTCCGCAGCGCCACGTCCGGGGTTGCGGGATGCTGCCATCCATGTCTGGGTGTGCAGTAATGTATGGGTAGGTGTGTCAGTGCCGAGGGACGAATGGGACCGCGGATCCGATATTATTGCCTCTGCTTGGGTCTCATCTCACCCCCGAACACGAACGAACACACGGGGGTGGGACAATCAATAGCAGCAGCCTACCTCGCTTGTGTGGTTCTGGAAGGCCACGGCAGACATGGGGCGGGCAATCAATCCTAGTCTAACGAAGGAAGGCATCGGACGGACTGACAGGTCACAGCACATCCGAGAGCAGCACATACAGTACAGGTAGGGTTGCTTGCTTCTGCTTGTAGCGGATGTGTCGGAGCGAGGCGCCAGCGCTTCACCGCCAGCCTTGGTCTGCATTTAGCCCGAACGGCGACGTGCGCGTCAACATCCTCGCATGCAGTAATAATAGTAGAGGACATGAGTCTGCTGGAGCGTGAAGCTCCCGATCATACACCAGGCAGGGAGCACATGCAATCGTCGCCCGCTAAGGTATTATGCCGATCAAGACACCTTAATTCTGCGTGCCCGGTTTTGCCTGTCTTGTCTTGCGGTCGTGCCTCCACCGTCCGAGTGTCTGTATTCTGTGCTGTATGTATTTTCGTCTCTGCCTGCAGTCCACGTATCGCTCACCTGTCACGCTCGTGAACCCACGAATAACGATCCTGTGCCATCTCCTCTCGGTTGGACGACAGCCTACCCGAGGAAGGCGCGCAGGAACAACACAACCACAAATAACCATGCTGCGTGTCGTCCAGCATATACAGCCTGTACATCCATCCGACGCACAGCAGAGTAGATAGTCTTGGCCAGCTCCTGCCCACGCTCTTCCGCGTTCTCGATCAAACGATCGTCAAGGCCGCGAGATTGTTCGGTACGCCGCCCCCACACGTCTCATCTCTCCGCGATCTGTCGACAGCGGCCTCAAGAGGACCGGGAAGCTGCACCACCGTTGCACCAAATGTCCACTTCCCTTCTTCCACCCGCGAGTTTAGTGCTGTGCGGCCGCGCGCCGGCGTTGGCTCGTACCGCGCGGACGCCACGGAGACGGCTCGGGATCGACGGGCATGCAGCCCATACCGAGATGAAGGGTGGGAGTTCAAGATGGGTAGGTTTGTTTGCCCATGGACAAACGACAACTTACCGACTTCTCGCGTTCGGCAGGGAATGATGAGGGTGTGTAGCAGTTTGGTTTGGCTTTTTTTGACCGCTTGTAATCTACATGTCTCGTTGTTATCGTCATAGGCGGTATGCATCATCATCATCGTCGTTGTCGCTCGGCTCTCTACTACTGCTCATCACCACTTCCTTCCCGTGCATATCCCTTTTCTCTCAAACGATACAGGCACGGACATCTCTGACACCCACGTCATGTCATGGGCTTCACATCACGGTGCTCAGACGTGCTCAGACATGTGGCATAAATTGAATTCTACCGAGATTGACCGTACTCCTGGGAGGTAGGGGTAAGGGTAAAGAAATCACCCGTTACATGCGATGATGCACCCGAGGTTTGGGCTCAAATCCGATCGTGGCAAAAGAGAGGGCACCCAAATAATTTCTCTCGCAAAGAAGAACTTCCCAAAATCACTGTCTAACCCCAAAAACCATATCTCTGGAGTGTTCGGAGGGCTATCCTGTGAAGCGGGAACTTGGTCTCAGTCTCAGACCGCGTACGTCGTTTGATTCGGAGTGAGACCTACGCTTTCAATTCATTTCTCTGGTACGACGGTTACCAAACGTGGAGAAAATATTCCTGGGGTTGGGTGGGTGCCAGGTGGTACCAACTACCAAAGGCGCGGCTCCTGTGGGTTCGAAGGGTTGATCCTTTGATGTGCAGGCCATGCGGGTGACAGGTGACAGGATCGGTGGTTGGGTTTGGCGGGTTAGACTTATTGGTGTCACTGTTCGTTATCTATCTGTCACTGGTTTTGCTCGCCTTGGTGTGGCTACTACCGTTCTTGTCACCAATCGTTAGCTTGGTGTTACTTTTGTTGGTTGGTGTGGCTATGATCACTCTGTCACTTTATCTGCGAGATCTGCAATCTTCGAAAGGATATCGTCCGGGTATCGCGGTGATGTATGTATGATTGAATGTAGTGATTGCACACCGTCGATCGAAGGCATGGTCGATCTGTTTGCCTCTCGGCTTGCGGTGACATGTCCTATCATGATCTGGGATGTGATGGCGCAAGAGTGGTCAAGGAGTCTCTCATTCGTGTTTTATGTCGCTCATACGGATCATGCTAAACTGTGCGTGTCATCATATCCGGAGTCCAGCGATGAAAGGTTGCCGTATGGCGATAGTCGCAACAACCAGCACGAAGATACGCATTTCAGAAGAGCGAGGCCTTTGGAAGCACCTTACCCTGACCCGACAACCAGATACAGAATACTTGTGAGGACTTTCTACACGGTCAAAGCATCAAAGTGGACACAGATGTTATTCGAAGCGGCATATTCTATTGTACGCAGATGGCACTGCGCTCCTGTCGTGCTATTATTGGAGTTTGTGGCTTGCTTGTATGCTGCCTGTTTTCGGCATATGCTACAAGGCTAGATCCTGCATGTTTCGATCTAGGCTCAGACACAGCAAGTATAATGGTCTTGTCACTGCCCATACTGAGGCTTGACCGCTCCAAATAGAATCAATGGGAGCTTTTGAGGAGGCAGCTAAGCAAGCGCTCGAGGCGCTCTTCCATGTCCCCACTGCTGTACGCTGAACAGCCACACATCTCACTCCTGGCGCTGTGCGCTTTCAACTCTGAATACGCATCATCATGTCGTTGTATAATCCCTCTAGCAAGTCGACCCCTCTGCCAAACCGTCTTTTGTAACTCCCTAAACGCCCTGCTATGACCTTCCCAAGCAAATCGATCATAGTCCCTGCCTGAGCCTCTCTCCCAGCTTCGCTTTGCCGAATTGGTAAAGCTTAAGCAGACCCTCTTCGCTCAAATCGACGCTCTGCATGTTGGGAGTGTCCTGTGCGGGTGGCTTTGAGACGCGGCTAGCAACCACTACGGGGTCGGTCTCGAGGATGATGCCGTCGTCGATGATTTCGTCGATCGCGAGGGATGCGAGGTCGTAGTTCTCAATGAGTGTGCGCTTGTCGACGGAGTTTCTGCGCGGATTGTGGTTAGTAGGTAATCTAGTATGACCATGCGCGCTTCCAGGGAGTTCTCACTTGAGGAGGATGTTCAAGCTGTCGCGGAGCGCTAGCACCACGCTGTACAGCATAACCTCGTTCTCGTCGGCGGGACCAACGACGTAGAGCATGACGTCGCTCTCGGTCTTGTAGACTACGATCCTGTTGTCGTAGAGGATCACATCGTTTGTTGACTTGGCGGTCTTCTCCAAGAGGCCCTTCTCGAATGCTTTCTGGTCTTTGAGGCCGGGGTATGGGTTTGCGCCGGGGTAGTTGTTGCCGGCGTTCGCGGGAGGGTGGGGAGGCGAGTAGTATTTTGTGAGGATGCGCGAGTTGTCGTCGGCTGCGAGGAGGAGGATGGCGTTCACGCTGAACAGGGACATGTTCGGCGCCATGGCTGCGGTGTGTGTGTGTGTTGGATTGATTGGATTGGAGTGTATATTGTTCCAATTGTGTATCTTGGTATAGAGTGTCGTGGTATGCAGCAAGTGAGTCGGTCTGATTTACCAGTTGGCTTCAATGTTGGTCGCTCGGGTGGGCTGTCGCCAGCGAATTGGAGATGGAGATGAGGTGGCTCTTCCACTAAGGGTAACGAGCTAGCACAAGCTGGAGTCCACCGTAGCCTCTCAGGCGGGCACACCCCCGACGGGGCAGATCAAGATGGAATTCATGTGAAAGTACCTTAAACCGTTTCTGCTCCGACTGAAGATCAAACCACCCACAACTCGATGCTCGCCACCAAACTATCTCGGGCTCAGCTCGAGCTCCAGGCTCACCGGATATGGCTGAGAAGCTTCAGCCTTGGAGGCAATGCGCGATCGCCCTTCAGCACGACTGCTGCGCAAAGAGATGCTCGACCCGGAGGACAGCGAATTACTCGGAACACTGGCAATGACTACTCGAGGACACGCTCGGATAAAACAACGTCGCAAAAGCCGTTTGCGCAGAGGAAGAAAGACGATGCACACCTCAAGCTCACCGCTCTGCAAACCCAGATCATCGAAGCGGCCAAAGAGGGCGATTTTGATGCGGCTATGGAGGCCTATCGGGCCATCGAGAATAAACAGATCAACTTCAGACATGCGATGCTGGTTCTAAGTCAAGGTATGGCGTTCTGGGCAAAGATGCAGCTAGCGACGCCTGAGAACAGACTGGAGCCGGAGAAAAGTGAGAAGTTGCAGCAATACGTGGAAGAGTTGATCAAGGATACGATGAAAAGCGCCTTGTTGCCACTGCCGGGTGTGAGTGCCCACCTACTGGATCACTTGATCGCTACGCGTACTTGGGATACCGCCACAAAATTCTGGAATTGGTTGAGAGTGCAAGGAGACGAGCACGTCAGTGACGATGTCTACGCTTCGGCCATCAATCTGCTAGCAGCGCAGGATGCCAAGCTCGAGGACATGGAAGCGTTGTATGAGGAGGGTATGAGCAGGCTCCCCGTCGGTTTTGCTACATACCACTTCTCGCCTGGCGCTATCGTGCCCGACCGTGAAGGCAAGGCCCCAGTGATACGAGCACCAGCTCCACTTCTGCATGCAATCATGTCAGCTCGTTTGATGCGAGGCGACGCGCAGAACGCTTATCTTGTGTTGGATGCATTCTCACGCTTGCGGCCTGTTGCCATAGACAGCCGCTTCTACTTCGAATTTCAGAGAGAACGCCCCGTTGCTGAGGCATACACTGTCTTCGCATTGGCTTGCAAAGCCGGCACCGTACTGCCTACCAACGCCTATCGATCTCTCCTATCGTCATTGAGAACCAATGCCGATACTAGAGACATGAGGAGATATGCGCTCACAGTGAGAGCAATGATTTCGGCCACTTATTTGCAAGTTGGTGCTGGAGGAAGGTTGACTAAAAACGCTGTCACCGAACTAATCATAGTTTTGACCTCCATGCTGCGTGTCAAAGGTGTCTACCACATGCCTACAGAGGAGAAACTCCGCCTTGTCGAGGCTGTCCAAGGACTGATAAACAAGACTCTTGAGCTGGCTGCTCGCTTCAGCGTCGCTCCGACTATTGCTGCGTACAACTCGATCATTACAAATCTTGCGAGCGCCGGAAATGCAGAGGAGACCATCATAGCGGCCATCAAGGACGCCAGGGTGCTGGGCTTGGAACCGACTATCGTGACCAGACGATCAATCATCGTTGCCGCTGGCGCTTCTGGGGATGCACCGCTAGTTCAGAAAGCTTGGAAGTGGTTGGTAGATGCCCGTGCCAGAGAGGGACAACTACCCGATCCTACCGACCTGCACATTTTGGCCAAGGCGTCTGTCCAAACCAAAAACCCCAACTTCGCAACGGACGTCATTACAAGCATGACCCACCTAGAAGACTGGCAAAGAGATAATTTGCTTGAGAGGATCGAGAAGGAGACTGATGCGCTCGGCAAGACAGGCAAGCCGGCAGACCTCAACGAACTTCTCGAGGAAGTCGCCGAAATCAAGGCCGACCTCGATGTCTTTGACACGAGGACAAGCGACGCGCACGGAATACAGGACTTCTCCAATCAGACTGTGCCTATGCTAGTCTTCTCCCCAGCACAGGATGTCCGCCTCCCTGAAGGTGAAATGAGGGAACTATACGACCAGCTCACCACCGATCCGAACGCGCCACCACAAGACCCTGTCACCGAAAAGGATGTGGCCGTCGCATGGGGAACCAAGGTTCCGTTCAGTCAGCTTCGTTACGAGAACTGGAAGCTCATCACCTACCTTTTGGCCGAGGCCGACAGGCACGACAAGGCGTATATTAAGGCTGTGGACGGTGCGATCACCTTGGGTGAAAGACCACCGGCAAGGAACTACGGCGAGCTCTTCGAGGACGGAGTGGAAATCGCTGGTGTGGGCTTGAGCGACCCTGTGCAATTGTTCGAGGTCAGCGATGCAGAGATGGATATCGAGAAGGCGAGGGCGAGGATTTGTGAGTTGAGGAAGGTTGCTGTGCCGCCGAGGATTGTTCAGGGACAGGTGTAGCCACGCTGCTGTGATTGAGTTTTTGGCTCGAGCGCTAGTGCTGGCAAGCTGAAGTCTATCCCAACATCTTGTGGTGGAGAGGTGTAAATTTACACGGACAACTATACAACAAGGTCGCTACCTTCGGTGCAGGGAACGATGTAAGATATGTAATAATACTAAAAATGGAAACGAGACTACTACGGATAACATACACGCACGCGACAGACACGATTTAGAAACGTGCGACCTCATGGTCCTGGACTGCCTCGAGAATTATATATCAAGCTACAGGAGGACCAAGGACTCGGACGCAGGCCCATCTGCACGCATGCGGGCGGTCTCCTCCGATGTGATGGGTGGATCTGCAACAAGGAGTGCGGTCTGCACATTCTATTGGCCAGAACGTTCCGTACAGGCAACTTGGGCGCTTCAGCCTTGCGGCAGTGATAGCACCGTCAGGTGGGCGAAGATGAGCCTCATCGAATGGCGCCCCGCTTGTTAATCGTGCGGTTGCGCAGCTGCCTCTGTGGGCGCACTTCTCTCCCTCTGCATCTGCACCTTGTGGCCAAACGACTGCCACGTTCACGCCCTTGCCCGACCCGAAACTCCACCAATGCGCCATGGCCCCGGGGCCCCAGGCTCGCCCGGGGAGTCGGCAGAACACTCATCTCCCCGCCGTACAGGCGTTCTATGCCTGGATCAAAAAACCACGCGTCGCAAGCGCTCAGGACGAAGACATAGCCGGTCTGCAGGATTTCATACCAGCTGGTGAGGTGCAAGCGTACCTTCGCGAGGATCCTGCACGACTGGCGGATATCCTTGCTGCGCTCTTCGGGAGTGAAGATCGCCGTTGGCGTGGGCGCGCCAAAGAGATCGTGGACCATTACAGCGTGGTCTTCGCGATTCTGGTATCTATAGGCCACGGCGAATACATTCTCAACTTCCTCCCACATCAAGAGACCCTATGCGACAAGAAACTACCGTTCGAGACACGACCGACAAAGTTCCCATGGGCGCCTTCAGACTCGGTGGAATTGTTCGATCGCTTCCAAGAAGCGCAGTCGCGATTCTGCGCCGTCAAGTTCGAACGAAATACCACGCCCGAGTTTGACGACAGTCAGCCAATGCCTTATCTGTCCAAAGAGCTGTTAGATGAAGGAGGAAGCGCAAAGGTATACAAGGTCCAAATTCATGCGTCCCATGATTTGTTGCAGAGTTCAACTGCCAACGTAGGTCTCGGACCCGTCATATTGACTTACGATGGTACATTCAAAGGCTGACGTGCTCAAGTCACCATCTACGAACGAGCACAAATACTATGCGTTGAAAGCGTACGATAAGAGCGGCGGTAAACGATGGTATGATGTCGAGACCGACGCATTCAAAAAGCTTAAGCGCACAGGTCTGGAGAGTGCACACATGGTCGGTTACCATTGCAGTTACCAGCACAGAGAGCGGTACTATACCCTACTCGAATATGCCGACATGAACACTCTGGAGGACTTTATGAAGAACGAGCATCCCCCGTCAATGGATGCCGAGATTGTCGCCTTCTGGAAGAGCATACTTCACGTGGTTGAAGCGATCGCGCAGATCCACGACCTGGACCCTGACGATGGCGACGAGGACGACCCTTTCAGATTCACTGCGTATGACCACATGCATGACTTTGATAACTAGTCACAGCTGCTAACATACTTGCAGAGTCCACCAAGACATTAAACCCAGAAACATATTGGCGAAGAGCAAACCCAATGTCTCAATTTATGAGTACGCCTTTGGACTTGCTGATCTTGGTACTAGTAGCTTGATAGCAGCACAATCCAAGCGTGCCTCTCGAGACAATTTCGGCACAAAGACATATGGTAGGTACAAGTTTCATGTGCATGAACAGCACTGACGTTTGTATTCCAAAGGTCCCCCCGAGTGTTTCAGAAGCGACAGCTGGGAATACCGCCGCGATATTAAGATCACGCCCGGCGTTGATATCTGGTCTTTTGCCTGTGTCCTCAGCGAACTCTGCGTATGGGTCATGTTCGGATACCGCGGGCCCCATGGCGTCAAGGGATACCGCTCCCTGCGAGAGTTGCACAACAAAGCAACGCCAGGCGCAGCAGACTGCTTTCATCATATGGGGAGATTGTCGACAGCAGTATCGCAAATGCACAAGAAGATCCGCGACCAGCAACGCTGCGATAGCACCACAAGAGAGATCTTATTGATCCTGCCAAAAATGCTACAGATCGAACCCGGCGACCGATGGTCCGCCAAAAAAGCTCGCGACCAGTTCAAGCACATATTGCATCGGGCTGACATGGCAATGGCTAGCCGGAATCGGGCCTCACAGTCTGTCGAAGCACCTGTCAGGCAGGCAACGACACCATCAAGGTCTACCACGGTCTCGTCTGATACCAGCAGTCCATTGTCGCCACACATGAATCCCCGACTCTCGACAGCAAAGGAAGGAACGCAGCGAGATACATCTGCTGGAGCATCACCCAAATTTGACAAAATTCTGACACAGACTCCACGCAACATGACAATGGATAGCGACATGGACGTCAATGGTGCTGGTTCGATGGACATTGGTGCGCTGGTGCAGCAAGCCATGCAAAACAAAACACCAGACAGAGAAGTGCTCAGTACGCCTAAACATTCACCGCTACTGCCTGATCGTACTGGACAGGCCAACGGCATGGAGGAACCGAGTTCCGAAAAGCAGCCATCAGCTCTCATGTCTCCTTTCCAAGATGCTGGACAAATATCACACAACCACCTTCAGAGTCCACAGTTGGACACGTCTCATCAGAATCGCAGCACGCAATCAACACCAAATCCCTCGGCAGAAGCAGCTGCTGCAGATCATGCTGGTCCAGACGATCAACCACTTCCGGCGCAGAACCAAGAAACAGCCATTGCCCCCAGGCCATCAACCCCTCCCACTCCGCCGGCTCGGTTATCTTTTCACGAAGCGCTCAAATGGAGGAAGGATGCGAAGGCTCAACGCTCAGCGGCGGACCTCCCAAACAATCATCTTCTCAGGTTTCTCGAGGGCAGAGACCATGTAAGTTCAAAAGCGATTAATTTGCCGCGGACAAGGGAATATGCTGACAGGAGGTCTAGGTATTCGTAGTCGACGACGGCGAGACTATGCGCGATCTCCGCACCATCAATCGCGAACAAGATCAAAGTGAGGTCGCAGACTATGTATATGTTCTGAGCTACATGGTGAAGCGACTTGACAAAGACGGGATTGATCTCTATTACTTCAACTCCTCTCAAAGCGTCGAGCGCGCCAAAAACTCAACCAAACTGGAAACGCATGTCAGAGGACACAAATTCTCCGGAGTCTCAAGTCCTGAGAATAGTCTCGTGAAGAAGCTGGATGCTTACAGCAAAAAGGTCGAGGCTTTTGTCTCAGGGATCCCGGAAGACCAGTCTCATGGCTGGAAATCTCACTTGCCGCTCGCACTCTCGAAAGCTCCGAAATTACCCGCTCCGCTGAGCGTGTATGTTCTCACCGATGGTGTGTGGCAGCTGGGAGGACACGAGGACCTCGAGAAAACTATCCGGGACCTGATCAAGAATCTGCGCGCCGCAAAATGTAAACGGAAGCAGATCGGTATCCAGTTCATCCGCTTCGGCAACAACCCGGCCGGAATCGAACGGCTCAACGCTCTTGACCGATTGGGAAGGACCCCTGGTCTTGATCTGTAAGTGACTGTACGGTCCTGGCTTGCACATATAGTACGTATACTGACCTTTCCAGGGACATTGTCGATACAGAGCCCGTGGAGAATGGTAATGTCTGGAAGATGCTTCTTGGAGCAATCGACCACAGATTTGATGCGGATTAGAGAAGGCATGGATATAGAGAAAAGTATTCTAATGAAACGATTCAAGCACTGAGGGCACGCTTGGTGCAGGCAGTTTGCATCGTGATATTAGTGTATGTACATGTATCTCAACGGGGGGTACCAAGTGCGTCCATTGACGGCTGTAATGGAACATGCGCAAGAAGTCACACGTTGGCTTGTATTGATTGAACAAGGCGTTCGCGCTCTTCTGTTCGCTTCTTGTGCCAGTACAGACCTAGCCAGACCACGACTGTAATGACAAGCAGAGGTAACGCCATTGCAAGGAAGAGCAACAAAGCGTCGTGGTTTATGATGCGTTGGTCGTCTGGGTAATGCACGATGGGAGTGCTCATCAATGTCTGTTTCTTGATCAGTTTAAAAACGTCGGAAAACTTTAGGGCAATACTCACAGACACAAACGTGCCAGGAAGGAAGAACAGTGTCACCAGCGTGATGATGCGCATGTTGGCGGCTTCCATTTTAGTTTGATGGGCGATCGTGTGCATTGCTTCAGTCATCCTCTCCATGTTTGTCGCAGACGTTTGTGCTCGCTGTGCAAGGAAGAAATTGAGCTGAGCATTCTTCCATTGCAACATGCTCTCAAGCTTGAGTGCAATTACTGTCAGCGTTTGTTCAAGAACTCTTTTCGTGCCGCGATAGTCACTTACCAATGCTCTCCGATCTACAAGTAGCTGCAACAACACCTGCAACCGGGACTGCTGCATGGCCAGATCCTTGATAGTGATATCCACATGACGTTGAAATTCGGCCATGGCAGACACAGAAGGCTGAACGCACTCATCACTGGCGTGAAGAGAACTGGCTACTTCCACATAGAAGTCGCGAAGCTCCTGGATGACTGCGGCGTTTGATCGCAGCACCAGGAGGCCTTCATTCGCTTTCTCCTCCACATAGTGAATCTCCTGGAGTTGTTCGAACGACAAGCGAGCTCCTCGCTCATCTTCAAGCTTCTCATTACCACCGGATCCCAATTGTGTGTCAGCTTTGTCAGTTGGCAAGTACTCGGTCAAAAGAGTCGTCTGGTCCATCGATTCTGTTAAAGCTTCTCGGGTGAGAGTTTGCACACGCTGCTCAATGTCGTTGATGTACCATCTCCAATTCTCGCCAGCCCATGCGCAAAGTATGAGATGTGTGCGAAGCGTGGACCCGAACGTGTTGTTAATGTTGTCCTCCGGACTCAGTCGATACAAGTCCTGATCCTTGCAAGAAGATCGCACACGAGTCTTGATGACACCATTTGCTTTGACGATCATCCATACACTGCGCTGCGTCTCAACGTCGAAAGAATGATACGTGACTGTTGGCCGTATACTCCAGGACCAACTGTTAGGGGATTTGCTGGTGACATCGACTTTTTCCACTGATCTGAGGATGTGGCATAACCGTATATCCCGACCACTGCGTCCCAAATTTCGTAGTACGAGGCGATTTGATTCTTGGCTGAGGTTCATCTCAGATCGAAAGCCACTATAGTGAAAGTCTTTGGGATGCTCAGAAACCCCAAATGCCAGCAAAAAGTCGACGACTTCGGGCATCACTTGATGCCATGTCAAAATGCGGGTAAGAAAAGCGTGATCGACATTGAGTCGATCTCGTGAGTTCGGTGCAGAGATGAACCTGAAAAGGTCTCAGTTCATAACTAATCAGAAGCGGAACGGTATGGCACTCACATAAAGCGACACAGGGGATCGGACTGGTTTGACCCGCAGTGCACGCCTACAGCAGCCAAATCATCTTTGCTTCTCAAGCGCTTAGGGGTTCCTCCTGGAGACTGTGAGATGACTTTCCTAAAAATTGCAATAGGCTATTGTTGAACTTACCTGTACCTCCAGTTTCCTCTCGAAACTCCAAAAAATCCACAACGTTCTGATTACCGAACAGCTTTGAACGATCGTTGTCGAGCTGTCGCGCATACTCTTCTAGTTGATACTCGTAGTTACGCGAGTACACGATGTTGGTAGGATAGTGTTGTGCAATGGTCAAAGATCGCTCAAAGGCAAGGGCGCAAGTCGCGTCTCCGGCGCCGCCATCGTCACCGTGTAAGCTGGAGCGAGTATTAGAATGCATTGCGAATTATGTGTTCCCAAAGGACCGTTGAAGAGATAGCAAAGGAGAACAGTGGGGAGTGGGCACTTGCGAATTATATACATGGCACAGGTACTACAGCATAGCCACGATGGCCTCAGCCAACAGCTGCATACACACAGGTGCAGCGGCTTAGACAACACGGGAGCTTGGGGAGGTGTGAGGCTGTAGCCAACCGGTCAACGCGCACAAGGCTGTACCGAAACAGGTTATCACAGGTCTGAATATCGACAGTATGCTCGATGAACTCAAGCTCGTGCTCCTTTGAAATAAAATCCATACGCTGTAGATGCCTCGGCGACATCGGGGCGAAGTAGCTTGCTACATTCTCAACCCACACACGTCCTCAAGGTCCCTTGCATCAAGTCCAATCATCATTCGGATTTCCCACTCGGCAAGCGAGGATTCCATTCTTCTCGACCTGTTTAAGATTAGTGGAAAAGTTGGTCAAAGGTGGGCGAATTCGCACATCTGTAAGCGCTCGATCTGGGACTTTGAATTTGTACACATCGTTGGCCTCCTAAATTGACATTAATACAACGTATCCAGAAATAGCGACGAGGAAGACGAAGAAGAAGAACATTTACTTGCCCTGATATCAAATGCGCAAACTTCATAGCCAGGGAATATCTTTTGTAACTCCCGCCCAATAATCGCCGGAGTCAACCGATAATGTGCGATTGATTGCTTCACCGGTTTGGCGATTGATGTGGCCATGGTTGAAAGCCTCAAGGATGTTTGGAAGAAGACTTGTTTAGGGATGCGTGCCTCAGTACTGAGGCTGGATCATATTTTAAGGAGATGCGGAAAATCTAGCTCTATTATAACGATGAGGCACTGAGCATCTCCCATCTGCAGGCCTGCAAGCGCTGCCGGGCGCTGAGCTGGCAAAGTCGCCTGGTTGGTTCAACCCCCTCACCGGTCGTGTTGCACGCATATTGATGTGCAGCGAAAGCTCCACTCAGCCTTGCGACATGTGCAAGTATGGTCTATAGCACCATGCTGGGTCCAGCCTGACGGTCTCCACGAAGGCAATCGGACAGGCCGAGCATCATATGCGGCCAATTCACTGCCTTCGCAAAATTCCCCGTTACAAGCTTAGCAATACTCAGGCTCGCGGTCTAGGTTCAAAGTCCGTAATGCTCAACCTGCCACTGAGAGGCAAGTACGGAGTTTGAACCTAGACCGCGAGGCAGGGTGGGATGATGACTCAAACGAAAAAGGCGGAAAGGCGATGTTGTGATCAACGGTGTTACGTTACATGCTAGGTACTTCTGAACCTGACGTGATAAGCTCCTCCAGTCCGACGACATCTATGCCGCGCCGCATCACTCTTCGCGAGGAGTGCGAATCGAAGATTCGGTGTCAGTGCATGTACTTCAATTTGTACATGCTGACGCCTTCAATCTGTCCGGCTGTACTGTTGGGTCCAATCGATCCTGCCTCGTTTGGAAATCTTCATCTGGAAGTCTGTCTCTTCCCACTGAGACATGAGCCGCTCCTCACAATCCACGTGGATGTGGTTCCCACAGACCAACCAGGACTTTGGGCATATGAATCCAGGCTGGCGTTCCCAGGGTCGAGGCATTCTCCACAGGTTCTACACTTCTCGGAAGTGTTACTCGTCTCTGCCGTAGCCGCTTCGATGGTTCAAAGCATGTATGAGACTGGTAAATCCATACCTCGTGCTAGTGTCGATTCTCGTCGTATCTTCGTGAATGCAGGCTTTCAGACCGAGCTGGAGTTGTCCTCGCAAGACCAAGCTGCAGAACCGCCGGAGACGGCGTACGCATCGATAATGCCCTGCACGGCGCCGTAAGTTCCAGCGACCAGAAGGAAGGTTCCGCCGACCAGGATGAAAATATTGACGCAAACCAAGAAAGTCCATTTGGCGTTACGGACCTTGCCGTTCCAATTGTCGTATAACCACATGCATGCCATTGGATGGAAGCACATCAAGGTTCCGAAAAGGGCGCCAATAAGGGAGACGAGCTCGCCGAAGACCGGGATGCCACTGGCAATGCAGTAGGAGATAATGGTGACGCCAAGGGTGCACGAAAACCAGGAAGTCCAGTGTACCATCGAGTTCGAGGCCAGATGCTTTGAGTTTCTCAAAAGTCGCACGAATACGTACTTGGCGGTCAACTGACGGTTGTTAGTAATGTCCGATTCAACAAGCCAAGTTTTCCTTCAACTTACGTGAATGTACAAGATCTCGGTGACAAGAAGACCAGGAAGAACCAAGCCGTAGCAGATTTTCTTCATGAGAACACCAGCAGATCCAAGAGCAGGCGATCCCACATAAGAACCGCAATAGTAGTAGACAATGACTCCGATGATGATGTAGACAACGGTGGCAGTTCCTTGGCAGATCAGAACCGAGCGGGTGTAGAATCGTGGGTCCTTCATCTCGGATGCGATGGAAAAGTAGGCTGGAATTCCTGTAGAGCGAAGTGTTCAAGTCAGCACAGTGTCTCGGACATTAAATTTGCTCGCGGTTTAGCTCCAAAGTCCGTACTGCTCTGCTTGCCGCTGAGACGCCAGTACGGAGCCTGAATCTGGACCGCGAGATTTGGTTGTACCCTGGGTTCACGTACCTCCGTAGGATAGAACAAGGGATGCTACAGCGGACATAGCCTGGGCAAAACTAGGATTTCCCACAACTTTCCAGTCAGAGGCCCAGGGACCCTCAGAGGGAGCATCAACTGGGCGATCCTGGACACCAGTGGCAATCGTGAGAGCGAAGACTATCAAGGTGTTAGCTTCTGCAAACATTTTGCCTTCGTTCTGTGTAATTACTTACTGGACACAAGTACGCAAATCGTGCCAACCCATGCGAGCCAGCTCATGCGGCCAAGCGTGCGGACACTTGCAAAAGCCAGGCCAATCGCAGCAGCCACTGCAACAAATACAGCCGTGCAAGTTCCATGTGTCGAGACCGCGTTGAGACCAATCGATACTCCAAGCATAGCAGAGCCGGAAACGAATAACCAGTACAGGCAGAAAGCCGTGGCGAGAATTTCGCGACCGATTCGTCCGAACATGATACCGCCAGCATCATCGATACCATAAACAGAAGGGTGATTTAGCTTGAACGTGCCGATGACGTATCCAGTCCAGGTAGTGATAGCGGCAACAAGAATGAGAATGATGATGCCAGGTGCCATGCCCAGAGTGTTGAAGGCCGCAGGGACTGAAAGCACACCCAGACCAATCTGTGACTTCAAAAGAAGAACAATCGCGGCGACCCAGCCGACCTACATGATTGTCAGTTTGGGCAGCAAAAGCTGTATCATTGATCTCCCAATCACTTACGCTGCGGTAGTTAGGGCCATCCGCGCCAACTTCGCCAAAGACAGCGTCTGTGACCTCACCTTTCTGAGAAGACTCAGAGGATTCTGGCGAAGGATGGAAGACCGCAGGCTCGACAAAGACTTCCTCCTCCGGACCGTGGTCGTTCAGATCTCTGGTGGCGTGACCCATTTTCGCTGACCTAATACCAGACACCTTGTTGACTTCTGCGATTCAAGGATATGACTGCGCGACAGCCTGCGCCAGAACAATAATATGAGGGATAAGCAAGGCGATGACGGCCGACCTTCGGAAGGCCTTGGCAAGCTAGTTCGGTAGTATTATGTCTTGTTACCTAAAATTTCAACGGGGTAGACCTCATGTTGGTCAAAGAAGGGCACTCGGCGGAGTCGGGATCATCGGCAAGTATGGTCCTTCCATCGCCATTGCGTCAAGGGCGGGTCTGCTTCTGGTCTCCATCGTTGGAAGGAATCTTCGAGGTACGATGTCATACGTAGCAGGCACGGTCGCGTGCGCTATACTGCCATGAAGAGCGCTCATTGCTATAGCTATTGCGGTATGCGATTTTAGCTATAGGATTAAGCTCACGCCTAGTCGGGAGTGGCGTGTAAATGTGGTTAAAAAATCTTATGCAGAGAAGATCGCAGCTGTGCCGGTGTCGCTGAAACTGCCGGGAGCTAGTGCGCCACAAACTCTGCGATGTCGCTGATCGCTTTCAGCCTTGTGAAGGAAATTGTACGTGGTATGTACACCGTAGGTGTCTCCAGTCAGTCCTGTGATTGTGGTAGGAGGTACGAAAGCCTACCGAGCCTACTCATAAGTTGTCGTCTGAGCTTGCATGTGATAGACACGTGGTCATTTGCACGTGAGAGCCATGTTTCACCTGCTGGAAGATAGGAGTTTGATGATGCCCCAACCCTAACCCTGTGTACAGCACCAACAACCTCTTGCACATCGTAAAATGCTTGAAAATAAAGAGCAAAGTATAGTACAGGTCTTTCATACTGTCAATCTGGTGATATTTTAATCCACTTGATGCTCGTTTGTTTCGACCGAAGTGGCACAACGTGGATCCGTCGAGTTACAATGTGCTCAATATCACTCGTGCTTCGGACTGCAACCAATGAACGATTTGCACTGTTCTACCCACTGTTCTACCCACTTGTACCACACCCTTGTACACCACAAACAAACGCGAATCGTTACTGATGTACATACGCAGCTATGATATTCGATGTGCAAACTCGAGGGAACATCCGGAAGAGTACAGAATCCTCTCTGTAGCTCCCGTGACAGCTAAAGTGCGTATCTGAGCAACATGAACGTTGTTGTTCCATTGAAAGGCTTGAACGACACTGACTTCCATCCCTAAACGATGCGAATGGCGAAAGCGGCCAATAAAATCGGAGCCGGTGAATGATGGAATACTGCTTAGGCGTGTATGTTCATATATGGTGACATCAACCTAAGAAGTAAATGACCTCGAAGACAAGCCTATGATTGTCGCCGAGATCGATCAGATGGCAAGCCCCAGGCAACCAGTGAACCGTACAACGTTTCAGTAGTATCTGCTTGACTTCAGTCATGTAGCATCAAGTATACAAGCACCATACGAAAGCCACCGTAGCAGGATGCTAGTGAGATGCGTCAAAATCTTGCAAAGGCAGCAGTCCAGCTTGGAAAGAGAAGTCTATGGCGGTTGATGGATGTCCATGATTGCACATATCGTTCTAAATCAGTGATCCAGCTTCACGCTCCACATACTATACCGTGAATCAAGTGCGATTTCCAACAATGCAAACTTTGAAATTTGAACGTGCCATGGGCGGAGATTGTGTACTGGATGTTATTCGTGGCACCAGGCCACTTGCATATAATTGTCGTAGCTTTAGTCGTGTATCTCGTCATCAATGGTTCGATGGTTTCCCGAACCCAAATTTCTCACTTCCATCCCCCGTCCACCTTCTCCAGTCAGTGGGAGGTTCTTTTCCAACCTCCGGAGTCTCTGGTCCGGGCAAAATCTCTCTCATCATAGTATTCACGTCGTTGCCCGCGTTTTTAGCCTCCTGCCATTGCTTGGGGTACCCAAGACTGACCTCCTCAAACCTGACGCTGTCCTTCCAGTCCGTCCTGCGGACATGAAGATGGCCAGACACGACGACCTTGGCATTGTAGCGGACATGCCAATCCTCAGTGAGCTTGGTGCCGCACCACAGACTGAATCGTGGGACCAGGGGAATATATACCAGATCCTCGCGCAGCGGCCAGTGGTTGATGATCACAAGTGGAATGCCGGTGGCCGCAGCAGCCTCGAGCTTGACCGCGGATTGCTGGACAAGATGGTGACACCATTCATCCCGCGAAGCATAGGGATCGGGGTGCAGCAAGTGCTCGTCGGTGGCGTTGATGCCCTTCTCGAGTGCCCATTCCAGGCACTTTTCGCGTGACACGTCGGCAGGACGGAAAGAGTAATCGTAAAGTGTGAAGATGGGGCAGATCAGAGCACATTGCTGCTCGCCATGGGCATCGACATAGTCCCAGGTCGTGAATTCGTCTTCCGGAGTAAGGACGCCCCACTTTTTGGCAGCAAGGATACAGGCCATGTATTTGCTCTCACCCCTCAGATGCATCTCGGATTCCTCGGCACGACTAGAGGAGTAGAGCTCGTGATTGCCAGGGACCCAGTACACCTGCTTGAAGTACCTGGTTGCAATGTCGAACACCTCATTCAGCTGGCCCATTGTCTCGCCGACTATGGATAAGGGTCAGCATTGTATCTGTATCGATGTTTGAGCTGTGTAACGCACTGTCACCGGCCAAGATGAGGCCATCATCAGGCCGGGGCTTGAGGTTTTGAATGGCCTCGCGATTGCTTTTGTAAGAGATGTGAATATCGGCAATGGCCCAGAGGGACATGGTTCTGTGGCTGGTTGATGGGAATACCCGTCAAGCTTTAGATGGGCTGCTGCTAGGGCTGTAGCGAAGTGAAAGGGGCACGAGGTCGGGTGTCGTAGCGGCAGAGCGATTAGTGCATGGGTAGGAACAAAGTGACAATGTATGTTTTTGGTATGGCTTGTAGTATACGGACTGTTGTACTTTACAGGAAGTCAGACGCGTGCGTGGCCAGGCAAATTCGTCTCTCAGCGGTTCTGGCTGGACGTCATCGAGGAGCTGGTCAGCGTTTCTGGAGGCTGTGTTGAGAGCAGCTTAGCGTGTGCCTATCACACTCGTCGGCATCAGATCCCACCGTATCACCGACATCATCATCGCCTGCCAACGGCCATCCTTGGGAGCTATCTGTGTGTGCCATCGGCGAGCAGCTGCATCGCTGAAACACGCGACGATTTGCATGTCACTGCGTACCTGCACATACAAGTGGCCACCTGGACCCAGAGGACACTTATATCTACACCCACCTGCTGCTTTTTGACTTCAGACGTTGCTCTCGCGGCGCGCGCCGGCAAATCCTCTCAGGCGCTCAGCCACGGCCACCGTCAGCCTTCGTGTGCTATATATGAAAACAAGAGGACGCCACCGAGTGGGCACGCGTGGCACCCACCTGGATGGCGGCAGCCCCGTGTGTCGTGCTCGGCCTTGTCGCCATTTTCATGCTTCCGTGGCGGACGCTGTGTACCTGGCGATCAGACCAGGCCTTTATCAAGGGTTTAAATTGCTGCCTTATTTTGACATGGCAAAGATGAAAAGGCAACGCTGGCACGCTCGGCACACGCTTCAAGGCAAACCGGGAGTCCACGTAATGAGCGACCCTTGAGCGCTTCCATTTCTCCTACAGACTCTCGATCCCCACGGGCGAGACCACACAACAAAGGCCCATCGGAAACGTCCTCAAAATAGCCGACTCGCTAGACCTCATGAGGCAAGGGGCCAGCAACGGTGGCAGGCCGCCCGCGAGGCGCGCGGCCACACGACCCCGGTCATTCTAAACCACCTCATCTCGTATTCTAGCCCTGCATCCCAGCGTGCCATCGCACTCTGCTATCTGCAGCAGAACCTACACACTCGTTTGCTGCAGCTCTGCAGTGTCCTGATACACATCCGTTTTGTACTTGTCCTATCTCCTTGTACTGCATTTTTGCGCAACCCATCTAGTCCTTCGTGGTCTCTCGTTATTCCATTTTCTTCAGCCTCACATCTCTCCTTATTCTACACCTACTATCGCTACGCACTTTCTGGAACGAAATCTGAAACGCCATTTGTGGAGGTCGCTTCTTGTCCTTCCGTTCTCCTCCGCCGTCGACCTCACTCTCTGCTGAACAAAACACTACGGACGTGCTTGCACAAGAGCTTGGGAGTCTAAACCGCCAGGGCATCAAAGGCGTTGCGCCTGCATACACATACAACCATGCGCCCAACCACAGGCATGCGGGCCCTGACCGCAGCTGCCCTCTTCTCTACCCTACCACTGGGTGTGCTTGGTGCAGATGTCTTGACCACCAACTCTTTCTCCACATGCTTGGATAATAGCGAGATCAGAGTTGACAAACTCGATGTCTCATACAACAAGAACACCAGGAAGATCACATTCGACGTGGCTGGCGAAAGTACGACTGCGCAGAATGTCACCGCAAAGTTAGTGGTGAGCGCGTATGGAAAGCAGTTCTATGAAAAAACATTCAGCCCTTGCGACGAAGGCATGACAGAGATGTGTCCAGGTATGTGTGGCTCTGCGCTGGTCTTGTGACCAAGAGGCTAACTTTCTATAGTGCCCGCTGCCAAATTCGCATCTTCCGGAGAACAGACGGTACCCGAAGAATACGCCAAACAGATTCCTGCGATTGCATTCAATGTACCCGACTTGGACGGCCTGGTGAAGATGCAGCTCATAAGGGATGGCGATAAGACGGAACTGGCCTGTATCGAATCGACGGTTGAAAATGGCAAGACTATGGAGGTACCGGCTGTGAAATATGCTGCCGCTGGCATTGCAGCAGCATCCCTGGCGCTTACTGGATTGTCGGCTCTCTCAGCAGCTGGAACACCTGGAGCGGCTGCTCCATCACCCACATTCGGCGAAGTCTTTGGCTGGTTCCAAAGCATGGCTTTAAGTGGCATGATGAGCGTCGAGTACCCTAAAGTCTACCAGAGTTTCAGCAAGAATTTCGGCTTCAGCACGGGTCTGGTACAGTGGGAAAGCATGCAGACTGCCATCGACAACTTCCGTGGATCTACTGGAGGAAACCTCACCAACAACAACTACGGCTATCTCAAGAATGCCACACTTGTGTTCACAAGCGGCTCGGACGACTCTTCCGCTAGCAACCTAACAAGGCGCGCGATCGAGGCTGCCTTCCTATACGCCCGTGACGGAACCACCATCAACGTTGACGGCCAGTCTGCTAGCGTCGGCGGTGACCAGGCTTCTGATAGCACCGAGCCGACCGCGGACGACTCGAAGGAGCAGAAGTTCGTCAAGGGCATCGAGGCATATGTGGAACAACTCACTATCCCGTCGCCCAACACCTTCATGACACTATTGCTGTGTTTCGCCATCGTCGTTGCCGCCATCATTGTCCTCATTCTTCTCTTCAAGCTTATTCTCGAGGCCTGGTCGCTGGCGAGGCCGTTGTCACCTGCCATGGAGTCGTGGCGCAAGCGTTACTGGTGGCGTTTGGCCAAAGCTATTACTAATCTCATTCTTCTGCTCTACGGTATCTGGACTCTCTACTGCATCTATCAATTCACCACTGGTGACTCCTGGGCTGCCAAGGTCCTCGCTGGTGTCACATTTGGTCTGTTCACCGCCGTCTTAGGCTGGTTCACATTCATGATTTGGTCCAAGGCCAGGGAGAGTAAGAAGAAATTGGGCGACTCTAGCGCGCTCTATGAAGACAAGGAACTCTGGGTTCGCTACTCGCTGCTGTACGACAACTACAAGAAGAACTACTGGTGGATCTTCGTTCCCGTGATCATCTACATGTTCACACGTGGCTGCGTCATCGCTGGCGCCAATGGCCACGGTCTGATCCAATCCGCCGGCCAGCTTATCGTGGAGGCTCTGATGCTTTGCTTGCTCCTGTGGTCCCGTCCGTTCAGCTTGAAGAGCAGCAACTGGATCAACTGCGTCATTCAGAGTGTTCGTGTGATCTCCGTCATTTGCGTTCTGGTCTTCGTCGAGGAGCTCGGCATGTCAAAGACCACCAAGACCGTCACTGGCGTGGTGCTCATCGTCGTCCAGGGTGTGCTGACCGGTGTGCTTGCCATCCTCATCGCCGTCAACGCCCTCATCTTCTGCATCAAGAAGAACCCTCACCGCGAGGCCCGCAAGGATGCCGAAAAGGCCAGACTCGCTCGTGACCTCGACAACCTCACTCCTCTCGACGCCCGCAACTCGATGCTCATGGAGCCCATGTCCCAGAAAGACACTTCCTACAAGGCGCCCATCATCTCCGACTCACCCTTCGCGACGAGCCGTGACCATAAGGGCGGCTATGATGCTGTCCCGAACAGGCCCGACTCGCCAGACTCTCGCATAGGACGTGGCCTCAGCCGCCCTAGCGAGCCTTACCGCGATCACAGTGTTGACGGTCTCGTCGGTGGCGCAGCTGGCATGGGCTACCGGGATCACAGCGAAGCCAGCAGAGAACCCCGCCTGCCAGACATGTACGGCCAAGCTAGATAAGCGGTGACGAGAAAGAGCTTGGAAACACGCCAGGAGGAGGATTGAGATCTATGTCTGTTTGGCCAATTTGTATGATTTTGAGAAAGCGGATCATGCACGGTGTCGGTGGCGTCTATTCACTTTTTATGTATTTTTCCTTGCGTTTTGACGTGTTAGCTTTCGAGCTGCATGCGGCATTGTTCATACGTTGGATGTTTTGATTTTTGGCAATTTCATCGGTATTACAGACCGCTACTGAGAGTATAGATTATCATTTTGGAAAGCATTTCACTTTGTTCTGCCAACTGTTGAGCCGAGATTTCCTGCTTTCTCCCATGTCGTCTGATCAATCTGATGCCCATTGCTGTCGGGTCGTGGAACATTTCCATGCCGCATGCACGCCTTTGATTGATGGCCTGTGACCACACACCTCTCTCTTTGCTCTCGAGCAGTCCGTCACTGTAGCCAGCTCATTCATCATCCTCGTCTTCGTCTTCGTCCCTAACAACCTTGATCTTGACCTCGCCTTTCGAATAGACCCTAAGTCCCAAAACGACCATTGCATTCCACGGGTCACCAGCAAAGAAATCGAGTTGCGCAGCAGAAGAGGCGCGACTCTTGGTTCGTGCTGTTGGTCTGTCGTCCTCTGAGGCACAAGAAGATGAGTCGGAAGTGGAGAGGTAGGCACGCCCGTCGCTGTGTGATCGTCAGCCTGGCTCTAATCTAACATATCATCTTGGCTGGACCAAAGTGGCACTTACATCTCTGAGTCCCAAGGGAAATCATCGTCGTGAATGGAGTAGATTGGAGAGGGCGGCGAGTCGAGTTCTGAATCCGAGTCGTAATTCGAGACTGATGCGAATGGGTTCAATGGTGGGCGTCGGTGCCTGATTGTGGTGCAGTCGTCGATTGAGATCTCCACCAGGCCTTGCGTGAGGACTTCGATGGGAGGTTGGGGTGTGTTGGCTGGGACGACTGGTTCCGGGACTGAAGCTATGGCTGGAGATGCATCGCTCACCAGGATGACTTCGTCTGCAGCGATGGTAGAGGTCGGCTCGGTATCCTGGGATTTACTTCGTTGACTCGTCTGAGTAGGCTCGGGTGCCGCTATGTTGACCGTCTCGACGTTTTCCGAAGTGCCAACCTCGCTAGCAGGCGTGATATCGCCCTTGTCTGAGCTACTCTCGTTGGCACCCGCAGAGACACGGCTATCGTCTTTCTGGTCCTCACCAGACTGCTCCTTATCGGCTATGCTTTTCACATTCTCCTCAATCACCCGACGCCGTTCTGCCAGTTCGATGTCAAAAGCTGCACGCTCCTGTTTTTCTTCCTCCTTCTTCCTCTCTACTTTCGCCTTGCGCTTCTTTCGCCTCTCTCGCTCCTTCTCTAGCGAGATTTTTCTCTTCTCGTTCAGCGCATCTGTGATTCTCTTCTTCCTCAGCTTCTCTTTCGCGCGATTCTTCATCTTGACTTCTCGCGAGCGCTTCGAACAGTCCTTCGACTGCTCGCGATCATCCAGCTTTCTCTGGCGTTCGTGATTCTTTTCGAACGTTCGCAGGTTCCCCTTGGATTGCGCGTAGTCGAATTTGCGACCGACGTCCAGTAGCTTTTCCTTCCGGTCGACGGCGTATTTCTCAATGGCCTCAGATGACGTGGTTGTCCCGATTCGCACGGCGGTGACCTTGAAGATCACACTATACCTGCCGGGTTCCACGTCGTCCAGCTCGGCTGATACGGATCGTGTGTGCACCGCACCGTTGCCAGAGTTGTGCATCGAGCGGAATAGGTACGTATCTGAACCCTCCTTGTACACACGAAAGTGCAGAGAGTAAAAGTAGCGACCCGCAAGGCCATAGAAGTACCTGTTATCCGGCTGGGACAATACGACGACCAACGGGCCACGCTCCGTGACGGTGATCTCGAACTTGGTGTCGAGGTAGTCTACGGTCCAGGGCACGTCCACGCATGTCCATTGTTGTGCGACTTTCCAGTCCTTGTTGAACAGCCTGACTCGATTGATGTGTGGGAATTCTTTGAGGAAGTCTTTGTAAGAGATCCAGAAGATGCCGTCGTCCCCGAAGGTGTGGTCCAGCTTCATCATCAGCTGCGGTGTCCACATTTTGCTACCGTCGCCCCTGGACACAAGTCAGATCTTAACGTCAACGGATCGGTTCTCCTGACGAAGACAAAAAAAAAAAAAGAGACGACGCTGCTTCGAGGCGAAACGACTTACCAATCTCCTTCCCACTCCGTTTCACCCCATGGATTCCGTAGTTTCAACAATCTGAGGTCACCTTCCTCATATGTTCGCAGCACGGTATACGCATGACCGCCAACAAACCCCCTGGACGGCACAGCTCTCGTGCCTCCACCAAAGAGATACTTCTCGTTCACTTGACTCAACTGCTCCTTCCAAAACCTGTCTTTGTCCATGATGTCCTCCGGATTGATCACAATGGCCACACCACCAGTCAAGTCTTCGATACCTTCACTTGCAGAACCGCCTTCGATCGAGCAGTAATCGCCGTGGGCTTTCGCGTATGCTTTCTCGATCGGTGGCAGCCAAGTCTCGTCGGACTTGCAGTGTGAGAAGTACAGGGCTTCGCCGCCGCGCTGGAGGGTGTTCTTGAGCTTGTCTGCATCGTGGTGTAGACTTGTCCCTTCCTTCTTATCGCGGTCCCAGTCTCGCACAACGCTTAAGTTGTCGTCGTCGCCGACACGCATGTACAGCTTGTCGTCGATGACCTCGTATACCCATTCGCCATCTGTGAAAACTATTTAGCTTATATCTTTACCTTGCTGTAAGGAGAGTTAGACATACCTCTGAAGAAGACGAAACCATACACCCCAACCTTCTCATCTCTGGCCACACACACATCCTCAATCAACTCCTTCTTCGCACTGATAGCCATCAACGCCGCAAGGAACCAGCAATCGCCCCCATTCCCCTGGTGCACGTCCGAAGCCGTAGCACCATCAATAAAGAACTGCGGCTTGTCAAAAATATCCTCGATCCGCTTAATCCAAGGCGGCGCATCCACATTGTCCACAGCACCTGGAAACCCTCCACCCAAACTCTGGAAACAATACTGATTGCTTTCCGGATTGAAGCAAGCATCGCGATACTTCTGGTTGAGACGCTTGCACTCCTCGACGATAGCAGCGACTTTAGCACGGCATTCGGCCGTGGCCTGCTCCCACGATGTTGCCGCGTTCTCTTCGACTTTGAGGCCTTCGGAGGATGGTCCTGCGGCCACTTCGGCTTTTTCTTCTGCTACTTTGCGGGCTGCGCGTGAGACTCGCTTGGCTCGCTTTGGTTGCACTGCGAGGAAGCGGTCCCATGCTTGGTAGAAGTAGTCAGTTTTGCGTCCGAGGCGGCCTGGGGGTGGGAGGTCGAGGATGTCTACGGGTGGTGGTGGTGGACGGGGATCTCTGATAATTCGGACGGGGAATGGAACGGGCTGAGGAGGCGGAGGGTCGGGATCTGACATAGAAGAACGGATGGTCACGAAGCCTGTCTTCATGATTGTGGATCAGGCTGTGATGTGTTGTTGGGATATCAACTGGTCACCAACAAAATGGAAGAGTGGATAGCAGGTGACAAGCTAGCAGATAGTAAACGAGGACAAAGAAAATGTTCGGGGAGCACATGAAATATCCCAGGCGGTTTGGCGCGGCTGCGCAAAGGTGTCACTTGCTCACGCGCAGTGTTTGCCGTTAAAGCTACAAGACAACTGCGGTGGTGGTGGCGGCAAGCTGCAGAGCGAGGCCAGGGCTCTCATTCGAGCGTAGGCGTCTTCTGATATAACCCATTTCCATGTACAGACACGGGCTGTGGCCAGCCAGCGAGCGCAGTTGATGCCTGCTAAGGCGGAGCATCACGGTTGGCGTGCAGGTGTGGACTCAATCATGCTGCGAGTCTCTCTCGACCGGTGAAGGTCGTGGAGGGCTCAGCAGGACGCAGCGTGAGTGGTGGCGTGCTGCTAGCAAGGTGAGGCTGACTGCACAGTGTGTTGCATGAACAGCTGTGGGTGGTGGGGTTCTCCGGAGCAGCTTACAGTACCAGTCTGGACCGATGAGATAGCGATGGCAAGGCTGTGTACCTACTTGTATATCCAAGGCATCCAGATGATCTCTACGTGGGTGGTTCTCATGTCCAGGCAGCGTATGCAGATATAATGTATCAAGTTATAGTGCAGATGGCCAGCTGCGGTATGAGGGCCTGTCATTCGTGCTTGCCTGCCAGGAAATCCGTGGTCGAGCTGTTATCAAGATGTAGTACGACATAAGCGACAGTCTTTGATATCAAGGGTTTACTATGTAAGCACTCTCGAGTAGGATCAAGCTCGGACAGGGTTTTACCCGGTAGTATCTAGCATGGCAAAGAGAGGTGAGGTTGAGAAGTGGGTTTGGTCCTGACAGAAGGTCAAGGGGCAAAAGCTCAAATCTTTGGTAAAACGAGAGACGGCCTCACGATGTTTCGACGCGACCCCTTAGCTGACAAAACCTTGTTCGCACATCAAGTCATTGACCATTCTTTGCTAAGGCGTTCCTTTGCACAAGCACAACGAGTCATTCCTCTGATCTGCTTGTATGCGAGTCAGTATGGCGATGCTTAGAACAATCAAGCACGTCACAGGAGACATCCAGGCGTGCCATGACAATAACAATAACAACGCGTCACTACACGCCGTGGAAGCTTCCACAAGATTGCTTGCATGGAATAGTTATAGCAGCAGCTATTGATATGATCTCCATACCACGCCTCGGCCACGCCATCGGAGCAACTTCTGCGAACTTCGGACAGCGAACGGAACCACACCACCACCGCAGCAGTACCTGCCCATGCCCGGTCATCGGGCCGTGGATGTATCTCGTAGGCCGGCGGTTTCGAAAGACAGCCCTCCCGCTATACACCTATATCGCAATTGTATAAGATCCCGTCGGCCGGGCGCCCGATTTCACGGACATCCAGTAGTAGACTGTAGTATGTCATCGAGCAGCCTGCCGTCCCAGCAGTCAGGAGACCTTGACATGCGTTTCTTCACAATCGCATAAACCCGTGATGCCAAGAGAGCCGTTTCGTGGGAAGCCCCGATCACACCACTCGATGTTCCGACACGCCACCCTTCCTCCTGCATGGAGGATGCAAGAATGCAAGCTATCAGCGGGGCGCTGCAGATGTCCGGAGGTATAATCCTTCTATTGGTGAGGCAACCAGTATTATTTTCTGCGCCCGTCTTGCTTGTTCGCACGAGCGCGTTCGCCCTGTTGTCGTTCGGCGCGCGGTGGGTGGGAGAGACTTTGGTTTGTCGCAGATGCTGCTGCTGCTGCTGGACCGTTGAGACGGTTTTGTGCGAACGTGCGAACGAAGCAAGCGCCAGCCACTATTGTAAACTACTGCATTTTCGTTGCAGCGATGCTAGGCATGTGCAGTTTAGCCTCACCTAACGTGCAGAAATTTACACGCGGCAGCCATGGGCTAATTGGAATACTGTACGGCTCATCTGCAACTCGTGGATGCGTCCTTGTTTCCCTTCATATCAGATCGCCCAGTCTTTGGCGATTGCTAGGGTCTGGCGATCAACTGCAGCCACGGCTCATGTGGCGCTGGGATGTGAGCGATAGGCTTCGATAGGGCAGAAGGAATGTTGTCCAAAAGAGGCCATCACACTGCGGGGCTTCTATACATATATGATGTTGGAATCCTTTTAGGTTGGAGAGTCATCATAGTCATGTATAACGAGTTTGCTTCGATGAGGCCCAGGTCGCAAGATAGCGGCCTCCGCATGCATCCGACGTAGCGTGTATCCATGGACATGGGTGTATACGCTCTTCAGACGCAGTCAGGGCATGAGCAGCCTGATTGCAGCGAGTGCATGTGCATACGTATGCACTTGGACGGAAAAACAGGCCCTGGTACCGCAGTATCGGGCCCTGCAGAAAGAGCAGGCTGTGTCTGTGATAATTGTATTCACTTACTCCTACGTTGGACGGCATTTGAATACTACAACTGTATCCTCTCGAGCGATTTTCCGGCGCGTGCCCTAGACCGCCCTCGAGCCTCTCCCCAGTCCCTCGATTCAGGCGGTCGGCTCAACCGCGTGAGATAGAGCAAATAGCGTGTCGGTAGTGCTGTACTAGCCGATAGATCCCCAGCGCCGGAGCCAGGAACTTGACAAGGCGTGTGCCAGCCCCCTGTCTCCTCAAGGCCAGCGCTGGTCCCTGAACTGAGACCGAGAGGCCTCTCCGCAACACGCCAGAGGAGAGGAGGCTCCAACACACGACGGCCACCATTACCACTGTCTCTCTGTGTCTCTCCGCCGCCACCACCTCCACCACCGCCCATCCCTTCCCGCCCGCTGCACCAGCCCTGTGCGAACGCCTATATCGTCGCCCTGCTATTTGCGCCGCGTGCTGCGTCCACCACGTACTGCCTGCATACTGTGCCCGCCTATTGTCTCCGCGGCCCGCCCTGCCTGCGTCTCCGTCTCCGGTATTCTCTGTTCCTTGCCAGGGATAGTCGAGAGCGCACTGCAACAACACCGCCCATCAATCTCACGACAGGACATTGCTACGCTACTGCCTGGACATCCGATCTCCCATATACCACGGGAAGAAGCATTGCCGAGACGAAACGAAACGAGACGAGACGAAACCCTTAATCCACCTGCGATCCACACCGATACGACACCCACCTCCACGCTTGGCCGCCCGAAGCAGAACATAGTACACTGCCACCAATTGAATCCTACCGGAAACCGGAAAATTAACGCTATGGACGTTGTTGCGCCGCGCAGTGGCACTTGATCTGGTCGCACGACAGCTCGGAAGGCTGCAGTCGCACAAGCGATCCAGGAATCGCGCTCACTGGCTGCCGACAAACACACCCCGCCCGAAAACACCACTCTGTGTAGCAGAACGCTTCTCGAATCAGGCCGTCTGCGCTTATACCCCTGCCTTGTGTGCATGAATTAAGAGTGCGCGCAACGTGTTCAGGTGCTTCCACTGTAGGGCTGCAGAAGAGGCGCGTGGTCGAAGACGGCTACACCTCTGCTTCTGGTCTCAAGAGCAGAAGCTATGATGCATGGAAGCAACACATCTGTTTCAGCGCCAGGCAATCCAGCCAGCGCCTCCTCGGCCAAACGCCATTCCTCACGTCCCAAGTCTGCGTCCGGCTCCACGATCAAGCGCGCGGCATCTCTCAGCTCTCCTGGTGACAGCGCACGCAACTCTGTGCTCCCGATGGGCTCACAGAGTCCCAGTGACTTGTCGCTTATTGCACTGCGCGTAGGAGGAGGAACAACACGACGACGAAGGAGTAGTGCAATCGAGCCCTTCGAGAATCCCGCGGGAGAGGGATTGGGCAACCTAAACCGATGGTCGCAGTCAACAGATGCAAGTGCACAATCGCCCGTTGCTCGCCGAAAACGTGCCAGCAGCAGTGCCGCCCTGCCCGGTCTTCACACGCAACAAATGTCTCCTTCGAGGGCTTCTCGGCAGCTCATCGACCATTCTCCCAGATCGAGCCCACACCGAAAGGTTGCTTCAGGTCCTGTAAGACAGTACGGACAGTATGAGAGCCCGGCGAGAGGACGAAGACAGGTTTCAAATCCCATCAACTCTACCATACCTGCTAAAGCCCTTCCGACACCCTACGCATCGAGACTGCACTTGAATGCTGATGATGTCGACTCCCCTTCGACCTTGTATGCTACGACGCCTTCAACTTCGGGTCTCGCGACTCCCTCGACACACTCATCATATGCTCACGATTACTTTGGAGGCGACGGCTCGCCTGGTATGAACACAAATGGCGCAGCAGGTCGGAACACAACAGTGCCAGGGCCTCCATTAAACTATTCCCGTATGCCACGCCCAGAAGCACTCCAGGAATCGGCACACAGACGAAGACAATCCGAGATGTTCGGTGGAGCGGACGGCGATATGCGCTCAGGGACGGCCATGAGCACCACGCACAGCGCAGCTGATCGACGTCCGCGAACAAGAGAAAGGACTGAGAAAGACAAAAAGGCGATGCTGTCTAAAGCTTTACAAAAGGCGAATACTGCGGTGTTGCTGGACAATGCACAGAACTTCGAAGCGGCGCTGGAGGCTTACAGCGATGCTTGCCGATTGCTACAGCAAGTGATGGACCGCAGTTCTGGTGCCGAGGACAAACGCAAACTAGACGCCATCAAGGTCACCTATACAACAAGAATAGAAGAACTGCAAGAGCTAGAAGAAAGCCGACCGTCAGCACGATTAGAAAAGGGTCTACCAACTCGACCAATGAGTGATGATGGCAGCGTAATCAGTCCAAGAATGAGCACATCGAGCCCGGTGGAAGAGCTTAGCGAACTTACCGAGGAGCCAACTGTAATCGAGACAGCACGGATGACGCGCATCGTTGATATGCCCCAGCTTGCCTACCCATTGGCCAGTAACCGAGACAGCTTCTTTTCGAGGACCATTGCAGATGTGGAACGTGTCGGCCAGACTAGCGACGAACAATCTCGTTCGCCCTTCAAAGCTTCAATGAACCTCCACGATGCGATACATGAAGACGAAGAAACAGCTGAGTCCAGTACTGCTGCCCAGCTGTCATTACCAGACAACCCGCGCAACACATATATGCCCGCGCCACTTCTTCCACGGAAGCAATCTTCTCCGACTTTGGAATCGGCCAAGGAACAGAGCTGGGGCTTGCTAGACCAAGAGCCTGCACAGCAGGCAGATGATATCTCAAGAGATCGCACCGAGAGCAATGCTTCGGTATCTTGGCTAGACACAATTGATGAATCTGGTTCGTCGGACACATCATCTGTGCATTCCCACTCGTCCAACAATGGCCTACATCGCAAGCACATTCGCAATACCAGTGGCGAGACAAATCCTGATTTCGATGCAGCATTCGATGCCGCCGTCGAAGCTGCTTACAATGAAGGCTTAGAGCCTGATTTCGACGGAAGTGCCAAGCGTGAGACTATTCACGCTGATACTCATTCAGTGTCTACATTCGACGAGAACGTGTCTCCCATGGATGTTAGACATCCAAAGAAGGGACTCGATGATGTTGATGACGAGGAAGAAGAGCGAATCCTCAATGAGTTTACTCAGGATTATGGCCATGGCTTCAAGTTCGATCTGGATTCGAAGTCAGCCCTGCCCAGACAGTCTGATTCAAGCGGGTATTCTAGAAGCACGTGGCAAAGCTCACAGGTCTCCGATCGCAACACTGCTGGATCTTCCCTGTCAACAGTCCCGGAAGACTTGCTGAACGCACGCTTTTCTGGCAAGCCAGCGAGCATCGTCTCGTCTGTGAACACTGTGCGGGCTGACGGACCACCACCAGGGCCGCCTCCCACCAGTGCTCTTCCTCGGCCACCCAGTCCAAACGACAAGCGCAATTCCGCCACCGTGCGGGCCAGACGTCTGTCAGGTCAGAACGCGAAACAGCTCAGAATCGAGACTTCTACAACGCAACCAGGCACTCGCAAGCGCGCGTCGACTTTCCATCACTCTCCTGGCGTTTCAATGACGGAGGAAGAGCAGCGCAACAGGATATTTGGCAGCGATGTACTGATTGGAGCTCCCTTGGAGCCTTCAACGTCGGACCCTGAACACGAACAAGTCCTCAGGTCACCGCCCTCGATCGATCTCCCATTGCAAATGCCCAATGATGTCAGCGTCTCTAGAGCAGGCTCAGTCCGGGTCAACAATTCAGTGGACCATCCCAGCGAGCTTCGACCCATGAAATCTAACCCCTTCCGAAGAAACAAATCTTCAATCAGCCTGAAAGACCATCAGGGTTCGTTGCCATTGCGAGATGACTCTGACCATACGGTCTCGACACCGATGAGCGCCACATTTGCCAATCTGCGGACTAAGCGCAGCTTGGAGCCTCTGACGTCGCAACGTACAAACTTCGCTGTGCCGGGTGCGCAGTCTATTGATGGTCATGTGAACGGGGCGTACCTCTTTGATACAGCGCTAGCGGTCTCCCACGCTCCTGCATCACCAAGAAGTCAGACGGAGACGTCTCAGCCTGCTGGTCTTGAGCCTTGCCCAGAATCGTCTCTTCTACGTCCGTTCTGGCTCATGCGTGCGATAGGCTCGACAATCACTCACCCCCGTGGTGGGTTTGTCACCTCGCGCTTGTTTGTACCCCGTGATGTCTGGCAGACTCGTGGCGTCAAGCTTAAGTCGCTCGACGAGAAAGTCGCAAATTGTGACCTCCTCACTGCCGCTCTTGGACGCATTGCAGGTGTCGACACCTATGACGCTGATGCGGTAATGGAAGAACTACAAGGCTTTGAGGAAGTCATGGAGCGCGTGCAAGCAACCTTGACAAAGAAGCTTGGATCCGACGTAGGTGTTCACGGCGCCATGTCCATGTTCAGAGATGCTACCACCACGAGCGGCACCGGCAGTGCGAGCACAGCCAACTCAGATGCAGCTAGTGGCATAACAGACAAGGCGGCGAAGTCAAACTCTGGTAAATCCTACCTCTCTTCCTGGCGCAAGCTCCGCAGCAAGAGCTCAGGAACGCCGCTATCCGCGCTCAATAATGCATCCAAGATCAACGTCGGCGCGAGCGCCGTGAGCGACAAAGGAGAGCCATATACCATGGCTTCGGTGCCCATGACGAACTTCATTCCGGTCGAGCGTAGAGGCCAGAAGGCCGCGCCAAACCTCAAGGCCATGGCCTTTGAGGGACCGCAGAAGGAGTACATGGGCAGCCTTGCACGTTTGGTGCAAGGCATCAGCATTCTTGGTAAGTCACTTGCCCATCACACTTCACTTGCAGTTCTTTATCATTGCGAAACTCGCGTACGTCCCTACAGTGCAGTGCCTTTGGCTCGCGTGCGTTTTGCCGGCACCGATTTCCACTTTGGACTTGCCGCCGGGCCTATCCCCCGGCGTCACTTTCTACAAGCAGGCATATCCTGGTCGCGCGTGCTTACGCTCGCTTGCACGTTGGCACCAGCCCTCTAAGGGCAGATGTAACGTGTTTGTTCACCGCGTCGCAAGCAAGAGAACCAAGCGAACGAAGCGATCACTGATCAGCGCTCGCTTAACACCGCTTTGCTTTCGTCGCAATACACCACCCCACATGCCCGCAACAAAGTTTGGATCCTGTGGGATCTGCGCCCCTCCCCTCCGAACCGAGCCGTTGTATATCTTCGTGCCCTAACTCTTGCAATCACACCCCAATACACACCTCACTAAAAACACAAACCAATATGCATTGCCCACTTTCCGAAGAACATCCGCTAACGAGACCTTTTCCTGTTTTAACAGATCAAATTGCTCGCCAAGTCGAAGATCCGGGCCTCAAGCACTCGTCGCAGACGCACGTCGGCCTCGAGCTGAGCATCCGTCACGCGGCGGAGTTCTTCGCGTTCTTCGTGTGTCGCTTCATACTGGCCGACTTGGGCCTGCTGATGGACAAGTTTGTCAAGAGGGGTACGGAGTGGGCGCTCGCTTAGGATATCAAGCCGCCGTCGTGATGTGTGTTTCGATTTTGCGATCAGAGCAAGATATGAGGAAACAACAGTAGGGGAGGAAAAATAACGAATGAGAAAGAGATGACTTTATTGAGGATCGAGGGAAACGGGCTGTGTTTTTGTGTTTCTTTTGCTTTTTTGCTTTCTTCTGATGTGGGTTTCTTGCGATGATATCCCTGATGGTCCCGCTCGCTTCTGATTTTATTGTTCTTGCTTGGATTTCTGATTTCTGGGAATGTTCCATGAAAGGAGGGAAATGCCACTGAATGCCACTTCGATTGTTGAAACGTGGCACTGAGTGGAAAAGGACAGATAGGGCAAGAACTTCAAGAAAGATAGATGAAACCATGAGAAACAATTTCTTGGATGACAACACAAAACAAAGTGATGTTTCGCGATATAATAAATGCTTAAATTTGCTCAGTTCGTGCAACAACCTAAAAGAAAAAATCGTGTCGCTTTCTGGTGAGAACAATTCGTGTTTCAGTTTAGCTAGGAGGATTTGGTGAGGCTGAGGCAATTCTTTTGGATCTATTCGGTCTTGTGTGATGGTATCGGAGAATATATCAAAATTATGTGATTACCTAGATCTATGAACTTTTCTCCGAGAGATGATCGAAAGTCGCAAACACGTCGGGCGACAGGAGCGGCATGGCGCTAGGCTTTGCATCGCCTGCAGCGTTGCGTACTAGTACATCTCCTAGCGACGGCACGGCATTGATGGATCGCGCTGTGCGGGTTCGGAGATACTGTCTCTGCGTCCAGGAGGAACTGCAGTCGACGCCAATGTTAGAGCCAACGACGAGGTGCGGCCGGTGGATGGTTTTGCGATTGCGTGAACCAGTCGGTTGATAGATGCCAAGACTTGGAAGTGCAAAAGGTTGTGTGTATTCGACAGTAGGGCGCCAGCGCCGAGTACTGGAATTGATGGAGAGACGGGTATCGATGGATTACGTCGTGGCGTTCGTTGGAGTCGTGTTCGTGAGGGTGTTTTTTGGTGTTGTTGGTTGGATCGGTCGTGCGGCGTTGATGGCAGCATGTTGATCCGAGTGGCATGGTTTGTGTATGCTCGGATGGAGGTTGTAAATCGACGGAAGACATTATTGTGTGTTTATCGGTTTTGGTGAATTTCGGAAGGAGATTGATGGTCTTCTCAGCCTGCCCTCGGGCATTGCATGCTTTTCATCAGGGCATCTTTGCAGGCTGGGTGGCCGCAGACGACCTTTTGGAGAGCTTGATAGCGTTGGATGTCGTTGGATAGGCCTTGGAGGAATGATTGGTACATGAGTGAGGAGGGTACGTTGGTGGTGTTTGGTTTTGTGTTGGCATTGGGCCTGTTGCCGTTCGCATAGTAAATGCAGAAGTGGAGGTCCGTTGCCATTGTGATGAGTTGTTGGTCGATGTTGATAGTCGACGTTGATGTGATGTGATGTGAGGAATATATATACAAGCAACGGTGAGGTGTCGTAGATAATATTAGTAGGCGAGGATGGGAGTAGAGTTACGGAGCTCGGAAGGTAGCGAGATATCTTTTTGCTTCCAACCGAAGGAACCGACCCAACCTTATATGACTCGCCTACAATGCAGTGCGCATGTTTGCGTGTGCTGACGCAGCAAATCTCGTCTATAAGGTATTATCAGTGTCTCGTCCAAGCGCACGTCCAAGCCCACATGGGATACGAAGGGCTGTCACGCGGCCCATACGCACCTCACACTTCCTAGGATTAGTTGGAAGTGTACCCAGGTCAGTAGCTAGCGATATCCCAGGATCGCGTGCGGAGAGGCAGCCCCGTCGAGGGCTGTTTCTCTCACTCTTACTACTCTATTTGGCTCATGGTTGAGGGTCCCGGCGCGCAGCACACCGCAGCCGACTGGTAGGCTGGTGGACATCTCGATGGGTGCATCCTCCGTGTACATTACCAGCAGGCATAGGGCCGGACTGCGGCAGCCAACCAGCTGCCAGACGTCAGGTGTTGAATCTGGGTCAGGGCTGCGCAGTGTATGAGGTGCGGCATCGCAGCTGTCTACGCGATGCGCACGCGAGCGACAGGGCTGCCGGGCTACCGAGAGGCAGGACAAGGACCGGTATGGTCCGCCAGCACGCTGGAGTCGTTTGCATCTCTGCCCATTTCCGCCCGGCCAAGGCGTAAGCGATGGGCCTCCGACACAGGCGAGGTGAAAAAGATGATGCGCGACCTGGGGTAGGCGACAGGTGAGGCTCGCAAGGCCCCAAAACAAGCATACTGCTCTTTCTCCCGTGGTGCAGCCGGCGAGGGCGACATGGGTGCGATGCTGGGATGCCACGCGGTGAGTGTTGGACGGAACTTCACGTCGGAATACTACGCGTCGCCGTCTGATAGCTCGCCTCGCTTGCGGCACAACAGAGGCTGTGAGGTACACCGCACTCGC